>Ga0181568_10002803_pt1 | contig 15853 bp, 11 predicted proteins | sample 101ome_20_FD_133758 | JGI IMG/M metagenome (GOLD analysis project Ga0181568, IMG submission 133758) | Coastal salt marsh microbial communities from the Groves Creek Marsh, Skidaway Island, Georgia - 101404AT metaG (megahit assembly) | ecosystem: Environmental > Aquatic > Marine > Intertidal... | reverse complement strand
GATTGTGATCATGCTCGCTTTCTTTCTCGGTGGAGTGCAAACCGCAACCGGTGCCTCCCTTTCCTGGCTGGGAGTATTACTGTTCGGATGCACAACCCTCTTTACTTTAATAACCCTGCCGGTTGAATTTGACGCGAGTAATCGAGCTATTGCCTGCCTGCAACGTGGGGGCTATGTCACGGAAAAAGAACTGGATGGGGCCCGCAAAGTACTTAACGCCGCTGCTATGACTTATGTGGCTGCCTTTGTCACTTCTCTACTTACCTTATTGTATTGGGCATTTCGTTTGGGACTGATTGGCGGTAGAAGGGATTAATTTCTTCCCAAGTTTTCTCACGCTCTGCAATTTTTAAGGTCATCCTGATCATAAGTACTTACCCTATTGAATGTTGTTATTTGATGCATTCAGGTTAAGCTCATTCTTTTCAAAAAAACAAATCAGTATATTTCATGTATCATATTTGCAAATTTAGTCGCCCATATATGTTTCTTGGGATTTTTCTTGTTTTCCTATTTTCACTGTCTTCTTTAAGTGCAAAAATCGCTCTCAAAAAAGAGTACAAAATATCTTTAGTAGGGGCTGGAATGGGATCCCGAATGGTGCATTACGGACATTTTGAAACGGAAGTCCAAATGCGCTTTCCACATTACCGCTTGGTAATACGAAATCTCTGCGATGAAGGAAATACACCTGGTTTTCGCCCTCACCCGGGCAGGGGCCAGGAAGAACAATTTGCTTTTCCTGGTGCGAAACAATTGGTACCTGCCCGTTTTCGGGCAAACACTCAACCAGCAGGATTTTTTGAAACTCCGGACCAATGGCTTACCCGCCTTCAAACTGATGTCGTCTTGGCCTTCTTTGGTTTCAACTCATCTTTCACGGGGCAAGCAGGATTAGACACTTTTAGAAAGGAACTCAACGAATACATCAAACACACCCTTCGCCAACGCTACAATGGTGAGTCTCAACCTCTCATTGCTCTCATCTCTCCTACCGCAGTGGAACCTACCCTCGGGGTAACGGATGGAACCGTACAAAACGAAAATCTTGCGATTTACACCGACGCGATGAGAGAGATTGCCCGCAAAAACCGAATTACATTTGTGGATTGTTATCGACCTTCTCTGGACTGGTACATGGGTGGGCAAAGACACACAATCGATGGTGCCCTGCTCAATGATTTGGGAAACCGCAAACTTGCCAACTTACTTTGCGATCAAATTTTTGGTAGAGGCAATCCACGACCAGAAAAAAGAGAGGCAATCCACGACGCGGTAATGGACAAAAATTTCTATTGGCTAAACGATTTTAAAGTGCCCAACGGTGTCCATGTGTATGGCAGAAGATATAATCCATATGGCCCTAAAAATTACCCTTTTGAATTGCAGAAGACCCGGCAGTACACCGATATTCGAGACCGTGCGATCTGGGCAGCAGGAATCGGGGCGGGGACGCGTCTATTTTTTGAGGATGAAGCTCCCGTTAATTCCAGATTGAGTGCCGGTTGGGAATTTGTCGGTGCTCCAAGCCCGGTTCTATCGGGATCCAAATCCTTAAAGAGAAGTGCTAAAGGAAATACTCAAGTGGTGGTGGATCAACTAAGATATCCACATCAGGTGACTGACTCCAACGAGGAGTTTTTCTTTTGGGTTTATTTGGATCCCAAAGACAAACCCAAACAAATCATGGTTCAGTTTCACAACGGAAATTGGGAACATCGGGCCTATTGGGGACAAAATCTCATTCCCTACGGAATTGATAACACCACTGGAAGAAAACGATTGGGAAACTTACCCAGATCAGGTACATGGCATCGTCTTTCGGTCAGAGCTCATCAAATCGGTTTAGCAGTAGATTCGAAAATTCAAGGTATGGCAATAACCCAGTGGGGAGGCACCACTTACTGGGACCGCACGGGGGTTCATTTCGGTCGCATTAATGTGGAGGAAGAAGACCGAAGAACACTTAGGCTACCCCGGGTAGAAACCAATTACCGATCCGATAACATTAAACATGGCAAACTCAAATATATTCCTGGCGAACAGGCAGTAAATCAGTTGAAAACTGCACCGGGTTATAAGGTTGAACTTTTTGCCGACGAAAAGAGATTTCCCGATCTGGCTAACCCTGTGCAAATGTCGTTCGACAACCAAGGCAGGTTGTGGGTCGCCACCATGGCCAGCTACCCCCACTACCGCATCGGCGACCCTAAACCCCAAGACAAGCTCATCATTTTTGAAGATACGGATAACGATGGAAAAGCAGACAAGCAGACCAATTTTGCGGACGACTTGCATATCCCTATAGGGTTCGAGATCTCTCACGATGGAGTGTATGTCTCTCAGGGGGCAAACCTGATTTTACTTAAGGATACGGATGGGGACGATCAGTACGATGAAAGAGAAGTCGTTCTGAGTGGATTTGATGATCATGATACCCATCACGCAATTTCTGCTTTTTGTGCAGACCCCTCTGGTGCCCTGCTTATGGGAGAAGGCATTTTCCTGCATTCAAATATAGAAACTGTTTTTGGTCCTGTTCGGGGAACCAACGGCGGTTTCTTCCGCTACTCCCCACAAAATAAAAGCCTTATTAGGCATGCCCAGTTAAAAATCCCAAACCCTTGGGGGATTTGTGTCGATGCCTTCGGACAGGAATTTTTCCTGCACACATCCGGGCCAGCACTTGGTTGGATGCTGCCGGGTGAAATTAATGCCCGTTACGGAGCGGCATTAAGTGCCCCAGATTTGCTTTCATCCAACAAGGTAAGACCGACTTCGGGGCTGGAGATTGTATCCAGCAGACACTTCCCTGAGGAGGTACAAGGAGACATTCTGATCAACAACAACATCGGTTTCCTCGGAATTAAACAACACCAGCTCATCGATTCGGACCCAGGGTTTAAAACGAAGTACAGACAAGACCTACTCTTCTCCACGGATACAAATTTCCGCCCCGTTGATTTGGAATTTGCTCCAGATGGGTCCCTCTATGTGGTGGACTGGCAAAACGCCCTGATCGGGCATATGCAACATAATGCACGAGACCCCAATCGAGATCATGTCCATGGTAGAATCTATAGGATCACCTACCCTTCCCGTCCTCTGGTCAAGCCAGCTAAAATTGCCCACGCCTCGATTCCCGAATTATTGGAAAACCTCAAGCTTCCGGAACTGCGCACCCGTTACCGAACTCGTAGAGAATTGCGTGGACGGAACCCCAATCAGGTTGCTGCAGCAGCTAAAAAATGGGCCGACTTGCAAAACAGTGATCGATTAAAACTTGAAGCCCTATGGGTCTCCTGGGGAGCAGACCGTCTTAATAGAGATCTACTCCTTGAACTTCTAAACTCCAATGACCACCGGGTACGCTCGGCTGCTGTGCAAGTTTTGCGAAATAATCTTTCCAACTTTGAAGATGAAAATAAGTTACTTCTCGCTGCCGCGGGTGATTCTCATGGCCGAGTGCGCCTGTCAGCCCTTACAACAGCTACTTATCTCCCTCAGTCCGATGGGCTTGAAGTAATCGATAAAGCTAAGGAGAAGGGCGTAGGGGCCCTCTACCAATCCAGTTTAAATTTTGCAGAAAGTTACCTTCAAAAGAGCCAACATGCCTACGAAGAGGAAACTCATAAAGTTGTGGTTCCTGAACATCTTTCGCTATCTGAAGGTCGCCTTTTCATCAAAGGTGCTGAAATTTACGAGAAGGAAGGTTACTGCGGAACATGTCACCAAGAAAACGGCATGGGGCTTCCCGATGCAGGCTTCCCTCCCCTTGCAGATACCAAGTGGGTAAATGGAGACCAGGATCGCCTGATCAAGCTTACTCTTAAAGGATTAATGGGTCCTATTGTGGTTAAAGGGCGAGATTACCCAGGGCTTGTGCCCATGACTCCTTTTGAGTCCCTGCTCGACGACTATGATACCGCCGCCGTTCTTACTTTTATTCGAAATTCATTTGGGAACAAGGCAGAGCCCATTCTCCCCTGGCAAGTAAACAAACTGCGCACCGAAATCAAGGGTAAGCAAGGGTTTTACACCCCTGCTGAACTCCTTGAGGAACACCCCCATTCCAACTGATTCAATTTTGAACCCAATTACTTAACTATGGCTAGTGATAACTAGCTTTATTCAAGTGCAATTTGTGGCCAATTCTTCGGCCAAGTCCTCTAAGGGATAGGTCCAAATTTCCGACAAGGTTGGATGGTACCAGTCTGCCTTTAGTAAGTCAGATGGAGTTGCCCCCAAAGCCACTGCAACCGAGAGAGAATGGATCAATTCTCCGGCATCCTTGGAAACACACTCTGCCCCTAAAATTCGACCGGAAGACCTGTCAGCATGAACCGCAACATAGCCCCACTTGGCTTCCATAAGAATCGATTTTCCATGATCATCAAAGGGATAAGATGCAGAAACAGGATCAATGCCACGCTGCATCATCTGTTCTACACTTAACCCTACCCGGGCAACTTGCGGGTCGGTAAATACAACCGTGAGTAAATGATCGTACTCTAAAGGAACTACAGATAAACCAAAAGCATGCTTGGCGGCCGTCTCTCCCTGCCTGATGGCCACATGCACGATTTCATGGGGCCCAGCACAATCGCCAGCGGCATAGATGTGGGGAAGATTGGTTTGTTGATATGGGTTAGTTCCGATATGTCCGCTTGCCAAACACTCCAGTTCTGTTGTTTCAAGTCCCAACTCAGCAGTAGCAGGCTTACGACCAAGAGCATTAAAAAGAAAGCGAGTGATCAAGGAGTGAGGTTTCCCGTTTTGCTCGAAATCTACCCGTATTTGATCGTCGGTCAATGGCTCAAAGGATTGAAGCGAAACACCGGTTTTTAAATCAATCCCCTCGGAGCAAAAGGCCTGCTCAACTACGGTAGAAGCCTCTGAAGAAAACCCTTTAAGGATGTGCTGACTTCGCTGCAGTTGCGTTACTTCACAACCTACTCTGGAAAGGAATTGAGCCAATTCACAGGCCACCACGCCTCCTCCCAATACAATGCATTCCTCGGGCAGGTAATCGAGGTCAAGAACATCATCGCTTGTTTTGTAAGGACAATCGAGAAGGCCGGGAAGATTCGGTCTTTGAACTACGGAGCCCGTGGAGATAAGAAATTTTTCCGCCCGAAGCAAACGGCCGTCGGTCAGGGAAATGGTATGCGAATCAACAAAAGATCCATGTTCGCGAAACAAGAAGAATCTGCCGTCTTCCAACTGCTCTTTGCGGTAATCGGAAAATTCTTTAATAACTTCTCGTTTTCTTTTTTGCATGGCTGCGAGGTTGGCAACTGGTTTCTCCCCATGAAAACCAAAAAGGGATCCCTTCTGGGCAAGGTGAAGTACCTCAGCGGAATAGATTAGGGTTTTGGAAGGCATGCACCCACGCAAAATGCAGAGCCCACTCAACTCACTCCCTCCATCCACAACCGCAACTTTTTTACCCAATTCCTTAGCCGTTCTAGCTGCCGCATAACCCGCACTTCCGCCGCCTAGTACCAATAGGTCAAATGTGTTTAAATTTTCTGTCACACGGTCTAAATTATGCAATATTCATGATCTGTCGAATCGCTTTAAAGGAACAAACATTCATTTAGATAAAATCTATCGTTATATAATTGATTTGATTCAGCCTAAATTTTTGCCAAAGATGAGGATTTACAATGATCAAACTGCAAGAATATAAGGAAGGCGAAATCGTATTACCAGAAGGTGAATTAGGCAAAGGTTTCTGTATCCTTGAACAGGGAACCTTGGAAGTGATCCGAGAAAACCGAATCATCAGCGAGATTGATATGAAAGGGGCTATCTTTGGGGAACTCAGTGAAATCTTAGGTATGAAACGGGATGCCACTATAAGAGCCAAGTCGGAGGCTTCGGTGCGTCATGTTGAGGAAAGTATAGCCGATATTGTTTCTAAAAATCCCAAAGTTGCACTTAAACTCATTCGCACTGTAGGCAGACGCTTATACCGGATGAATAAAATCGCTACGAAAGGAGACTCTGAAAATCAAATTTTCAAAAGATCCGATTCGGAAAGCGATCCTGCAGACCAATCATCATCGACCCTGGTGCTCGTTGTAGACGACAAACCCAATATTATTTCTCAATTAACAGACATGTTTGCAAAAAGCGAATGGTCCGTTGTGGGAGCTGACTCAGAGGAATCTGCATTGAAAGCATGTGAAAGTAATTCCTTTGCCGCTATTCTAATCAGCATGGCCTTGCCGTCTGACTCTGCGATTGATTTGAGAAGAAAACTGAAAACCAATCATCGAGTTTTAAATACTCCTGTTATAGGAATGATTGTCATGGGGGATGAAGCTGCCCAAAAGAAAGCTTTAGACGCTGGATTTGCTGACTGTATAACGAAACCTTTTGATCCGAATAAAACGGATGCAGTGATGTACAAGGTTATGAACCTCGACTCTTCTGCTCGCTATTTCAAATTTGTCGATGATTACTTACTTTTTGAACTACCAAGTGAATTATCTCCATTCGTTATTAATGACATCAAGGAGAACATGGATCAACGAATTCGGAACACCATCAACGAGGGCATTCTCAAGCTTATCATCGATGTATCATCTCTCGAAGAAGTAGAGGAAGAAGCGATTGAGGTAGTGGGTGAATTTTCAGAAAAGATTGAAGATATGAAACTCCCCATGCGTGGTGCTATTATTGCCACTGGAGAAGATGCAGATATGTGGAATAACCTTGATGGTTGTGAAAATTGGGCGGTTTGTGAAAATTTGGATGAAGCTAAGGATTCTTTCAATCGTGAGATTGAAGAAGAAGAAGAAGACTAATTTGGCTTTGTTTTAATTCATTCCTTCAAGTTTCTTTACCCAGAAAAATAGCTGCAGATGCCCAAAATTTCGGATGCTGAGAATGCCCGTAATGCATTCTTGGATTTACAAAAAACGGTATGTGCCAAGTTGCTTGAGGTGGATCCCTTGTGCAAACAAATTGAAGAATCATGGGATCGGGAAGAAGGTGGGGGGGGAATTACACGAGCATTTAACAAGGGGGATGCCCTAGAGAAAGGTGGGGTCAATTTCTCGGATGTTCATGGAAGCGAACTTCCCCATTCTGCAACTCAAAACAGACCCGACTTGAGGGGCTTACCTTTTCGGGCAATGGGTGTTTCTATCGTTTTTCACCCGTACAACCCTTACATTCCAACCAGTCATGCAAATATCCGTTATTTTGAGACAGGTTCAGAAAACGAACCCTATGAATGGTGGTTTGGTGGAGGGTTTGACCTGACCCCTTACTATCCTTTCGCTGAGGATGTTATTTCTTGGCATAAAGGGGCTAAAGCGGTTTGTGATCCATACGGCAAAGAACTTTATCCTAAATTCAAAAAATGGTGCGACCAATATTTCCACCTACCCCACCGTAAGGAAACCCGCGGTGTTGGGGGCATTTTTTTTGATGACCTAAAATTAGGAGACTTTTCTGAAACTCTGGAGTTTGTGTTAGCGGTTGGCGAATGTTTTTCCAATCAATACTTTGAAATTTTTGAGAAACGAAAAACAACTCCTTTTGGGCAGAAACAAAGAAATTTTCAAAAATACCGTCGAGGCAGATATGCTGAATTTAATTTAGTATACGACCGAGGCACCCTTTTTGGACTTCAATCTAATGGGAGGACAGAATCCATTCTTATGTCGATGCCTCCAGAGGTTTCTTGGCAATATGGTTGGGAACCAGAAAAGAACTCACCGGAGGAAGAACTCTACCTTTCTTACTTACGCCCGAGGGATTGGCTCGGTGAAAAGTTATGAATGGACGAGCTTTATTTAGTAAAACTCTTGCCGGAGAAAACCACTCGGGGCGCCCTCCGCTTTGGGTCATGCGACAGGCAGGACGATACTTACCAGAATACCGAGCATTAAAGGAAAAGCATTCTTTTATCGAAATGGTGAAAAGCCCTGAACTTGCCACTGAGGTAACCTTACAACCACTTCGCAGATTCAAGTTGGATGCGGCTATCGTCTTTAGTGATATCCTGGTTATTCCAGAGGCAATGGGACAAGGCTATGACTTTAGGAATGGAGGAGGCATTGAAATGACTACCAAGCTGACTTCTGAAAAAGAAATTGATCTGCTATCAGTAGAGGACATTCAACACAAGTTATCTTATGTATCGGAAACATTAAATTTGTTAAGAAATGAATTGGGAAATCAATATGCTTTGCTGGGTTTTTGTGGGTCGCCCTGGACCCTTGCTTGCTATATGATCGAAGGTGGATCGGCTGATGGCTTCCCGAAAGCTTTGGAGTGGGCACAGAGAAGTCCCTCCTCTTTCCAGATGTTACTGGAAAAGATTTCCTTGGCACTGGTTGAATATTTGAAAATGCAAGCAAGTTGCGGCGTGGATGCTTTGCAGATTTTTGATAGCTGGTATAATCTTTGCCCGCCAACTAAGATTTGGGATTTTTCTCTTAATTGGATCAGACAAATTATTGAAAACATTGCCGAGGAATTACCAATTATTGTTTACGCCAATGCAAATAAAGAAGAATTATGTGAAATTCATCGCACCGGAGCAAGAGCCTTAGGGATACATCACCGTAATGAGATTTCTAGAGTGAGAAAACTTTTGCCCACGCCTCTTGTGCTTCAGGGTAACCTCAATCCAGAAATAATGGAAACAAGTGCTGACTTAGTGATTCAAAGCACCCAAAAACTTTTGGATTCGATGAGGGATGATCCTGCACACATAATGAATCTTGGACATGGTATAAAACCGAACGCAAAAATTGAGTGTATGCATGCACTAGTCGACACGGTACACTCTTACAAATCTTAAATCTTATACTACAAATTCATTTGTGATTCGTATGATTTAACTCACAAATCTTGCAGACCGCATCTTCAAAATCTTCGTATCCTTCAACAATTTCAATTTCCATGCGTAGATAATAAAGGGGCAAAATTGGTTTGAAATCCGAAGGAATACGAACGGCATCTTTTTCAGTTGTAATCATAATTTCAACTCCTGCATTTTTTGCCTGAAGAAAAAGAACTTCCAGTTCATTTTTATTGTAACGATGATGATCTAAAAATCTTCTTTTAAACCTCAGTTCACCCGACATTCGATGGATTAACTTCTCAAATCCCCGAGGAGATGCGATTCCACAAAAAACACCGACATGGAAGTCGAAGAGAAAATTTAAGTTTTCCTCCCCTTCTCCATTCACTTCTCGGAATATTTTTGGTTTGTGAGCACAGCGTATAATTTCTGCGTCCTTATTGTGTTTTCGAATTGTTTCAAGTAATTCTAACTGGGGCTCAATTTCCGATTTAGTAATTAACACATACGAAGCACGAGATAGATGACGGACCGGTTCCCGTAAAATGCCCCGTGGGATGAGATTGTGATTACCAAATGGATTAAGTTGATCGACTAAAAGTAGATTCATATCAGCCTGCATCGGTAGATACTGAAAACCATCATCCAGAATCAAACAATCAACTCCAAAGTTTCGGATGGCAAACTTACCTGCTCTGACCCGGTCTTTATCGGTTAAAACAACCACTCCAGGTAAATTGTGGGCAAGCATAAACGGTTCATCCCCAGCTTTAACTGAATCCAACAATACTCGGTTGCCATCACTGACGACCTTAGTAGATGATTGGATGTTAGGGTTGCTTGCTTCTTGGCTTTTATATCCCCGACTAAGCACCGCAACTTTTCTACCTTTGGATAAAAGTTCTCGTGCTAATCTTTCAACAACTGGAGTTTTGCCGGTTCCACCCATGGTTAAGTTACCCACAACTATGACCATGGCATCTAGACGAGTGGAACGAAAGAACCAACCTCTTTTATAAAGAGCTAAACGAAGCCATACCACACCGCTAAAAATGTAAGAAAATGGAATCAGAAAAAGACCGAACATTCTGGCTGATATGGATAAGTCACGATCATACAAAACTCCTTCAACGAAGCTTTCGAAATCACTCCATCTTTGTTTTGCCCAAATTATTCCGCTTAGTTGCGACATATTGTGTGAAAATTACTAAAATTCATTACTCTTTCAACCCGATTCCCTTAGGCTACCCTATGATCCATTGACTTTTTGCAATGAAAGTATTTCATATGACTCTTTTAGCTAGTTCATTATCATGCAGATTACTCTCTTAAAATCCAAGCTGCACCGAGCGAAAGTGACTGGTGTTCATCAGGATTATTCGGGAAGCCTTTCCATTGATCAGGATCTTTTGGATGCGGCTGGCTTTTTACATCACGAGAAAATCCTTGTTGGAAACATAACCAGCGGGGAAAGATTCGAAACTTATTGTATCCCGGCTCCTCGTGGATCTGGCGAGATTTGTTTAAATGGAGCGGCTGCACACAAGGGCAAATTGGGAGATTTGCTTGTCATTATTACTTTCATTTCCCTTAACCCAGATGAAGCGGCGGTTTGGGATCCCAAGCTTGTTTTGGTAGGAGATAATAACTTGTCTCATGAAATCATCCCCTCACCCGCTCCCTCCTCTCATGATTGATTACAAACTATATATCCCTGGCCCAGTTGATGTTTCTCCAGAAGCCTATCAAGCTATGTCCGCTCGTGTAATGGGTCACAGAAGCCCTGATTTCGTTGAACTCTATCAATCTTGTCAGCCTCAATTACAGGAACTTTTTCAAACCAAGGACCCAGTCTTCTTATCGACATCGAGTGCTTGGGGAGTCATGGAAGGTGCTATCCGAAATTTATGTGCTAAAAAAACTCTTTGCTGTATGTGCGGAGCTTTCTCTGATAAATGGCTGGATGTTGCCAGGAGATGTGGTAAACCAGCAGATGGTTTGCAGGTTGAATGGGGAAGCCACATCGACCCTCAAATTCTTGAGGAAAAACTATCCACTGGTGAATACGATGTAGTCACTCTTGTGCACAACGAAACCTCTTGTGGTATGATGAATCCCCTCGAGGAAATCATGGAAGTTTTGGCTAAATATCCTGATGTAATTTCTGTCATCGATACCGTGAGCTCGTTCTCCGTAGTCCCCATTTACAAAGATCTTTGGGGAATTGATGTTATTCTTACTGGTTCACAAAAGGCACTTGCATTGCCCCCGGGTCTTGCTTTGTTTTCTGTTTCTCAAAGAGCCTTTGCTCGTGCGGAAAAGATTGATGATCGAGGTTATTATTTTGATTTTATTGAGTTCTTAAAAAACCATGAGAAAGGGATGACTCCAAGCACCCCTGCCATTCCCCAAATTCATGGTTTAAAATTCACCCTAGACAAGATATTTGCCGAAGGTGTGGACGCCCGTCATGCCCGTCATGAACACCTTAATAAGATGGTTCATAATTGGTTGCATGATAAAGGATTTATTTTGCTCCCTGAAAAGAAGTTCTCCTCCAAATCACTTTCCTGTGTTCGTAACAACTTAGAGATCGATGTTGCTGGTTTTGTGAAAGCTCTCAAAGTCGAGAAGAAACTGGCGATCGATGGTGGCTACGGAAAAATTAAAGGTAAAACTTTTCGTATTTCGAATATGGGGAATGAATCCGAAGACTCAATGGCTCGTCTCCTTGGATCGATGGATGAAATCCTTCCTCGTTTCCTGCCTCGTTAAAACGAAACCTCGATCTTAAATATTTACTATTGAGCCCTCTCCAAAAAGGTTGATGAAAAAACTTATTATTGCTGAAAAACCAAGTGTTGCACGAGATCTTGCCAAAGCATTGGGCAAAATTCCAAAAAAGGATGATTTTTTTGAAAACGATGAGTGGATCATCGACAGTGCGATTGGGCATCTAGTCGAATTGTACATGCCGGATGATTTTGATAAAAAACTAAAAGCTTGGAAAATTGCCAACCTTCCGATTATTCCACCCAAGTTTGAGTTAAAGCCAGTTACAACGGCCAAAAAGAAATTTCAAAGCTTAAAAAAGCAGCTCAAAAGGAAAGATGTAGATTTTGTAATCAACGCATGCGATGCCGGTCGTGAAGGAGAGTTGATCTTTAATTACATTCATGAACTGTCTGGTTCTAAACTAGCTGTTAAAAGACTTTGGCTTCTTTCCATGACCGAAAAATCAATTCGTGAAGCTTTTAACAATCTGCGTGATTCAAGTCATATGCAACCCTTGCTCGATGCAGCAAGATGTCGTTCAGAGTCGGATTGGCTTATCGGAATTAACGGAACTCGTGCGGTTACAATCAAGAGGAATAAAGCCAGTAGTCGTCAAGTTTCTACAGTTGGGCGGGTTCAGACCCCGACCCTATCTCTTGTGATTGAAAGAGAGCACGAAATCCAAAATTTCGAGCCCAAGACCTACTTTTCGATTCGGGCAAATTTCGAAATTTCGAATGGGATCTACCAAGGGATTTATCAAAGAAATCAGTTTAAAAAGGATGAAGCTAACGATCGTGACCGAATAGATAGAATCTGGGATGAAAATACCGCCCAGTCGATTTTTGAGCAAATTAAACAATCTACACTTTGTCCAGTCTCTGAATCCCAAAAACGATCCAAGCAGAGTTCTCCCCGACTGTATGATCTTACTACGCTGCAACGCGAAGCCAATCGCCTCCATCATCTTCCGGCAAGTCGAACTCTTCAACTCGCACAAGCCCTTTATGAAAAGCATAAAGTAATCACCTACCCTAGAACCGACTCTAAAGCATTACCCGAAGACTATGTCGCTACCTGTCATGACCTCTTGAAACGTGTTAGTGGAGAACAACAAGCTTTTGCAGAAACCGTACTCCGAGAAAACTGGGTAAATCCAAACGATAAGCGAGTTTTTAACAATAAACAAATAAGCGACCACTTTGCGATCATTCCAACTACTACAAGTCCGGCCAAGCTGGATGCCAATGAATGGAAAATTTACAATTTGATTCTCAAGCGGTTTATTGCTGTTTTTTACCCCCCTGCAGAATGGGATATTACCACTCGAATCACCGATGCTTCTGGACACTCTTTCAAAACTGAAGGTAAAGTCTTGGTCAAGGCATCGTGGTTATCCATTTATGGAAAAGACCATGGAGGGGAAGATTCCCTGGTTGCTCTTGGCAACGACCAAGAATCTAAATTTCTAGATACAGATCTCATCAAGGACGAAACCAAGCCCCCGCCTCGATACACTGAAGCCACCCTACTTTCGGCGATGGAGGGAGCGGGTAAACTTGTTGACGATGAAGACCTGGCTGAAGCACTCAAAGAGAAAGGTTTGGGAACACCCGCAACCCGAGCCTCGACTATTGAGCACTTAATCAAAGAAAAATACATCCGTAGGGAAGGTACTGAACTTTTCCCCTCACTCAAGGCCGAGGATTTATTTCAATTTCTACACGCCGCAGGCGTCGAAGTTTTAACGAGTCCAGCAATGACAGGTGAATGGGAACAAAAACTACGCATGATTGAGGAAGGTAAAATGTCTCGAGATACCTTTATGGACGAGATTTCGCACTTAACCCGTGACTTTGTCGCAAAAACTATCGGTTTCGATGAGACCACTGCATCCCTCAAGAACACGAACTTGCTCTCACCCTTAGACAAAAAACCGCTCTTCGAAGGCCTCAATAATTATCAAAACGAATCGGGTGAATTTAAAATATCCAAAAACATTGCCGGTCGACGCCTTACTGTTGATGAAGTTGGAATTCTCTTAGAAAAGAGACTCGTTGGTCCACTCGATGATTTCATCTCCAAAACGGGAAAACGGTTTTCTGCTATGCTCAAAATGGATGATGAATATAAAATCAGCTTTCTTTTCGATAATTCCAAAGATGATCAAGAGGAATCGGTCGAGAAAGATATGATTAAATCGTCTCCAGTTGTTTCTAGTTGTCCAGTTTGCCAGGCTCCTGTTCACCAAACCGATTTATCTTTTCTCTGTTCTAAAAACAGGCGAGTTAGCGATGAGGGGACTTGCACTTTTCGAATTACTCGAAAACTGCTCGACAAAGAGATACCCCTTGAAGAATTCAAGAAATTGGTTTCTGAAAAGAAAACCGGTCTAATTAAAGGATTCATTTCCAGAAGAACAAAGAGAAGATTTGATGCCAATTTACTACTCAAGGATAATGGTTCGATTGGGTTTGAATTCCCCCCAAAGAAAAAGAAATCCGCATAATTCATCTTTTCGTTATGCCGGTTTTTAAATATCTCATAAAAAATAACAGCAAGATACCTGAATATATTGAGGTAGAACAGTCCAGTAAAGAACCCCCACTCAAAAATCACCCACTAACTGGCGAACCTATCGAAAGAGTACTGCACAGCCCTAGCCTTACGCTTAATCATTCTGAAAAAAGGGAGAAAAATACTCTTTCACCTGATCACTTAGAAAAGCATGGGTTTTCAATTTTAGAGAAGGATACAAGTTCTCAAAAATACATCCAAACCGTCGGTAAAAATCCAAAACTTGATTTTCAACATGGAAAATTCTCCAGCTAAGTCAGGCAAACCTAGTTGGCTGCGGGCAAAACTTCCTTCAGGTCCAGAATACGGTAGAGTAAGAAATCTTGTGGACGACAATCAGCTCCATACAGTTTGCCAAAGTGCTCAATGCCCCAACATGGGAGAATGTTGGTCCCGGGGCACAGCCACCCTGATGATTCTTGGTAATATCTGTACCCGTGCATGCACATTTTGTGCAATTCAAACCGGCAAACCAACTGAACTTGATCTGGCAGAACCACCAAGAGTGGCCGATGCCGTCGCCAAAATGGGCTTGAAACACTGCGTCCTTACCTCTGTAGCAAGAGATGATCTCCCGGATGGTGGGGCCAAAGTTTGGGCTGCCACGATCCGGGCTGTGCGTCACCGCAATCCTGGTACTGCAATTGAAGTGCTTGTACCTGACTTTAAAGGCAACTTTGATTCGCTTGATATCGTTCTCGATGCAAAGCCAGATATTTTTAATCATAATTTGGAAACAGTGGAGCGTTTACAAAGACCTATCCGTAAAACGGCTCATTATCAAAGAAGCCTGGATGTCTTATCCCACTCAAAAAGCAGAGGGTTCCCGATTAAGTCTGGAATTATGCTTGGATTAGGGGAACAAGAAGATGAGATCAGGACAGCTATCAAGGATCTTGCTAAAATCGGATTAAATATTCTTACCCTTGGGCAGTATTTACAACCCAGTGCAGAATATTCTCCCATAGACCGATGGGTCACCCCCGAGGAATTTGACGCATGGAAAGCAGAAGCCCATGAGTTTGGAATTGAGGTGGTGGAATCAGGTCCTCTGGTTCGATCTTCCTACCATGCAGATGAGCAATCAGACCGATACGCCAAAGACTCGGTTCCGGTTACTACTTCTGCGTAGGTTGAGTCCATCCTCATTCTCCAAACCTACTCAAGCTTTACTGAGTTTAACCAAAAGAAAAGGCGTCCCCCGAAAGGAACGCCTTTTCAAAAAAAAGTAAGAAAAAATTCTTACATCATGCCATGATCATGGCCATGTCCTGCGGGAGCGGGTGGCTCCTTCTCAGGAATGTCAGTAATCATGCAATCAGTGGTCAACAAGAGACCGGATACGGAACCAGCATTTTGCAATGCGGTACGGGTTACCTTGGTTGGATCCACAACACCTGCTTTAATCAGGTCTTCGTGGGTATCCGTTGCCACATTGTAGCCCATGCTTGCTTTGGATTTAAGAACTTGTTGAACAACAAGAGAACCTTCAACACCTGCGTTATCGCAAAGCTTACGAAGGGGTGCTTCGATCGCACGGCGAACGATTCCTGCACCGATTTGCTCATCACCTTCCAAGGCTGCGGCTGCTTTTTCAATTGCATTCGCTGCACGAAGGAGAGCTACACCACCTCCTGGGAGAATTCCTTCTTCCACTGCGGCACGAGTTGCATG
>Ga0181568_10002800_pt1 | contig 15862 bp, 18 predicted proteins | sample 101ome_20_FD_133758 | JGI IMG/M metagenome (GOLD analysis project Ga0181568, IMG submission 133758) | Coastal salt marsh microbial communities from the Groves Creek Marsh, Skidaway Island, Georgia - 101404AT metaG (megahit assembly) | ecosystem: Environmental > Aquatic > Marine > Intertidal... | reverse complement strand
TTTTTACCGCCAAAGCCACCATGCTCGGCAGGAAGGAAACCTGTAATGGATGTAGTCAGGTCAATCTTAGGACCGTTACCTGTAGTTCCGTCGTGGGCGTGTCCAGTCGTATCATTGAACGAGGATTCAAGTTGGTTGAATTCAGCGTTAAGCGGCGGAGCTGTGATGTTCTCGCCGTTGATAATAGATGCTGCGGACTGCCGGGTATATCCAGCCATTATCGTCTCCCTGATTGTGTGTATTCGATGACGAGGCCTTGAATGGAGTACGGCTCAAAATCACCAATAGTCACGTAAGTAACTCGAACTGAAAAACCGCTGCCTTCTACTGCGGTGTTAATGATGGGTTTGTCAGAACCACCGTATAAGATGCCGGGCGCATTATAGTTCACATTCTGCCCACGATATTGCACAGGACGACCTGTGATCTCATCGACGTAGTTTGCTGGGTTAACTGTTTCTGCAGCGAACCAATCGTAGGTCAGGCCCATATTGATTGTCAGCGGACCTTCAGCTCGGATGAATGTGTTAATCCGTTTTACGTGCTTGCGTACCTCAGTATCACCAAAGTCATAGAAGGGCGTTGAATATACGGCTACGATATTCTCACCAGCGAAGTTTGTGCCTCGTTCCTGTTGATATACCTTGCCGTTGTAGTCGCCGTGTAGGACAACCTCTGCGCCGTTAATAAAGTCTGAGACAGCACAGTTGGCTCTCATGCCAAGCATTTCGCCAAACTCCCAACCTAACTGTTGGTCCGCTGTGCGAAGTCCGCCGATAACTCCGAAGGCTTCTGCTACCGTAGATTCATCACCACTTACAAAATATCGTAACTGTGACTTGGTACGGATGACGACGCCTACTAGCTCATCTAGGTCATATCGATCACCAAGAGTGGATAGCAGCGTCTGTACAGCTTTGGAAATCGTCTCAATCTCAACGTCACCCACACGAGACGTACCAGCCACAGGGCGGATACCGTCAGGTGCTAGAAAGGCAAGGTCACCACCAATTTCAACGACGCTGTCTCGGGCAACACAGCCCATGTTAGCTGTAACTGGCTCAATAACGAACACAAGGTCATTATCTTCAACCGCCTTTTTAATCTGGTTACGACCAAAGATGAAAAGGTCTTTTCGGAATGGTGCTAGTTGAACAACGTCGAAGCCTACACGCAGTACATCTGAGTTCGTTGTAGGATCAAAGTTCAGGTCGTTCTGTGTATCTGAGAACGCTACAGCGTCTGCATCAACCTGATCGCCGCCTAGAAATAGATAGCCTTCAAATGCATTAACAACTTCTGGCCTTGCTGGGGCGTTAAGACCGCCGGGCGAACTAGATCCGCCTGAGTTTGCTGGGTCAAGATAAACCCAGTTTAAACCATCAAATACAACAGCGTTATTAACACCATCAACAAAACAAATCTTACCACCAGTCCCGAAGTTGTATTTGGCAGCTCGAAGACGTTTGACCTCACGATCTGCACTCGGCGTAACAGTGTTGTGTATAAGCCCTGTATTGTATTTCGACCACGATCCAGCCAAGGTTCCACGATAGAACGAATACTGTTGGTTATCGATGGTAACCACGTCGTCCAGAACAGGCGCTGTAGAGAACGATACTGTGTTGCCAATAACTGAGTAAGCTGATGACGATTGAACTGTACCATTAACTCGTACCACTAGGTTGGTGGGGTTTGTGATTGTAAGGGTGCGCCCATTATCGTCACTACCCGTGTAGTTACTCTGTGCTGCAGACGTAACTGTGAATGTATATACACGATCCTTACGAGCTGCGATGACCTCAGAGGCGTCTGTGTTCTCGTTAAAGAATATCTCTAGCCCTAGAACCTTTCCCTCGGCACCCGCTCCGCCAACCGTTTCGTCGTTACCATAATTCGTAAACCCATCGATACGACGATAGCCGCCAAAAAGAGACGGCTCGTAATTAACCAAACGAGTGGCAACGCCCGGGGCGTCTTCACTAAGCTGTAGGTGGTTCTGTGTAGCATTTAGGCCTCCAACTGATACCACCTTGAAGGACTGAATATTATCTGGCATCAGAAGTTAACCCGAGTATCCAAGACGTTCTGATACTTGTTAATCAAGACCGTCTGCATCTCCTTTATGCCGAGCATAAACTGAGCCATAGCGACGTTAGCCGCCTCGGTGTTATCTCGGAACATGTACATGTGGTAAAGACCACCATCGATTAGGATGTGGTCGTAGATCGTGGGAACCCGTGTTTCATCTGTGGGGTTCTGTAAGTTAGAGTGAGTAATGAAATAACGGAACTTAACGGTGTAGGCTTTGTCTGGGGAAGGGCTTACACCATATCCATTACCGTGGGATGGGAAGACATACTCAGGTAGTCCTCGACCCGTAGATCCTGAATCCTGATCCTCAGAGCGAAGGCTGCGATACCAGTAATCACGTTCTACAAATGTAAGTGCTTTTGTGTTTGTTCCAAGAGCTGCGTCTTTCTGTATCTGGAAAGAGTTCCACTCGGGGCTTTTAAAGAAGTCAGGCCAGCTATATTCTTCTGTGCCGGGAATTAGTACTTGTGTGTGCTCGGCTGCGTTAAAGGGCCATTCGAACTCCGCTGAGTTTACCTTAGCGATAGAAGATCGGATAGCGTCTTTGGCTAGAGCTTGTACACCACGAGCGCCTACAAAGTCAGTATCCGCCAACTCAACTTCATTGAGACGACGGAGCAAAGTATTCGTTAAGTCGATAAAGGTTGTAGGCATGAATCACCCTTCATACAAATGTGCGAGAGGCCCGAAGGCCTCCCACAGTGTCTGCTATGCTACGTTGTAGTTAGCTGTGAAGATTGCTTCTGGGCGAAGTATCTTCCGGCCATACAACTGCATACCCCGGACGATGTCCGAGAATGTGTCTGGAGAACGGAATGTTTCCGTCTTGTTCAACTGTTGCGCTGACGCAATCGCTGAATCGTGACCAGCAACGATCACCCCGAAGTTATCTTCAGAGCCACCGGAAGCTGTAGTGTCTGGTCCAGTACCAACGTATGGAAGGTTGTTTGATTTGTAGACACGGAATCCACGAACCAAGTTGCCACCCATGCGACCATTACGGATCTCATCGCCACCACCGAAATCACGATCAACGAATTTTGAATCTTCGTCCATCAAGAGTTCGATCATGACGGGGTCCAATACAACCCATCTCCCGTCTTGGTCTACGTTTGCTTGGTCCATCTTACGTGCGATACGGTTAAGAAGGGCCAAAGGTGAAGTGATAGCACCTGCGCCACCATTTGCAGCCATTGGGATAGATGTAACTTCTGATAGAACACCTAGATCAGTTCCACCGAAGTCGGTGATGTCTAGTTTGTTTCCACCCAAAAGTTCGTCTGCGTCTGCAGTGGTGTCGGCTTTTGTGCCGTTTGCCGCTGTACGACGTGCCCAAGAACCTGCACCACCAGTCCAACCAGACAAGTAACCCAAGACTTCTGAGTCAAATGTGTCTGCTAGACGGTAAGCTGCACGGTCAGTAGCCAAATCCATGAAATTGACGTGGCTATGTGCCGCCTCGATGTCATCGATTGAGAACTGGAAGTAGTTCGCTTGATCAACGATCATGGTGAAGTCGGCGTCTGCAAGGTCTTGCGTTGCTAGTGTTGTGCCACGAGCGTATGTGGACACTGTGATCTCCGGTTCTTTGATGATTCGAACTGAATCTCCGAACTGAGAAATTTCACCGGTATAGTCGGTATTCGTAATATCTTCTACGACAGAAGTCTTGCGAAATTCCTTCTGGACTTTTTGACTATAAATGACCGGAGAAAAGTTACCATTTGGGAGGTTGGTATAACCTGATGCTGATGCGAATGCCATTGTTGTGTCTCCTTATGAAATGGCAGCCCCGAGGGGCAGGTCAGATCAGAAGAGGACTGTTCAGTGGCAGTGATGGCTACGAGGGTGCGTATATACCGCCGTACATACGGGCCTCACCTCACTGGTGGACTAATCGTCTTTTTTCTTCTGGGGAATCAAACAAACTGAGTGGCTACTGCGAGGGTCAGTTTGTGTTTTGTTTGATGCTTTTGTTATACCATCATTAGGTGTTTTTTGCAACACTTAGGTATATTAACGGGCCGCACCTGACATATCGTATTCAAATTCGCCACGCTTTATGGCTTCGAGGATGGCTTCTTCGTTTTTCTCGTAATCCGCCGAACTCATCTTAGCCACTTGGCTTTCTTTGAAACGAGGTCTACTCCCGCTATTAGGCGCAGCCGTAGAAGAACGTCCTACTGATGCGGCTGCACTTTGATTAGATCCTTTTTTGCTTAGATCGGCTTTGAACAGGTCAATAGCACGAGCTGCAGCATGGGGATCGTTTACGTTTTTGTACAAAGCGTCCTGCACCCATTTAGGCTGTACCTTAGCCCATTTGTGGAATGCTGGGTTTGCACGGATCTTGTCGAAGTCTGGATGAAGCTGGCGCAGTACATTTTCTGCTTTGCCTCGGGTGATCTCACCCTCTAGCTTCTTCAGGCTCTGCATCTTCTTTTCACCCATCGCCAGTGCTTCTAGTGAACGCTTCTGTGCGATTGTGTCGATGATGTTTGCTACATCAGGATACTTGCGTACCCACTCTGCAACTTCCTTCTCGGACTTAGGAAAGCGGATCTGTTGCTTAGTCGCTGCCGCTAGTTGTTCCTTAGCCTGTTGCAATGCACGGTCTTTCTCCGCCATTTGCATCTGTGTGTGCCGACGAAGGTCGCCATAACGCTTCTGCCAGCTTTCGTCTTCTACAGATTGAGGTGCAGGTTGTGCCTGTTGTTGCATCTCTTCTGAATATGGTTTTTCTGCCGCATCGAGTTCATCTCGATACGCACCTTGGTATTTAGCCATTGGGGTTTCTCCTTGGGGGCCGAAAGTAGCCGAGCCTAGCTCGGGGTTTGCGGGTAGCCCTTCCCACGCAAAGGGTTATCGGATGAAGGCAACCTTTGGCGTAGACTTGAATGCGTAGCTAATTACTGTAGCTTCTTCATCTTCGTCTTCGTCTAGGACTTCTTCTTCCGTATCCACCGAGGCGACTTCTACGTCGTTGCCTTCCGGTGTTTCATATTCCTCTTGTAACTCCCCTTGCCCTTCTTCGGCATAACCTTCCTCTGCCGATACCTCGGCGTCCTCAATATCTTCGCCACTGGGTTCTTCTGTCTCATGTAACTGCCCCATCATATCCATCGACATGAGGCCAGCTTTCGCTTCCATCATCATGTCTTGGATGTGTTTAAGGCCGTGCCATCGAACAACATCAGCGGGTAAGACGTATTCACCTTCAGATAGTAACGCAGGAATGTCGTCGGTGACTTCGTCTGCAAACGATCCTACTGGTACAGGATTGCCTGTTTCCTCATCTGTGTCGTAGTAGGAGCCGGGCATCATGCCTTCGCCACCACAAGATCCGTCACATTCACCTTCGCATCCACAGGGCATACCGCCGTGATACGCTTTCATTGCTTTGTCGTCTTTAATCGCTTTCTGCACGGCTTCGCCTCTCGCTATTTCGTATTCTGATAATTTGCCATCACCGTCTAAGTCGGCTGCCGCTCGGTCTAGTCGGAACGCTTCATCAGCCATCTCCATGCCTTCTTTAGACAGGATACCTTTCTCGCTCTCAGACTTATCTAGGAAGCCGCCTCGTGCGAGTTCTTCTGGACCACCACTGGCTGCAATCGCCCCAGCGCCCCCTGCCGTAGCAAAGATCTGGAGAAGTGGGATCTCTTTGTTGAGGAGCATACGGAACACTTCCTCTTTGGGTTTGTTCAACCCTTGAGCTGTAACGTCGATGCGCTCGTCTAATAGTCGTGCAACTGACTTCAACTCTGATGCTAGGCCTGTGCTGTCGCCAGACCCAAACCAACCCATAGACTGAGCCTCGGCTGGCGATACACCTAGCTTCTCGGCTGTCCTACGGTAGATGTCGGAGAACACAGCATACTCTGTCTGCATCTTCGTGCCTTCGATCATCTGTGAACCCATAGTGTCATCAATCATTGTTGCAGGATTTAATGACAATGGGTCTGCTTGGTATTGTTTGCGGAACTTAGGCTTGATGTATTCGATTGGAATACTGCCGGGATCGATCTCGTTCATCGCATCCAGTGCACCACGAATGGCGTGTGTATCAACCGTAACCCCATCTAGGTTACCGTAGACGTTCTCAGCGAACGTAGCTGGCTTTGGGTTAGTGTTTGGGTTGATGCCACCGCTCTGTGTAGCCTCAGTAAGCTGGCGATGGATGCCGCTTTCCCCAATCATCATGGGGTAGCCTTTTTCGTTGATACCGTCACCACCCGGCCCGATCATATCATCTAGCTCGATGCCTAGATGACGCTTAGTCATAACTAATGTGGCGTTACGGATGTTCTGTGCAGTTTCAGTACGTGGGCTGGTAGCCGCATACGCATCTGCAAACTCTTTCATCCACTCGTATATCTCTTCCTTCGAGAAGCCCATCTCCAAGGCTTTGTCTACAATCGGCCCTGTATGGTAGAAGTACTGTGCTTCAGTACCCAACCACGGCTTCATGCGATCCGCTAGGCGATCAGATATCTTCTCAACTGCCTGATTAACCGCTCGACCACGATCATTCTTAGGTAGTGGCTTGTTTGTGCCTGTGGGCTGTCGTGGGACATATGTCTCGCTCTGTGGCGGTAATGTCTTCTCATAGCTTTCTGGTGTAAGATCAAACAGTGGGTTTTCACCGCTAGGCTGAATACGATCTTTAACCTTCAGCTCCATTTGTGCTGCACGAATATCTAGTACAGCCTGTGCTGGCCCTGCGTCTTGGTTTGTCTCTGGTGCTGCCTTCACACCGTTGACCAACTCATCATACTTCTCTGGATAAAAACGCTTTAGCTCTGCTTGTGCAGACTTTGTTAAATCGTCCATAGACAGACCATCACGGTCAATAAGCTCTGGCAGTGATGGGAGATCATCAACACCCATCTCACGAGCAATAGCCTTGGCTTCGTCAGGCGACAGGAATTTGTCTACCTTAACAGAACCAGAGATAATCCAAGACCCAGTCATGTTTGGGTTTGTTTTGTACTTGTAGTTACCGCCAACAGGTAGCTGGTCTGTGATCTCGGCAGTAGATAAGTCTGGCGTGACTCCATCCGCCAATGTAGTCATCCTACGGTTGGCTTCTTCCTGCCACGGTACATCGTCAGGCAACTCAACTCGTGCCCAGACTTCTGTGGCCTTACGGTAATTAACAACCTTCTTACCTTTTATAGCCATGCCACCGAGGTGGGTAGACATGGGTACTTCTGCAGAATGGAAGCCGGGTCGTGGTGCTACACCACCTGTAAGTGATGCTTTTACCTTGCCTGTCTTAGGATCTACTTCGCCAAACTTGGCGTCGTACCACTGACCTTCTTCGAAGTGATCGTTTTTATTAACGAACAAAGGACGCCCTACTGTAGGAACATCACCTGATTTAGACTTCACGCCAGTGCCGGGCACAACGTCGTATATACGGTACGCAGTGATTGTCTTCTTCGGCGGCTGGCCGGGCACTACTTCATTTAGCGCCTCGTCTAGGAGTGTTGTGGCTGAGTCTGGTGTGATCGGCACTTCTTCCAGTGCGTCAGCGTCTACGTCTTTCAGCTTAACATTGCCTAAGTTCACGCCCAGTGTGTCGGGATCAAACTCAATGCGCTTGGCTAGATCGAATAGTGAATTAGCACCTGCACGAATAGCCTTCGATGCTACGATTCCTCCCGGGACTGCTTCTGCGACTGCGAGGGCACCTTCGCCCACCGCAAGTCCCATTCCGAGTTTGTCATCGTTGAACTGTGCTTTCTTAAATCCTCGGTAGGCTTCTTGGGCGCTGAAAGCAAGACCAATAGGGGTAAAATCACTAAGCCCAGTGCCACCGTCAGTAATACCAGCATCTTCATTACCAACAATCCTTCTTGCTGTTTTTTGCGCCACGTAAGGGTCCATACCCAGAGTTCCCTCTAGGTAATCCGCAAAATCGTTTCTGGTGTTGTCACGCCAAGTCTGGGGGTCCGCACTTAGCTCTGCGCCTTCTTCATTCGGAAATGGTAGTCCGCTTTCTGCAGACCAGAATTTGTCGTCTAGTAGCTGTGGGTTAAATTGGTTGTCACTACGATACTGAGCGTAGTTGTTGGCTTCTTCCTCGGAGCCAAATACAGGTAGCTTTTCGCCTGAGTATGGATCTACGTTGCCGTTGTTCTTATACCAGTCAGCTAAATACCCTGCTTCGTATTCTTCGCCTGTCTCTGGGTTAATTGTAGGCATCGCCATGAAGCCTTCGCCCATAGGTACAACCTTGGTTACCTCAGAGTAAAACTCACCGTTATCACCTTCGAAGGCAGGTTTGCCGTTCACGGTCATCCGCTCACTCATCAGGTATTCTTGACCTTCAGGTGTAGGGAATAATGCGCCGTTTATAATGTCATCTTCGAACCCAGCCGCCGCTGCATCCTCGGGGGTAAAAGGCATACCCCGATCATCAAATGTCTTCTTGTACGCTAAGAGTTCGTCAATGGATGACATACTATTCCGCCCCTTTAATTACTTCGTCTCGGAGGGTCTTAAACCTGCGCAGCTCGTGTATTGATCCTTGGATCTCACGCACTCGATCTAAGTCCTTCGAGGTTTCGAGCTGACCACGCAGAACTTCAATACGCTCGTCCACATACTCCAACATCAAAGGCATGAAGTTGGGATCGTTTACGGCAATGAGAAGTCTGCGATAGAACTTCTTATCCATCATTGAACAGGATTACCTTGTGGTTGCTGAGGTGGCGGATTGCCACCATTTGCGCCCCCACCGCCGCCTGTGAAGCCTTCAGCTCCCGGCTCTGGTGCATTACCCGGTGCGACTGTGCCGCCGCCTGTACCTGTTGGATCTTGTGCTGGTGCCTGTTGTGGAGCTGCGCCAGTGTCTGGCATTAGTGCTGCCATGTCTGCCATCAGCTTGGCTTGGATCATCGCCTCACGAGGATCGTTCATGATGTAGTCTTCGTCTAAGTCCATAGACGCTGCAATCTCACGAAGCACGTAGTCAAACTTGATAAACGGTGCCATAGCGGGATTGCTAGATAGCTGCATAAACTGGATCAGACGCTGTGAGCGGATCTCGTTACGCATTAGGCTTTCAGTACCACGAGCCACCACATCGAGGTCGCCTTGGTACTTCTCGTCGTAATTGAACTGCATGTTGAATGCGAACAAAGCACGGCCCAGTGGTGCCAGTAGATAGTCATCGATGTTCTTAACAACTGACTTAATACCTTGTGCGGCTGCACCCATCAGCATGGACATACCAGACGCTGTGCGGCCTACACCCATAACTCCTGTAGAGCCGTGTGCGAACGAAGGCATACCAGTCGATTCATCAGCCAACTGACGGGCCTTGTCGAACATCATAATCAGTTCTTGTGATACGTTGGGGAACTTGGTGCCGAAGATGGCCTGTCCGGGTGCTCCGCTTTGCCGGCGGAAGACCTTGCCCGGATATATTGCCATGTCTTGTCCGGGGACCAAGTTAGTCTCGTCCACCTCTACAAGAAGGTTGCCAGACAGTGCTGCGTTATCGACAGCCATGCGCATAAACCCGTTCATCAGCAACTGCGTGTCTTCCATGTTCTCAGCTACGCCGATACCGAAGAAACCGTATGGATTTAGTTCGTATGGTACCGCTGAGTATGGAATGCGTGTAGGTGTGAATGGGTTCATAACCAAACGTAGGATCTGACCATTACAGACCCATGCGTTTACGTGGATCTCATCATTATCCTTTAGTTCATCTGGGATATCTAGGTCGGCAGCTTCCGCTGTTTCCTGATCAATAACACCCCAGTATTCCAACACTTCATAGCGTTCGATATCTGTCTGCGTGTTGTTATCCTCTAGGACTTCTTCCCAGTATTGCTGTGTGTAGTCTGCGCCGTACTCAATCGCCAGTTCAATGCTTTCCTCACGGAAGAATGGGCGATGCTTTAAGCCCCGCATCTGTGTGCGGCTCATACGGTGACGCTGAACAATATATTCTGCATCGTGCATACTACGAGCATCGGGATCAGGATACAGGTTCCAGATCGATACAGATTCTACTTTTGGAATAGTTTTGAATGTAGGCTCGTATTCACCGTCTGCATTCCAACGTGGGTATTCTTTGTCGTAAGCAAACGGCCCCTTCAGGATGCCTGTACCAAACAAGGCACACTCAAATGCGACAGACCGTAAATGCTTATCTGCATCCGACTCTTCTAGCTGATCGTGGATCAGACCTTCCATAAGCTGTGCAGACTTCTTGGCTGGCTCGTATGTAGCTGCCGTAGGTACGGCACCCGGCCCTGACTGTAGAGCGTCTTGTACTGGCTCTAGTTTGTCTTTGTATGGTCCTGCCTTATCGAGCAACTCGGGACGAGCTGTAATAGGGCGCAGTGGTGTCTTACCATCTGGCCCCATCTGTTCCTGTGCTTCGAAGTGTATAGCCTTCTCTGCACCTTCAGGATTACGGGACGCCTCGATGCCAATAGGGAACTTAGATCCTGCAAACAAGACATCTGTAACCTGTGCGTAAGCGGCAAGTACTTTGGTCTTCGTTAGTTTGATAAATGCCTTAGACTTCTCTGTGTCTGTGAACTGTACCTCTGGCCCGTATATACCTCGGTAGTTACGGTAAGCCATCAGCCATCGATCTTCGTCGGGTTCACGTCGTGTCTTAGAACGCTCGTAGCGTTCACGCACATAAGCAACTAATCCTGAGAACTCTAGGTTCTCCTGTTCTACACCACCGTCTTCTTCCAGTGCGACTACGTTTGTAGTCTCCGTGGGAGTGTCTGGGGATAGATCTTCTGGGCGGGACATCAAAGCCATATTTAGTATCCAAATACTGAGTCAGAGGGTTGCCATTTGTTGATAGGTTTGTCGCTAAAATCAAATGGGCTGAATGCTCGTGGTCGGGACATAATCCCGTAGCGAACCGAGTCATAGGCGTGGTCAGATGCATACCGTGGGTCGATGTCATCTGTACCTTTGGGATCGGATGGAATGACAGGTAAATCTGATATGATCTGTCGGCAGTGGTTAAAGAAGATTATGCCGGGCAGTTCCGTGTCTTCATTCACTTTCAACAGTTCGTGGAACCTGTTCTTTCCAGCGATCCTAGCTCCTGCAGATCGATCTGATGGTCGCCAGCGGCAACCTTCTGCTATCATCTCATCTGCAATGCTTGGTCCTATTTGTCCTCGATTGTGCCAACACGAGCTATCGAGAATGCCATACTGTATTTTATCACCTTGTTCAGCACTAAGTATAGCCTTAGCTAAATCCCTACCAGTGTGCTTACTTACATACAGTTCACGGTAACAATAGAGTGTTTCGTAGGAAGGGTCAATAGCAAACCAGTGTACCGCACTGTGTGAACTATAACCGTAGTCGCAGGATCTAAACCGCCGCCAGTCGTCTGGGATATGGAATGGTTCGCATACATGTACCGCCTGTCTGAACTCTGGGAAGGCTGCACCGTCTGCAATCGCCCAGTCACCCTCTAGTAGTTGTCGCCTCTGGTTCTCTGGCAAAGACAAAAGGTTGGCTTCGTAGGAACCGTCGTCTGTCAGATAAGGGTTATCGTATAGGCTGGCTGGTATGAACCTGCGGTAAAAGAGTGGCTGCCCTGCTTTATCGTGCGTCTCGGGGTATACTAGGTCATCGCCCGATTCAGGATCTTTAGCCACAAACTTGTGGTTGGCGGGAGCGGGATCAATGAACATCTTCTTGACCCACTGATGTCCCGGCCCGCCGGGGTTGGTTGTTGCCCTCATAAAGATAGGCAGATCAGGGTCCGTAGTACGCAATCGAGAGCGCATGTAGTCCCAAGCAAAACTGGTGGGGTGTTGAGTTAGCTCGTCAAAGCCTATCCAACTAAACGCCTGACCTTGGTAACGTAGAACATCCTCGGGACGTTCAAGGTACGTCATCCATAATCTAGCTCCCGAAGGGAACGTCCATTGGCTCTTCTTCTCCGCCCATTTCGCTCCCGGGTACGCTTTCGGATATAACTCTTGACTCGCCCATACCAATTCACGCAGTTCGTCGTTGGTTCGTCTGAGCAAGAGTCCATTGAAATTAGGGTTTGCAAAGTAGCGGAGCGGGTCTGCAAGTAGTCCGGCCGATTTTCCACCACCTGCGGCCCCGCCATAGAGGACTTCTCTTTCCGATGCCGCCAGAAATTCTGTTTGCGGCCCGGGGTTTGGTTTGAATATGACTTCACGTTCTTGAGGTGCTGCCTCAAAATCTAACCCTTCTGTTACGCCTTCGAAAGGTTGCACCAAGCCTTCTTCGGGCTTTTGTCTCGCTTTCAGCTTCTTCTCAGCCATAGTACGAACACGCTTGGCGTCCGCAATCTTACGCTTGATCTTAGCTTCTTCTTTCTCAGCATAAGTCTTAGGCTTACGCTTGCGGTGCTGCTTATCCAACGCTTTCTGACGCTGGCTCTTCCCACCCGTCTTCTGTCGCCAGATGTTACTCAGGCCTTGGTGAGATAGCCTCTTACCCGTTTGCTCAGATACCCAAGCCGCCGTTTCACGCAGCGAATGCTCATTCTCAAGATAAGTGAACGCCTGTTCCAATACCTGCACAATAATCGGGTCAGGTATAAGAATGAGAGGGTCATCTTCGCTTGCCTTATACGCATATGGAATCTTTGCGTTGGGGTTAGGTCTAGTCTTCGGTTCCCAGATCATCTTCAGTCTTCTTTGGGGGCAAGATGAATAGGCCGTTCTCTGGTCCTTTCACCTCGACTTGCTCCTTCTTCACCAAACCAGTACGGTCTAGGATTTCACGAGCTGCAGCTACAGAGTTCCGTGCGCCCATTGCACTCGGATCGTCTAACACTCCCACAATACCGAAGGCTGCTTTCGGCGCATTCATCGCCAGCACCATCGATGCTTTTTCTATAATCTCCTCACGCAAGGCAGACACCACTTCGGCAGTCTTAGTTGTGCTTGCGTATCCTGCCAGCTTCATCGCCTCACGGATGTTGCCTTTTGCGTCTGTAACCAAAGCCTCTAGGAATGCTTCCTGCTTCTCTGTCAGCTTCTTTTCTTTAACTAACGGGGTCATAACTTACCTCAAATATACAAAGGCTAGGCCAACAGCGCCTGTGCAGACCATCCAAAAAAGACGTTCTGCAAATGCGATCTTCTGACCACGGGCAATAGCCTGACGCTCCATTTCGTCCAGACGGTCATCAACCTTCTGGATGCAGCTATCAAACTTATCCATGCGCTTAAAAAGAGTAAGCATCCGTTCTTCCATACGGGCCATTGCAACCACTGCTTCTGAAAGTCTGTCTAGCTTCTCTTCCATTCGACTCAGCCGATCTTCGGTCATGCTTTCTTCTTTCCCGATTTCTTCTTAGGCCAACCCTTCTGCATATCCTTGTAGGCGCTAGGGCTGATGGTACTGTTTTTTTTAGAACGGCTGGTGCCAGCCTTGCGGCGTTTGTTTATGTTACCAACGAGGGAATTCTTAGCCATTAGGATCTCCGTGATTTCTTGCCTGAACACTTCCACTTCTTCCTAGATAGGCGGAGAGGGCTGTTAGGATCTTTTGCCGCTTTCGGGTGTTTCTTCATCTGACCGTAGGAACGAGCACAATAGCTGTCGCCCTTGCTAGTGCCCGGGGCGATCTTGTAGCCCTTCGCACCGTAGCGCACCGTTTTCTTGCGGCCTGTCTTCTTGTCCGTAACTGTCTTGGAATACTTCTTATCGCCTTTAGCCATGCGGGTTACCTTGTGAAATAGTAATACAGCCCAGTCCCTGCACCGCCCCAAACAACAAGAACAATGAAGATCCACGTCAGGACTTCGATGAATTCTTGCCGTTCTTTCTCACGTTGTCTTTGAGCTTCCTTACGGGCGGTACGGGCTTTAGCTTGGTACTCGACCCACGCATCGTACATTCCGGGCCTTCCAAATAGCCGCATATGCGACTGAAGGGCAGCCTTTTGCTGGTTGATCTTCTCCAGTGCCAAGAACTCTTCGAAGTCGTTAGCATCTTTACCTAGAACCTTATTGAAAGGACTTTTCTTGCGCTTTTCTGCTTTTGCTTTGAGGTCTTCTTCAGCACCTACAAAGGCTGCTATCGATTTAGCGCAATCCGCTAATTCCTTCGAATTAGAAATCGCTGTCTTTATAACACCGAATGCAGCATTAGCAGCGGCTAGTTCCGCTAACATCCCCGTTTACCACTTCCCTAATTTGGCCTCTACCAATCCCGATGTCGTGTAGTTCACGATCTGTCATATTCTGTAGAATCCAGTAGTCAGCTCGACGCTGTTGTGATTCCATGATTGCCTTCATTATTCTCTTGAACATAATTACCTCCATTTGCATGTTCTGAAGGTAATTATACCACACCTAACTAGGTGGGACTTCTATCAAGTTGGCATACCCGATTTGACCTGAACGCAACGGCCTTTAGCCATCTGCCCTTGTCGGGCTAAGTAGTCCACGACTTGTTGGACCTCTTCCTTACAGGCTGCTTTCTGATCAAACAGCTCTGTACGCACTAACTGGTTACAGCTAACGGCTGCAGGACTGGAGCAGCCAAGTACCACTGCAACCCAGAGCATCATTTCTTCTTCTTTTTCATATAACCGCCGCCGTAGGCTTCTTGAATCTCACGATCCTTGCGCTTCTCTGGCGCTTTCGGCTTTGCAGACATGTAACCACCATTGTACGCTTTTACCGACGCACCACAGTTAGCTTTCTCAACTTTCAACTTCTTCATCTGTTATTCTCCATTAAACGAAGGGCTAATGCGATGTCTTCCTTCACCTCCTGTGGGTCTTCACTCACATTTGGGGAAGAAGCATCGTCGGTCCAATAATACTCAGAGTAGCCTCTGAACTCATGGGCGTCCTCGTTTTCGGATATCATCCCTTCCTCTACCAAGTAGCGGCGGGTATCCTTCAACGATAGACGAATTCCTGTGTTCGCCTCGATTGCGGCTCGAACATAGTATAGGTTAACTGGGGAAGACATAAGATTGCCTTATGTTAAAGCATCTTGTCACTAACTGTTATACCACGAAGGGATTAGTTAGGTCAACAAGTGAGTGGGGGATAAAGAATTCGCTAGACAGTTAGCAAATTACATGTTATAACTTATTTGGCTGCGGAGCGGACAAATACCTATATACCTATGTTCGCAGGTAGCTAGTTATTTCCGCAGCCCTCATACAACTCAAGCTGTCTGTAGGGATTATATTCGGGGCGCTCGATCTGGGCGTCCTTTTGCTTTTCTATCCATCTAGCAACCTGAATGACCTCTTCTAGACTCGCATCATTCTTAATTCGGTTCGCTCGATTGGATATGATCATCACATTCCCTCGAACGTAGCCCTTCTTAGGGTCTAGCCTGTCCAATGACGGGCTATTATCAACTCCAGACCGACTATCTGCCAGCCAATCCAACTGAATACCCAAAACAGGGCAATGTAACGGGAACGGAAGCAGATCATCGACCTCAATATCAAACGGTATGTCCGAATCCTTGCATCGGGACTTAGCTGACTGCAAATTCCAGCTCATCCGCTTCCGAATATGGTACTCCAACAACTGTACCTTCGAAATATGATCTAATTCAGCTTCAGTCCACATCCTTAGACCACCCATCGAACAGATCTTCCGCCGCAGACAGACTATCTTCCATCTGTCCTGCTACAGTCCGCATCTTCTCAGCCGATCTCGCCAGCTCATGGGCTATTGAATACAAAGAACGGTACATCTCCACACCAAATTCACGGTGTGTATCGATCACTAGCTCAGTGACCGCCTCGAA
>Ga0181568_10002798_pt1 | contig 15866 bp, 10 predicted proteins | sample 101ome_20_FD_133758 | JGI IMG/M metagenome (GOLD analysis project Ga0181568, IMG submission 133758) | Coastal salt marsh microbial communities from the Groves Creek Marsh, Skidaway Island, Georgia - 101404AT metaG (megahit assembly) | ecosystem: Environmental > Aquatic > Marine > Intertidal... | reverse complement strand
CTTGACGTGGGGTTGGGCTGAACACCGCTCCGCCAAACCGACCGCTGCTCATCATCAGCAGCACGTGGTTTTCCCGAGGAACACGATCAAGCCGAGCTTCGAGCGCTTCAGGCGAGGTGAGAATTTCGAGCGATTCTCTCCCAAAGGCATCCCGGACAAACGTGGCATCCAGTTCTGGCAGGCGTTTGTGCTCGACCACTTTGGGGTCGAAATACACCACGGCGTGGTTCACGGCATTCATGGCGTCTTTGTATTGTGGGATGAACGCCTTGTTCAAACTGCTGAAGGTGTGGAGCTCAAACACGGCCGTGACCTGCCGATTGGGGTATTGCCCCACCACAGAAGCTTGGGTTGCACGAAGCTTGGAAGGGGCGTGGGCGAAGTCGCGGAAGGCCACAAATTGATTGTCGGCATCTTCGTGGGCCACTTCAAGGCGACGAGCCGCTCCTGTAAAGTCGGCGATGTGCCGGTCAAAATCCGACTCCGACATGCCCATGGCGACGCAACACGCGCGTGCGGCAGCCAAGTTCTGCATGTTGTGTGCGCCCAACAGGGACACTTCCAATGGCGCTCCCGCGTTCAAGGACACCCTTGAGCCTGATTCGGTCGGCCGATGAGATGGCGTCTCGTAAGGCACCCAGGTGATGTCGGTCCGCTCCAAGTGAACCTCCTCGACCACGCGGTTCAACAGGGCATCTTCAGTGCAGTGGACCACCGTGCCTCCCGGTTCAACGGTTCGGAGGTACAAGCGGAACTGCTCCACGTAATTTTCTTCGGTGGGAAACACGTTGACGTGGTCCCACGCAATGCCGGTGACAACCGTGACATGCGGTCCGTACCACAAGAACTTGGGGCGCCGGTCGATTGGCGAACTCAGGTATTCGTCCCCTTCGATCACCGCCCATTCATGTCCGTCGTCCAAATCCACCATGCGGTCAAAGCCTTCCAGCTGCGCGCCGACCATCAAGTCGGTCTGGATTTGGGCGCCACGCAAGGCGTGCAAAATCATGGACGTGACGGTGGTTTTGCCGTGGCTTCCGGCGACCACCATGCGTTTTTTGGAGTTGGTCGCAAACCTCAAAAACTCGGGGTAACTCTGAATGGTCAGACCCAACTCTTGTGCGCGGAGCAATTCGGGGTTGTCGGTGCGAGCGTGCATGCCCAGGATGACGACTTCAATGTCAGGTGTGATTCGGCTGGCATTCCAACCTTCTTCTGCGGGAAGGAGGCCGGCAGCATCCAACCGGCCACGACTCGGTTCAAAGATTTGATCGTCGCTTCCGGTGACTTCGTGGCCGGCGTCGGCCAAGGCAAGGGCGAAGTTGTGCATGGCGCTTCCGCCCACGGCAATAAGGTGAATCCGCATGGACGAAAGTTCACATCTTTTCGTGCTGAGCTGCGGCGGGTTGGGCGACACTTTCTCACATTCGCACCATGAGAACCTTGTCCCTTTCCCGAGAAGCGCATCGAACCGGATGGCGGTTGCTGAAGGGGCCTTTGGCCATGTGGTTTGTGCCGGCATCGGCACTCACCTTGGCCCTTGCTGCGTTGGGGTGGTGGGGCATCGCTGCGGCCGCAGGACAGGTGTCAACGTGGTTGCTGTCGCGCTGGGAATGGACGCAAGACGAGGCCTGGTTGAAGGTGCTGACAGAATGGATGCTTTGGGCGGCGTTGTTGGTGATGAAACTGAAGCTCACCAAGTACGTCGTGTTGGTGGTCATGGGGCCGTTGTTTGCGGCGGTGAGCGAAGCGACGGAAGCCCAAATCACCGGTCGCGAAGTGCCGTTTTCCTGGACGAGGTGGTTGCGCGACGCGGTGCGCGGTTTTCGGTCCGCGGTGCTGTTGGCCTCGGTGGAATGGACGCTCACCTTGGTGTGCTGGGGTGCAGGGCTCTTTTTTCCTATCCTGTCCCCGGTGACGGTGCCTTTGGCCTGGTTGGTCGGGGCTTGGGCTTACGGCGCCTCGGCCATGGATTACGTTTGGGAGCGCAGGGGAAAAGGGGCTCGGTCAGGATTCATGGCGAGTTTGGCGCGGCCGGACGTGGCATGGGGCATCGGGATTCCCTTCGCGCTGTGGATGTCGTTGCCCGTGTTGGCCTGGACCGTGGGGCCCATGATGGGCGGCCTGGGTGCTGCAGCAGCTTCCTCGGTGGCGTTGACGGAGCGTGGTGTGGGGGAGCGTGGAAAGGTCGTCCTTCAGGACGCCACCACCTGAATGTGAACCCCAAGGGATTCGAGGTCGTCAAAAAACGCGGGGTAGCTCTTGGCGACCGCTTCAGCTCCAACGATTTCTACGGGAGCGCCAGCCGCCCCAAGAACCGCAGCCGCCATAGCGATGCGGTGGTCGCCGTGAGCGTCCATACGTCCAGGAGTGACGGTTCCTGGGTGAATCACCATGGCGTCAGCAGCTTCGTCGAGCTCCACCCGGATTCCCACCTTGCCCCATTCGCGTTGAATGACAGTTCCCCTGTTCGATTCCTTGTTCCCGAGTCGGTGGATGCCCCGAAGGATGCTTGGGCGAGAAGCGAACGCAGCCAAGGCTGCAAGGGGCGGGAACAGGTCTGGGCTGTCGGTCAGGTCCACGTTGAACCCCTTGGGTATTCCTGAAAGCACTTGCACGCCTTCGTCGGTTCCGGCCAGTTTGCAGCCGCCGAACAGCAGCGCACCTTTGATGGCTTCGTCCGCTTGCGTGTACGTGCTGTGCAAGCCCTCCACGTTGAGATGATGCGGGGCGCACAACACACCCAGAACCATCAAAAAGGCGGCCGCCGACCAATCGCCGTCCACTGTCACGTCCAAGGGACGCGCACGTTGCCCGCCTGGCACGTGCAACATCAGAGTTCGTTCTTCGGTGTTTTCCTCGCGCACGTCCACACGAAGGCCCATGTCCTCCAAGATTTCGAGGGTCATCTGCACGTAAGGGCGGCTGACTACGCCGTGCAGGAGCAGGGTGGAGTCGTCCTCGGCGTGAGGCAACGCACACAGAAGCCCTGTCAGAACCTGGCTGCTTCCGGCGGCGTCGAGGCTCACTTCGGCGCCACGTACAGGGCCGTGAATCACCGGCTGTTCGCCGGAGGCCACGTGGTTAACCTGGACTCCAAAAGCGTCCAGCGCCTCGGCCAGGCCTGAGACGTCGCGACCAAGCAAGCTGCCGTGCCGTTCCATCGTCAATGGCTCTGGATGCAGCGCCGCAAGCACGCCAAACATCCGCAACCCCAGGCCCGATTCCCCGGGGGTGAGGGTTGCCGTTCTCGGCACAAGCGGGAAATTTCCGTGCACGGCGACGGCATCCTCCCCGAGTTCAATGTCCGCGCCGAGTTGAGCGGCCATCATCAACGCGTGCGTGCAGTCGTCCGACTCCGAAGGTCGACGGATCATCGTGGTGCCGTCCGCAAGAGTCGCCAGCGCGACGACCCGTTGCATGATGCTTTTGCTCGGGGGCGCCCAAACCGAGTCCCCGCTCAACTTGCTTGGCAGCACTCGTAGGATCATGGCTGAGGCTTCCGTCCGGTGTAGATGGTCGCGATGCCCCCGGTCAACGGGCGCGCAGCAACGTCGACGTACCCCACGTTCCGAAGGTGGGCCAGGAAGTCGTCGCCCTCCGGGAACGCTTGCACGCTTTCCGGCAAGTACGTGTACGCCGACGCGTCCTTGCTGACCCACCTTCCCACCGCAGGCATGATGTGCTTGAAGTAGAGGCCGAAGAGTTGTTTGATTGGGAAGTGTTTGGGCTTGCTGAATTCCAAGACCAAACCCAAGCCTCCAGGCTTGAGCACCCGAAGCATGTCGGTCAGGCCGCCCTCGAGGTCTTCGAAATTTCGCACACCAAACGCCACGGTAAAGGCGTCAAAATGGCCCTCTTCAAACGGGAGAGAAACCGAGTCGCCTTGAAGGAGTTCAATGCGGTCCGTCCAGCCTCGTGCAGCTACTTTTTCGCGTCCCACGTCGAGCATGCCTGCACTGATGTCCACCCCAGTGACGTGAACGTCCAGACCCATGCGCACCGCCTCGATGGCAAAGTCTGCGGTGCCTGTGGCGACGTCAAGGAGCCGACGAGGGTTCTCTTTGCGCAACATCCGAATGCACGCCTTGCGCCAAAGCACGTCAATGCCAAGCGAGAAAAAATGGTTCAAGAAATCGTAGCGATGTGCGATGCCGTCGAACATGCGCGCCACCTGATTTTTCTTGGCTTCTTCTTCGGTGGAGACGTAAGGGGTGATTCGGGTGCCCATGGCGTGGTTTTGTGCAAAGATGGAACAGGAGGGCACCGCATGAGGTTCACCCCACCATGGTGTGTCCTTCCGGGTATTTGAAATGCGATTGCGAGGTCCTTCCGCCCACGGCAAAGGCGACGGTCAGGGTGCCAACGCGGCCGACGAACATCGCAACCGAAAGCACCACTTTTCCAGCGGAGGACAGGAGGGGCGTGAGGCCGGTGCTCAGACCGACCGTCCCCATTGCGCTGACATGTTCAAACGCCAAGTCAAAAAAGGTCGTGGAGCCATGTGCCACGAGCGCAGACTCCGTCAGGGTAAGGACGAAAATGCCCACCAGGTTGCCGACGAGAAAGAACAACAGAACACTGTAGGCCCTCGACCGAAGTACCCCGTTGACCGTCCGCTGAAAAATCTGGACGTGGTCCGTCCCTCGTACCGTGCGCCACACGTCTGCCAGGACGATGGCCAACGTGGACGTCTTGATTCCGCCGCCGGTCGAGCTCGAGGAAGCCCCGATGAACATGAGGACCAAGAGCAAAAACAGCATGGGCATGCCTACCGCTCCAATGTCGACGGTGTTGAAGCCGCTGGTGCGCGTTACGCTTTGGAAGATGGCCGTAGTGAACTTGCCAAACCACGACATGCCTTCCATTGTCCCGGTCCACTCCAAGGCAGCGAACGCTGCGGTTCCAAGCCCCACAAGAATGAGCGAGAAGTACAAGGCAATCTTGGTCGGAAAGGAAATGGTCTTCCAGGGCTGGTTCATCCGTTCGCGCAGCTTCCCAACGTCGAACAAGTCAAACATGGCCACCATTCCCAAGGCTCCCAGAAAGACGAGCACGGTGATGACCCAATGCACAAGCCAGTTGTCGGCCACCCAGGGGTGGGCCAGGCCGTCTGTAAAGAGGGTGATGCCGGCGTTGTTGAAGGCGGAAACGCTGTGAAACACGGAGGAGAACACCCGCTCGCTCCACCCTGAGAACTCCACGTTGGGAGACCACAGCGCCGTCAGCGCCAGGGCTCCCAAAGCCTCCAGTCCCAAGCACCAACCGACCACTTTTCCGAGGGTGCCGCTGCTTCCGAGGAGGTTGTCGCTGTTGACGAAGTCCTCGATGACGTCGTGCTGTTTGACGGCCACACCAAACTTGGAGGCGAGCGCCAAGAAGCTTCCAAAGGCAATGAAGTTCAATCCGCCCAATTGGATCAAAAAGAGCAGGACCCAATGGCCTTTGGAGGTGAAATACGTCATGGTGTCCACGCTCATCAACCCCGTCACGCACGTCGCGCTTGTGGAGGTGAAAAAGGCGTCCACGAGAGGCATGCCGCCGGGAAGTGTGGTCATTTGGGGCATGCTCAACAACCACGTTCCCACCGCAATGAGGAGCAAAAAACTCAGAATGAAAATAACGGCAGGGTGCAGGCGTACGCGCGGAAGGCGCGATCCAGGCCGCATCCATTCCATCACGATGGCAGCAAACAAATAGCCTTGCACCAAAACCGTGCTGAAGTCCCCAATGCTCGGCATCAGGACGGCAAGCGCCGAGCCGAGGGGTGGGGTGCCAAAGAGCACGTCGCCTGCTCCCTCGACGAGCAGAAGGGCCATGACCAGGCCTTCGGACCACGTTTCCCTGAAGAACTGGCGAGGCTGAAAGTGGTACAGGACACGAATCAGGTAGTGCAAGACGTAAAAGGCAAAGCTGACCTTGACGAGTTTAAACAGGTTGGCCGAAGTGGCTGCGTCGTGCTCGTACCCGTAATACACCGCCAACACGGACAGCGCCGTCAAGTTGACCAACAGGTTCAGCCACTGAAACGCGCCCAAGACGCGGTCCTTGCTGCCGTAAAGCCAAACGTTGGCCCGTTCACGAAAGGATTGCCACGTCAATGCAATGCAGAATGGGGGAGTTGGACTCGTGACAGCTCAGATTCCAAGGCTTGTCGAGGGATTGGTACGACGCCAACCCGCTCGCACACCCAGCCGCCGGCAAGGTTGGCGACTGCGGCCAACGCTTGGGATTCGACGCCCGAGGCGAGCAACAACGACGCCACTGCAATCACGGTGTCGCCAGCTCCGCTTACGTCCATGATTTCACGTGGCACCGCAGGAACGTGAGCGTGGTGAACGCCTTCTTCAGGGGCATGCATCCACGTGCCGTGTTCTCCAAGCGTCACCATGAGGCGGGTGCATTGCAGCCGGTCCATCAAAGTTTCCACGGCGCACGCCATCGCTTCACGATTCTCGGGGTGGACAGGCGTTCCCAAGCTCAGGCCCTCGTTCAGTTCCTTCAAGTTGGGTTTGAACAGGGCGACGCCGCGGTACGCGTTGAAATGCCGAAGCTTGGGGTCCACCGCCACCGGCACGTCAGCCGCATCGCAAGCACTCAAGACGCCCTCAATCAATTCGAGCGTCATCAAGCCTTTGTCGTAGTCTTCGACGACCACGACGTCAGGCGGGGTGGGGCTTGCAAGCAGCTCGTGCAGTCGTTCCAGCGCTTCTTGCACCACGTTGGCCGGCACCGGAGCGGTGCTCTCTTCGTCCACGCGTACAACGTGGTGTCCGCCGCTGATGACCCGGGTCTTCACGGTCGTGGGGCGAAGCGGGTCCACGGCGAGGTGAGGGGTGCACATGGTGGCAAGCAGGCGGGTCAAATCTTGCCCGGCTGAATCGTCGCCAACCACGCTGATCACGTCCACTTCAGCCCCGAGTGCCGTCAAGTTTTTGACCACGTTTCCTGCGCCGCCGACGCGTTGCTCACGGCGGGTGACTTCCACGACCGGCACCGGGGCTTCCGGGCTGATGCGTGTCACCTTTCCCCACATGTAAGCGTCCACCATCACGTCGCCTACGACGCACACACGAGGGGAATCCCAAGGCAATTTTTTAAAGGGCAGCGGTGCGGAAGTTTCGCTCATGACCTCAAAGGTCGGAAGTTCAGGTCATTCGCTCAACTCAACTTGCGGCAAGCCTCGTCGATTCGACGAACGGCCTCCGCGAGCACGTCGTCCGCCGCGGCGTAGGACAGGCGAACGCATTCAGGCGTCCCAAACGCTGCGCCGCTCACCGTGGCCACCTTGGCTTCCTCGAGCAGGAAGAAGGCCACGTCGTCCGCGTTTTCGATCCGTTTGCCGTTGCAGGACTTGCCAAACAGCGCCGAAACGTCCGGGAACACGTAAAACGCGCCCATCGGCTGGTTCACTTTGAATCCAGGTACCTTGCTCAAGCCTTCCACCATGAGCGCCCGGCGACGACGGAACGCGTCGACCATGTCCGACACCATCGATGGATCGGCCTCGAGCGCCGCGGCTGCCGCGGCTTGGGTGATGGAGCAGGGCGCCGACGTGAATTGGCCTTGAATCTTTGTGCACGCAGCGGCAATCCACGTGGGGGCGCCAATGTACCCCAAACGCCACCCCGTCATGGCAAAGCCTTTGGAGACGCCGTTGACCGTGACGGTGCGCTCCCACATGCCGGGCTGAGCAGCCATGCTGGCGTGCTTCTCCGTGAAGTTGATGAGCTCGTAGATTTCGTCGCTCACCGTCACAATGCGGTCGTGCTTGCGCAGGACGTCGGCCAAAGCGGCCGTTTCTTCCTGCGTGTACACTGAGCCCGAGGGGTTGCATGGCGACGAGTACATGACCATGCGGGTCTTGGGGGTGATTGCCGCTTCAAGTTCCGAAGGTTGAATCTTGTAGTCGTTGTCGATGCTCGTGGGAATCACCACAGGAATCCCGCCTGCGACTTTGACAATCTCTTCGTAGCTCACCCAAAACGGCGCGGGAAGAATGACTTCATCTCCCGGATCCACCAAGGAAAGCACAACGTTGGCCAGGCTTTGCTTGGCGCCGGTGCTCACTACGACTTGGTCGGCTGTGTACTCCAGCCCGTTGTCGCGCTTGAATTTCTTGACGATGGCGTTGCGCACTTGAGGCGTCCCGGGAACGGGCGTGTAGTGCGTGTCGTTGGCCTCGATGGCGTCAATCCCCGCCTGTTTCATGGCGGCCGGCGTGTCAAAATCCGGCTCGCCGAGCGAGAGGGAAATGACGTCGATGCCTTGGTCCTTGAGTTCCCGTGCTTTCCGCGCCATGGCGATGGTGGCGGATTCACTCAATCGTTGGAGGAGGGAGGACGTGGTTTGTTCCATGAAAGGGGAGGATAAATGAAAGCCCAAAATTCGGCGCAAAAATACACGCCGCACCCGAAACAAGCGGGACTTGGGGCGGGCTTATCTGCGCAGCGAAATCAAGCCGAGTCCGGCCGCGGTCAACAGCCCGTTTACCGGCAACAGGGCGAAGCCAAAGCTGAACCCCAAACCGGCCGACAGCGCGGACTCCAGAAGGTACCCAACGGCTGGCGCGGCCACGCAGACCAGGGGAATCCAAGCTGCACGCGGGTTCCACTTGGTGAACATTCCGACAAAGAACAGGCCGAGCAAGGGGCCGTAGGTGTAGTTCGCGACGGTGAACAGCGCGGCCACAACGGACGTGTCGTTCACGGCGCGGAACCCCAAAATGACCGCCCAGAGCAGAACCGCGAGCCCCAAATGAATGCGCTTTCGCACGGCTGTCGCGCGCTCCGCGGTCATGGAGGGAGTCTCGAGCAAATCCACGCAGGTCGACGTGGTTAAGGCGGTCAGGGCCGAATCTGCCGAACTGAAGGCCGAAGCCAAAAGCCCCACCACAAATGCAACGCCCAAGGCAGGACCGAGGCTGCCACCCAGGGCCACCAGCGGGTACAACCGGTCTGTGGCTTCGGGCACGGCCATGCCGATGGATTCCGCGTGCATCCAAAGCAGCGCTCCCATCGCGAGAAAAAGCACGTTGGCGCCGACCAGGATGACGGTGAATGAGCCCATGTTCCATTGGGCCTCGCGAAGGTTTCGGCACGCGAGGTTCTTCTGCATCATGTCCTGATCCAAGCCGGTCATGGCGATTGTGACAAACATGCCTGCAAGGAGGTGTTTGGCCCAATGGTTTCCAAGTTTCCAATCGTCCACCACCCAAACCTTCGTGAGCCCCGTCGACTCCAAGACCTGAGGTAAATCCCACCACCCGTGGCCTCCCGCGGAGAGCACCCCGCCAACTGTGAGCACCACGGCGAGAAGCATGCAAGCCGTTTGAAGCGTGTCTGTCCAGATGACCGTGGCCATGCCGCTTTGCCTTGTGTACAGGTAAATCACTGCGAGAATGCCAGCTGTAGTCAGCCCAAACCACGTCCACGGCGTCGGCCCTCCGTACATCGGCTCGAGAACGAGAACGTCGACCACCAAGGCCACAAGAAAGAGGCGGAACGAGGCGCCAATGACTCTGCTGAGCAAGAAAAAAACCGCGCCCGTTCGGTGCGCATTCCTCCCAAACCTCGTCCCGAGGTAGCTGTAAATGCTGGTCAGTTTTTGCTTGTAGTAAAGAGGGAGTAAAACCGTTGCAACAATCAGATATCCAATGCAGTAGCCCGCAACCATTTGCAGGTAAGTCCATTCCTGGTCACGAACCCATCCCGGGATGCTCAGAAAGGTGACGCCGGACAGGGAGGCGCCCACCATCCCGAAGGCGACCACAAACCACGGCGCTTTGTTCCCGGCCACGAAAAAGCGCGATTCAGAATCGCCGTCCGACCCGTGTCTGGAGGACCAGCGACTGACGACCAAAAGCACGGCGACGTATCCAAAGGCAATGCACAAGACGGTGGTTGGGGTCATGCGTCCAAATGTAAGGCCCGGACCGGGCCTTGGTGTACCTTCGCTTCGTGCAACTCCCCTCCAGATTGATCGAAGCCGCGGTGGACCAAATGGCCACACTTCCCGGCGTTGGAAGGCGAACGGCCCTCCGTCTCGTGCTGCACATGCTCGCCCGAGACGAAGAGCGCGTTCGGGACTTCGCCGAAGCGATGGTCGCCATGCGCGAGGGGGTTCGGCCTTGCACCGACTGCCACAACCCGACCGAAGGCGAGACGTGCAACCTGTGTGCCAACCCGCATCGAGACAGGTCGACCGTCTGCGTGGTGGAAGACGTGCGGGACTTGCTGGCGTTGGAGTCCATGGGCGAATACCGAGGACTTTACCACGTGCTGGGCGGCGTGATCAGCCCCATGGACGGGGTGGGGCCCGCAGATCTGAACGTGGAGTCGTTGGTCAAGCGCGCCGGTTCGGACGACGTCAAAGAAGTGATTTTGGCCTTGCCCGGTTCGATGGAAGGGGACACGACGGCCTTCTACGTGGCCAAGAAATTGGCCGACCGCGACGTGCTGTTGACGGCGTTGGCTCGAGGCGTGGCCGTGGGAGAGGCGCTTCAGTACGCCGACGAGGCGACGCTGTCGAGTTCGTTGTTGAACCGTTTGCCGTACAAAGGGTGACCGACCTCAGCGTAGTCGTCGTCAGTTACAACGTTCGGGCTTTTCTCGAGCAATGCCTCGTGTCCGTCGAACGGGCCAAAGAGGGCCTCAACGTGGACGTCTGGGTGGTGGACAACCGCAGCGTGGACGGCTCGGTGGACATGGTGCGCCGCCGCTTTCCCTGGGTGAACGTGGTGGCCAACGAAGACAACGTGGGATTCTCCGTCGCCAACAACCAGGCCATTCGGGAGAGCGAGGGCCGGCACGTGCTGCTGCTGAATCCCGACACGGTGGTTCGTGAGGACACGTTTCGCCTCTGTTTGGAGCATGCAGATGCCCAGCCCCAACTCGGCGGCATGGGCGTGCCGATGTACGACGGAACCGGGAAGTTTCTTCCAGAGTCCAAGCGGGGCCTTCCGGCGCCGTGGCCGGCGTTTTGTCGCATGTCAGGACTGCATCGAGTTGCCCCGCGTTCCCGGACGTTCAACGCCTATTACGCCGGCCACGTCGGCGAACACGACACAGCGCCCGTGGACATCCTGTCCGGGGCGTTCATGTGGATGCGTCGCGAGGCGCTGGATCAGGTGGGGCTTCTCGACGAGCAGTTCTTCATGTACGGCGAGGACATTGATTTGAGTTGGAGGCTGGTCGCAGGCGGCTGGGAGAACCATTATTTCGCGGGGACCAGCATCATTCACTACAAGGGCGAGTCCACCAAAAAGGGGAGCCTGAATTACGTGCTGGTCTTTTACCGCGCCATGCTTCTGTTCGCTGCAAAGCACTTTGAAGGCGGCCAAGCCCGGGCGTTTTCCTGGATGATTCGAAGCGCGATTTACGGCCGAGCGAGCCTGGCCATTGGTCGTCGGCTTTTGAGCCGGTGGGGCGAGATGATGACCGTTTCTGCTTGGACGGCCTTGTGGCTGGTGGCGGTGTTTGCGGCGATGCAGGCCTGGTTCGGAAAGGCCTACGTTTGGCCGGACGTGGCGTGGCAAGGGGCTGGCTTGCTTGCCGTCCAAATCTTCGGCACCTGGGCTTTCGGAGGTTACCGCGAGGCCCGAACACGGCGCACTCTTTCTGGGCACGTCCTGGCGTGGGCGGCGGCTTCCACGCTGACGCTTGCTACCTACAGCCTCTGGCCTGAATCGTGGCGCTTCAGTCGCGCAACCGTCTTGTTGTTGCCCGTGGGCCATGCCCTCGCGCACGCTTTGGTGATGGTTCGGTCGTGGCGTCGCACAGGAAACCCGCACAGCGTGAGACGTCTTCTCGTGGCCGGTCCCGATGTAGAGGCCACAGTGGAATTGTTGCGTCGCAACGAAGGGGAGCGGACCCGTCGCCAGACCTTTGCCCTGTGGGCAGGCGACAGGCTTCCGGAGGATGCTCCGGATTTGCAAAGTGTTCCTTGGGTCGGCACGCTTCGCGACGTCGAAGAGGCCGTTCAAATTCACAACCTCGACGAGGTCGTGTTCAGCGGCCGCGACGTACGTGCCGAGGTCATTGTCGACGCGCTGCCGACGCTCGGTCGCCGTCACGTTCGCTGCCGCATCGCGTGGACCGACGTCGGAGACGTGATGTCGAGTGGCGGGGCTTCACGCGAATCTTTTGTGGCGTTCCGGCACGGACTTCACCTCCCGGAGGTGGCACGCACCAAACGCGCGTTCGACGTGGCAGCTTCGTTGATTCTGCTTGCCGCCGCACCGTGGCTTTGGGTCTCGTCTCGGGCGGGTTGGCCACGCACTGCGTGGAACGTGTTGTGGGGTCGCGGCACCTGGGTGAGTCCCGGAAAACTCAAAGCAGAAGTTCCGTTTGCCTTTGACATCGCGCATGGCCTTTCCGGCCGGGGCGCTGAGCGAAAGGCCTTTACGCACGGTCAAGATTACCATTGGCGAAAGGACCTTGCGGTGGTCGTCGATGCCTTAATTTCGCGTCGAGCAATTACCTCTCATGGCCATCATTGACATTCTCCTGCCCAAAATGGGTGAAAGTGTAGCGGAGGCGACCATCACCAAATTGGTGGTCGACGCAGGCGCGAACGTGGAAGCGGACGAGCCCATTGTCGAAATCGCAACGGACAAGGTCGACTCCGAAGTTCCCGCCCCGGAAGACGGCACCCTCGTGGAGTGGTGCGTCGCCGAAGGAGATGTGGTTCAGGTGGGTGAAGTGATTGCGCGGTACGACGTGGGAGGCGAAGGGGGCGAGGCGGTGCCTGTAGCCGAGCCTGCAGCCTCGGCGGCTGAGCCTGCGGAAAGTACCCACCCCGAACCTGACCCTGCACCGGAAGTGGTGGCGGCGGCCTTGGCGCCGCTTGACGAAGCGCCGGCCCGAAAGGGTCCTTCAGGCCGTTTCTATTCGCCGCTCGTCCGAAGCATTGCCCAAAAGGAAGGCATCGCCATGTCCGAATTGGAGCAGGTCTCGGGCACCGGTTCGGAGGGGCGCGTGACCAAAAAGGACATCTTGGCCTACGTTTCGCAGCGTTCAGTAGGCTCCGCTTCGACTCCCGCGCTGGCCCCGGCTGCGTCGCCAGCTCCGGCACCTGCGCCCGCGGCCGCACCTGCGCCCATGCCCGCAGGCAAAAGCATGGATGGCGCCTACGACATCGTGGAAATGGACCGCATGCGCAAGATGATTGCGGATCACATGGTGCGCAGCGTGCAAACAAGCCCACACGTCACCTCTTTTGTGGAGGCGGACGTGACCAATTTGGTCCTGTGGCGAAACGCAAATAAAAAGTCGTTCCAGGAGAAGTTTGGGGAGAAGTTGACGTTTACGCCGCTGATTGCGGAAGCCATTGTCAAAGCCATTCGCGACTTCCCTGGGGTCAACGCGAGTGTGAACGGGGACAACATTCACATTCACAAGGCCATTCACCTTGGCATGGCCGCCGCCCTTCCTTCAGGCAATTTGATTGTGCCGGTCATCAAGCACGCGGATCAATACAACCTCCAGGGCTTGGCGCGGCAAGTAAACGACCTCGCCGATCGGGCGAGGAACGGCAAGTTGACGCCCGACGACATTTCTGGAGGAACGTACACGATGAGCAACGTCGGCACCTTTGGAAACGTGATGGGCACGCCCATCATCAACCAGCCCCAGGTTGGGATCCTGGCGCTCGGCGCAATTCGGAAACGCCCGGCAGTGCTCGAAACTGAGCATGGAGACGTCATCGCCGTGCGCCACATGATGTTCCTGAGCCACAGCTACGACCACCGGGTTGTGGATGGCATGTTGGGAGGAAGTTTTGTGCGTCGCGTGGCAGACTACCTCGAAGGCTTTGACCTCAACCGACCGGTCGAGGGGTAAGGGGGCTGTGCAACCAACGAGCGACGTTCACGAAATCCCCGGCAACATGGGGATAATTCGCGCAACAATCCTGACCCCAATCCGCGGCGCAGGCCTATTTTGCCGGAAATTCGCCTCAATGCGCTCACTTGTGGACATGCATCAACGTTTCCTGTGTTTTCTCGTCTGGGGTTTGTCGACCTTGACGGCCTTGGAATCTCGAGCAGATTCGGGAATGGAAGAGGTTTTGGCATCCGTCGCGGAGGTCGATTCTGCATGGTCCGACTACACTTCCTCGCAATTGTTTGTTGAGGGAAGCATGTTGATGGAGGAGGGGTTCTGGCATGAGGCTGCACGGGTGTGGACGTATGCGTCCAAATCACGGCCCAAAGACAGGGTCTTGAAGTACCGCAGGGCGCTGTGCTTGTACAACATCGGTGAAGACTGGCCTGAAATCAAGGCTGCGTTCGCAGAGGTGGTGGACGGTCCCGTGACCGAACGTTACGACCCGTTCAACCCCAACCAAAGAATCCCGCCTGTCGAAGCTTGGTTGTGGTTGGCTTCCGCGGAGCACATGATGATGGAATTTGACGCAGCGAGGACCCACGTCGATGCGTTTCTTGGCAAAGCGAGCGAGAAAAATCCCGCCATGGAAATGGCTTCCAAGATTTTGGACGAGGTTCGTTTTGCGGAACAACGAATTGCCTCTCCGAGCGGTGCGGTGGTTCGGCCTCTGGACTTGAACAGCGACGCTCATGAAAGTCATCCAGTTTTGACGGCGGATGGAAAGACCTTGTTCTATTCGTCGAACAGGTCGAGAAGCAACGGGTCGAACCACGGCCGTGTGGACCCCAACACCAAAGCACATTACTTCGACATCTACACGTCCACGCTTTCTGCGGACAGCTCGTGGTCGGAGCCAGAGTTGCTCAATGTGGGGTTGCGCTCTCATGCAACCGTGGTGGCGTCCGACGCTTTTGGTGAAAAATTGGTCGTGCTGGACAACGACGGTTGGACGCACGAGTTGAAGTTGACACAACGCTGGGAACGCGGTTGGACCGTCGCTGAGCCATTTGATTTGGGCAAGGCCATTCCCAACCAAGGCGAGGTGGCCTTCTTCCCTTCAAAGGACCGCCTGATTGCAAGCGTTGAGCACCGCAGAGGGCAGGGCGGATTCGATCTCTACGAGAGTTCGCGCGACGAAAAAGGAAGGTGGAGCAGGCTCAAATCCTTGGGCGGTCGCGTCAACACGTGGGGAGATGAAGTCACGCCGTTTGTAGCGGCGGACGGTCAAACGGTCTTTTTCGCCTCCAACGGATTGGAGGGGATGGGCGGGTTTGATGTCTACCGGACCACGAGAAATGCTGCCGGGGGATGGACCGAGCCCGAGCACTTGGGTTCTCCGATCAACAGTGTGAACGACGACATGGCATTCGTGATTGGGGCCAAAGGGGAGGTCGGGTATTTCGCCACACGGCGTGACGTGACCCGCGGGGATTTGGATTTGTACGAGGCGGAGATGGAAGGTGGCAAAGTGCTTGAGGGCGAAGTCGTGATTTTGAGCATGGATGCCGAAGGCGTTGACGGCGACGAGCAGCCTGAGGTTTTGTTGGTCAAGGATGCGTTGACGGGTGCTGTTTTGCAACGCGTGGAGCGCGGATCCGTTGAAGACGTGTACAACTTCATTTTGCCCGCGGGAGGCGAATTCGTTTTGGAGTCGGAGGAGATGCCAGGAGTGGAAGATGGCAATTCACAAACGGAGGAGGTGCCCGAAGTTCGTCGCCGCATCGTGCTGCCCGAGGGAAGCAAGTCGGAAGTGATTGCCGTCACGTTCGAAGAAGTGTTCGAAGAGGTTTTCGAAGACGCGGACGTCGCAGGGGCCAGCGTGGACGGGCAAAGAGAAGAGAGGGCGTTTGTGGTTCAACCGCAGAAAACTTCAGAGCGAGCCGTTGACGAGGAGGTTGTGGAGCCGGCAAGTGCGCAACTCCCTGGGGAATCCGCCGAGGCGGTTGAAGAAGAAGTTGCTGAAGAGGTCGTCGAGGAGGT
>Ga0181568_10002797_pt1 | contig 15867 bp, 22 predicted proteins | sample 101ome_20_FD_133758 | JGI IMG/M metagenome (GOLD analysis project Ga0181568, IMG submission 133758) | Coastal salt marsh microbial communities from the Groves Creek Marsh, Skidaway Island, Georgia - 101404AT metaG (megahit assembly) | ecosystem: Environmental > Aquatic > Marine > Intertidal... | reverse complement strand
TTACTAATGCTAACTTAGCACCCATACCGCCTACCCTAGTAATTTTCCCAGTGTTTTAGGTCCTACAATACCGTCAGCAACAAGTCCTTGACTTGCTTGCCATTCTTTGACAATACGTGCTGTTCCTGGACCAAAGATACCATCAGCAGGAGCAATGTTTAATTTCTCTTGTACTTCTGCTACTAATGGACCACGTGATCCTTGTTTCACTGTTTGGTTATAATCAATAGTCGGTTCTTCGTAATCACCACCAAGCACATCAAGTGCGTGTATGTAGTGTTTCTTACGATCGTCTAAACCAATCGTTCCACCGTTAATACGTTTTGTTGCACCAACAACATCCTGTGCGTCACACCATTTATTGATGTTATTAGTATCCCAGAACCAACATGCTGAATCTAGTGCGCCTTTTTTAGTACGCACATAGTCAACTGCTTCTTCTGGTGTCATGTCTACTGCTTCAGCGAATTTAGTATAGTTATAACGCCCTGTAAGTTGAAGTATTCCACCGCCGCGAAAACGCCAACCGTCGCCACTATCACTATCGCCATTATCCATCCTATTTGCATAAATGACGTTTGCAATTCTTTCAGGCTGTCTATGATAATCTTGTGCATTTCTACCTGCCCTTATAAAGTATTTTGGGAAGATTTTATTTAGAGCCGCGGCGCTGTAGTTTAGGTTCTCTGATAGAACTCTAAAGCCGCCCGATTCATGCCCACATTGGGCAAGAAACATTGCAACTCTTTCGATTGTATCGACTTCCCATAGAGGTAATATCTCACACATTGCCTCGTACCAATCTTTCCAATCGTCTCTATGAATTAGCTCTTCAGCCATCCATTCTTCAAAATCAAATTTAAAGTGTTCTTTAGCCATTCTCAGTTTCCTTATTTTCGCATGCTTCGCAACGGCAATGCTCGCATACTTTGATATTTATGATTTTGTTGTCACCGTCTTTGTCGTCTCTGGATAATGATGAACCACAGTGTGATTGGTGACCACAGTTTTGGCAGTAGCTCGTCACTGTACCCTTTCGACAACTAGAGTTTTATTTCCATTTGTGATATGTATGTCTTTTCCGTACTTAGAAATATTATAATCTCCTAAATACTTTGTTAAGAAAAGTATTTCTGCATATCCATTTACATCAAATGCCTCAGTAATTTTATTATCTATATCTTCTTTATTACCAAAATCTTTGTATTGTAATTGTAATTGATCTGCATAAGGTTTTTTAATTGTAATTGTATCGTTAAGCATTTCTATACTATCAGCGTAGCTCTTATTAAAAAAATGTTTGTAATTTTCTAAGGTAGTTTGTTCTTTTGTAATACCATAATCATTTGCATTTTTTGGAATTATTTGGTCTAGATTTTCTAAAGTAGCATCTTTACTTTCAAAATTTTTATAATATCTAAATTTTAAGTTTTCTAATGCACTTAGTTTTTTAACCCCGTCTAGTATTTCAAAAATGTGTTCAGCAATATGCCTATTTCTTTCCATCTCAATAAAAACTTTGTATGTGCCATCACTTTGCTCTCCCGGAGTCACATCTGCATCTAAAATAAAATTATAGGAACCTTCAAGAAACTTTACCATATCATCTGCTGGTGCTTTATCTCTAACACTAAAACTAACAGTCACAATATCTTTGTCGCTACCCATTTTTGATTGATAAGAATCTATTTCAAAAATATCATAAACTGTGTGTTTTAAATCTTCTGCTTGTAAACCCATTATAATGTTGCTCCGCCACCTTCGTCACCTGCTGGTGCTGCTTCACCTCCTGCTGCAGGTGGTACTGCTCCTGCTGCTCCCGCTCCTGCCGCTGCTGCATCTGCTGGTTGTTCACCGGGTGCTGCTTGAGGAGCCTGTGCAGGTTCTGCAATCATGTCTTTCATATCTGCATATGCTCCATACATATCTGCTAACAGTTTCTTTGGCATCATAATTTCTACTATCCAAATAGGATGTCTGTCTAGTTTGCCTTTTTTAGTTCCTGGTCTTATATCTTCAGGAGCTCTAATTTTACGAGGTTTTAACAAGTGAGTTTTATGATATTTAATTTTACAATCATAATCTAACAGCACTTTTCCTCCCATTGGATCTGGCATTTTTTCTCTTGGCCAAAAGAATTTTGCAGTGACCCAGTGTCTATCAATCTTAGGACCTTCAGCTAGTTCTCCATCTTGCCAGTTTTTATACACATATATGTTAAGTTCGTCTAGAACTCTTTCATAGTCTTTGAGAACTTGAAAAGAAGTGTTGCTTTCGTATATGCTTTCAACGTTCTTTATAATGTCGTAGATATCATGCATGTTTAGTTTCCAAATTTGTTATAGTTATTTATCGTAAAAAAGTAATAACAAACGTACAATATGATGCACATTTTAAGATAAATAATATTGTAGGGCACACGCCCTTTGGCACTTGTCCTATGTACTTAATCCATAAGGAGGACTTAATGGGTGCAAAAAGAGCGTCTCGTAAACAGAGACAACTATCTAACTACAATAATGTAGTTGACTTTTCAAACTTTAAAAAACAAAATCAAGTAATTATTCTTCCAAGAAACAAACATCAAGAATCATACATGCTAAAACTGTTGGATCCGAAAAAAGACATAGTCTTCGGAGTTGGTCCAGCGGGAACCGGCAAAACACTGCTTGCGGTGCAGGTGGCTGTAAAGATGTTCAAAGAAGGAAAAATTGATAAAATCATAGTGACTAGACCAGCTGTTTCAGTTGACGAAGATCTTGGATTTTTACCAGGTACTTTAGAACAAAAAATGGCTCCATGGACAAGACCTATATTTGATGTTTTAAGAAACTATTTCAATGCTAGAGAAATATCTTGTATGATAGACGAAGGCATTATAGAAATTGCTCCTTTAGCATATATGCGAGGTAGAACTTTTAAAGACAGTTTTATACTTGCAGACGAAATGCAAAATGCTACTGAAAATCAAATGAAGATGCTTCTAACAAGATTAGGTGAAGGATCTAAAATGGCTGTCACAGGAGATCTTGCACAAGCAGATAGAATTAATGACAATGGTTTAATTAGGTTTGTTAATAGATTGCAGGAAGCAAGTCACGACCGTTTGGACATAGTCCGTTTTGCACAAGGAGATATTGAAAGACATGAGGCTGTAAAGGAGGTGTTGCAAATTTACGGTGATAAGTAATCACTTTTTAAAAACGTAGACTCCTTCGTATTTTTCACGCCCGGCCAGTTTTTGATTCCCAACTCCTGGTCGGGTGTTCAACATCATTTTAATTGTTGAGACGTGTTTGAAACCTATTCTTTCAGCTGTCTTGATCCAATCTTCGACGACTTTATATTCTTTGTTTCCGTATGTTTTGTAGTCAGCGATGTTAGTAGCGAAAAGTCCTTCTCTATTGAGTCCACTATAAATGTGTTCAATGGTCGGAACAACATAGCCATCAAACCAATCATCCAACGTTTTATACCGTACCATACATTGTGTATCTTCATCTGAATATTTCTCCAAGTTAAAATAAGGTGGTGAGCTAAAAGCTAAATCTATGTCTTGCGGTTGGTATTCTTCACTTACATTTTGAATAATTGTTCCTTTGACACCAACTGCTTCTTCTATGCAATCATTAAAATAGTTTAAATATTTTACAGTTTCGGTATTTGGATCTACACCTATATAGTTGTACTTCATATTGCTAGATCCTATACCTAATAGACGTCCTCCATATCCACAACTATAATCATAAACATTACCCCAAAGCACAGGACACAAATGTTCTACTATTGCTCTAGCGTTTTGCGGTTTAAAGTTTTGTATGTTTTCGCCTGTGACTAATTCTAATGCTCTGCGTACTGCTGTAGGATAAACTAAATTATTTCCTTCACGCATTTCATAGCAAATCCTAATAGCACGTTTTAATTTTTTATCATCATAAAATCTATCACGTAAACTGTTAGAACCTCTACCTTTAGGTTCAGCAGTCATCATATTAGTAAACAAAAAACGACTTAAAGGTTGACCTTTATTATTTCCTAAATTTATTTTGCCATTGTTTACACTATTATAACTAGAGTCTTTAAACTCACGAATGGCTCTTAAAATACCTTTTTCTGTATAATAGATAATAGGTACTAGATTTACACTACGATATATATCAAAAACACTAGATACAGTACCTTCAGGGTCTTTATTGAAGGCAGGTTTATCAAATTTGTCTAATTGGTGGTAAACTGACTCATACCCAGTAAACTCCTCTCCGTGTATGTTTTTAGAGCCAATTCCCCAAAAATTATGTATTTCTTTTATTGTACTCATTAATCCACCTTAAACACCAAAAACTTGCATCACTTTCGCGTTCAAAACTTATTACTGCATTTGAACGTTCGTCAAAATGCCAACCAAATTTTCCTTTGCAGTATTTTCCCGCCCATGCAAGATGATGAGATAAAACTCCTTCACTATGTAAAGGAATTTTGTGTTCGTATTCTATTAGATATCCATCAGTGTAGTTCATTGGCTAGGGGAAAAATTTCAGCAATAACTTTTGCACACTCATGAGCAATTTCCATGTGTTCTTTTTGTGTACCGTTAGCACCACGTAATTCAATGTAGTGAATCCAACTGCGAAGTGTGCCATTCATATATAATCTTGTTTTAGTACAACCTTCTGGAAGCACTGCACGAGCTTGTTCTTTTGCAATGCCGTTATCGATAGCCCATTCATATGCATCTTTTGCTGCATTGATAACCATTTGCTGTTTAATTTCCCAGTCTCGAGATAATTCTCTATCATCTACATCAATGCTGTTTTGTCTATTTTTTAAATCTTGCAATCTTGCTTCACGTAAAACAAATTGGTTGCCAAACTCTGCAGGATCAGCATAACGTTGACTGAACTCCTGAAAACTAAAACTGCGATGTCGTACAATTTGATGTGCAATGTCACGTGTAGTATTAATTTCTAAGCAAGCACTAACCATTTCAAAAGGTGACCAATGAGCATGTTTTGCTAGATATGTTAAAAGTTTTTCACTTGTCTCTGTATTCATTTGGTTGCTTGGATTGCTTACTCTTGCACAATAAGCAATCAAATCTTGAACATCTTCTATTCCGTCTATGTTAAAATTTTCATCTGGTTTAGAATAACTTACTAATTTTACTTCCATTTTATCCTGTCCTTAATATTATGTGTACACCAACGTTTGTGACAAAAGGTTCTCCTATGTCACCTATAGATATACTTTTTACTGCTCTTTCAAAATCAGGTGGCATTTCAAAGTCATCTTTCCATCCTAGATCTCCACCATTTCTAGGACCACTTGCACAATGACTATTTTTTGCGGCACAGTCTTGAAAACTAATTTTGCCTTGTTTTATTTGTTTTGTTAATCTTTCGGCTTCTGCGAATGCTTCGCCAAGAGTTCTAGTACTACTTGCTGCTTCAGCTTCATAATAGCTTAATAAGATGTGGCTACATCTATACTTCATTAATCACCTGTACCTGGTTTTTCACTAAAGTATTTAATTTTGCCTTTCACATCTTTCCAATCATCTGCGTCTTTTGGTACATCTTCATCTCTTTTTACAGCAATGTTAGGCCATTTTAATGACCAGGTTTGATTTAAATTATACCACTCGTTATCTTCTTCGCCTTGTTCAATTGCATCTACTGGACATTCTGGTTCGCAAACTCCACAGTCGATGCATTCATCAGGATTAATAACTAACATGTTTTCACCTTCGTAAAAACAGTCTACTGGACATACTTCAACACAATCCATGTGTTTACATTTAATACAATTATCATTTACTAGATACGCCACTATAACCTCGCTAATCTAATCAGCGTTGCCGCCAAGTTAATTTCAGGATCAACTACTAGGGTGTGATCCACTAACCCTTGTTTTATAATTAGTACTGCTTGATCTTGTTTTTCTTCATCACCAAACAATTCTATATTATCATAAAGCCAACGATATATTTCTTCCATCTCTTCTGCACGAACACTACCACAAAGTAGTTTTCTTGCTTTTGTTATTTCGCCTGCTTTGAACAGTTCTACCATGTCCAGTTTCCAGTCGCTTTCACCTGTATCACCTTCATTAGGCTTGAGCAAACTTTTATCTTGCACATTCATTTGTACCATATTAATACATTTACGCAAGTCTGGATAAGTTGCCTTTACATAAGTGTCAAGTGTATCTAAATCTGGTTGTACACCTTCTGTAATTAAGATCTCTGCTACACGAGCAGTAAACTCTGTTTGATCAATTTTAGCAATATGAAAACCTTGACATCTACTGTGTAGTGCAGGAATAATTTTGTTTGGATAGTTGCAAGTTAGAATAAAACGTGCAGTTGTATGATACTCTTCCATTACACCACGTAGTGCGGCCTGTGCATTTGGCGACAAGTAGTCTGCCTCATCAAGTAGTACAACTTTAAAGTCACCAAATGGAATCATTTGTACAAAGTTTACAATTTTATCTCTAACGTCATCTACTGAGTTTGTGCGACTTGCATTTATTTCTAATACATCTAAATCATTTATTTCAAGCTCATTGAATAGTAGTTTTGCAAGTGTAGTTTTACCAATACCTGCATTTCCTGAAAACAACAAATGGGGAATCGTTTTGTCTTTGATCCAAGTCTTTACTTGAGATCGTTGTGCTTCATCTCGAAACACATATCCATCTACCGTCTTAGGACGATATTTTTCTACCCATAATTCTTTCATCGTGCATTTACTCCAAAGTGTTTATATGATTGTTGTACACATTTAGCCTGATAATAACAGTCAGCTAATGCATTATGTAGTTCTTCTTGTATAGCTTTACGTGGATCTTGGGGCATCATACTAAACAGTGTTCTACTATCTCTAATCTGCCAATAGTTCCACGGTGCAGGCTTTTGTGCATTTTTGTATAAATCTTGTAATATTACAAAATCAAACGTAGGACCTTGACACCAAATGTAGTCCAATCCAACACACCATTTGTTAAGATGACGCAACATTTCTTGCACACTTACTCTGTCTTGATGTTCTCCAAATGCTTCATCTTGTATAGACTGTGATTGCCTGCTCCACCATGCCAATGTATTATCGTCAATGCTTCTACCATACTGTTCAGATTGTTCTTCTACGTCTCCTCGCAAGTACAACGGTGTATGAGGTTCTGCGTCTGAAAACGGATCAAACTTAATTGCACCTAGAGTCATAACCACACTGTTAGGCTCAACGCCTAGTGTTTCTAAATCAATCATACCATGTGTAGCCATTCGAACTCCTATAATTTAGTATAATTGTATAGTAAATTGTGATAATTGTCAAGTAGATTCTTTGATTAGATTATAGATATCTTGCCAATTTTGGACTCTATGAACATCTGGATGCTCGAAATCTTTATTATACTCATGATGCATTAGAATCGATTTCATTCCAGCTTCTAAACCTGCTATGCAATTTTTTGGTTTATCTTCAATCCACCAATATCCACCTTGTGGGTACATTTCTTTAAGGACTGCATTTTTATCTCCACCTGTTTCAATACAAGTGCATCTACGCATTATTCCGCGACCAAACCATCTTTCAAGATTCATTCTACGTAGTTCTCCTGCCCAATGGTCTGTACTAAGGCTTGTAAGACATTCGAAATGATAGTTTTCAGATGCTAACGTAGATAAAACATCTACACTATCCCTTAATGGTTTTAAGAAACCTATCCAAGCACTTTCATTAAATATTTTGACTAGAGAATCACTTTGTTCTTTAGTTATACCATATCTTTCATTCTGATTGTAGATATTTTCAATTTGTATTTTATAGCCTTCTTTAGCCATCCAAGCATCAAATGCTGATTCCCAATCGAGCAATACGCCGTCTACATCCGCAAGGATCTTGCGTTCTTTTTCATAATTCATTATAATAACTTATTCACGATTGCCCAGAAGTGATAACAACATCTGGAATAGATTAATAAAGTTTAGATACAAACTTATAGCAAATTGTACACCGTAGCGAGGATCGCCACCGTGATTAAGATAAATTTGTTTTGCATTTTGTGTATCCCAGGCTGTTAATCCTGTAAAGATAAAAACACCTAAAATACTAATTGTAAACATTAGTGCTGAACTTGCCATAAACAAGTTTACAATACTTGCAATAATAATACCAATTAAGCCCATGAACAAGAAATGTCCAAAGCCTGTAAGGTCACGCTTGGTTGTATAACCCCATAAACTTGCACCTGCAAAAGTTGCGGCTGTGATAAAAAATACTTGTGTAATACTTGCGCCTGTATATACAGCAAAAATTGGAGCAAGTCCTACACCCATTACTGCGGTAAATGCATAATAAAAATTACGCAATTTTTCATATGCCCAATTACGTCCTGCAAAACTATACCAAAGAATCATTCCAAGAGGAGCAAGAGCAAAAAGCCAAATAGCACCAGCCATAGCAAAAAGTAAACCTGTTGAAAATGTTAGCCAAGCAACAACACCACTAACAGCAAGTCCTGCCGCTGTGTGGTTATACATGTTTAACATAAACTCTCTTAGGCCTTCATCGTAGCCTCTACGTGCTTCTGCGATTGTACTCATTATAGATCTCCTTCTTTTCTGTTTTCCGAATAGTGGACATCAAACTCTCCACCCGGATAACGTGCTTTTAATTTATTGACATTTTCTGCTACTACTTCATTAGGGTCGAGACCCAATGCGCGGCAACTATTAATCCAATACCACATAATATCGCCAAGTTCTCGTTTGCAATGAAAGACAGTTTCGTCATCCATTGGTTTACCTTGGAAGATACATTTTTTAACAATTTCTGCAAATTCTCCTCCTTCACTTGCAATACCAATTGCACCTGTCATAAGCAGAGCAGGATTAATACCTGCATCGCTTAAAACTTCCATGCGTTTATTCATAGCCCCAAATGCATTGCTCTCTGCACTTGTGACTTCTTGAACAAAGTCTTTATATTTGTTTAGGTCTACTTGTGTCAATTTACAATCCCATCATTACATCTTGTGGTTTTTCTTCAGAATAAGCAAGAATACTTTCTGCTTCTACCATTCTAACTGTAAACTCTTGACCTTCGTCTTCTAAATCAACACCTCTAGTCCAACGACCGTGTTCGACAAGTACCCAATCACCTACATTATAAACATCATTATTTGTAGGACCTTTACAATAAACTTTACCCCAACGAGGATAAATTCCTCTTGAAGTTCCGTTGTCGTCTTGAATAATTAATCCGCTCTTTGTTTTTTGTTCACCAAAGTGCATATCAGAAACAATTACTCTGTCTTTAATTGCAGTAAGTTTACCTTGTACTTTCAATTTTAATTCTCCTTTTGAACAAAATTGCCGTCTTCGTCTTCTACCCAATCTTCGCCTTCAACAGCTAAAGGATCTGGTGATTGTTCAACTGGTTGTGCTGTTCTTTTTGCAACAGTTTCATCAGGAACACCAGGAGCGCCTTTATTGTATTCAGCCATTACTTGTTCTCTAGTTTTGATAATTTTGCCACCTGGGCCTAATTCATCTCCTCTAGCGTTTACACGAGCATTACCTACAGCAGGTGTCAACTCATTTTTTTGACGTAGTAAATCCATATCAACTTGCTTACCTTGCATAGTTGTATAGACTTTACGTCCTGTTTGTTTCATTGGCATATTATACCTCCTTAGTTATATTACTTATCTTAAGAACTCACGCCAATCCAGGCCATATTGGATTGAGTTAATTCTGTGTACACCAATCAAATACAGCACATAACTTGCTACACTTGATCCACGCCCTACACCCCAAACAATATTATTCTCACGCATAAATTTTACAAGATAGATCATATACTGTAGTAATGGCATCATACCCCTACTTTCAAACTCTGCTAGTTCTTCTGCACATCTTGTTGTTTCTTCTTGTGTAGTACATTTTGTTAAAATATAGTTGTGTACGTTTAGTGTCTTATATTGATCAGGCATAAACCATTCACTTTGGCATACACCGTCAAAAGTCTTTTGATCTACATCTAGTGGAATATATTTTTGCAATGGATCAAGACCTTGTTCTTCCATTGCCTTATTAAAGTTATCTACATCATCAGATTTATCACAAAGCACAACATGCACTTTATCCGCATGACCGCTATAGATCATATCGATTAGATCTTTGTTAGAAAATCGTGGTATTCCAAGAGAATCTGTTTTCATTAGCATACATATATATTAACTGATGTTTATAAGATTGTCAAGATCTTTATTGTCATCATTTGATTGATTTTGCATATTTTTTGCAGTTCTAGATCGCATTTCGTCCTTCATTTGATCTAAGATCAAAACCATTTGTGATTTTACACTAGGATTCTGTGTTTGCCAAAACTTTCTAGATAATTCACTTATTTTTTCTTGAAGTTCAGCATCTGAAATATCTTGGAAGTCTTCAATCAGTGGATGATTCATCTTAAGAGAATGTGCCTAAATATTTTGCATATATCACTTGACCACCATTGGATGTCCAAAGGTCTACAATCAAAGGTGTAGATGAACTTGTGACTGCAAAAGGTGAAGGAAAATCACCGTCATATCTAAAACTACCACCTCCACTAGCTGCGAAAGTTATTTCTCTTTCAGTACCGTCTCCAGTAATTTCTAATGTCATGCGCCCAAGCACACCGCTTGTAGGCCAATCTGTAAGTGTAAGAGTTATATCACCACCAGCTTGCAGTCTTTGATAATGACCATCAGTCCAGTTAATATTTTGGCTTACTGTAATATTTCCAATGTTGTTGACTTCTTCAGTGTTTGCTTGCATATTTGCTTCAGAAATCTTATTTCCATTGAAGTCATTATCTTCATTTAGTTTTGCAGAATTAGTTTGTAAAGCTGTAATTTCAGTCTTCGCAGTCGCAAAACTATTTTTTATAGTAGTAAAGTTGTCTCTAAATCCTTGAGAGTCGTTATCTTGTCCTGCTACAGGATATAAAGCATCAATTGAATCACTGTTTATATTACTTGCCATATTGTTTCTCCATTGTATTTATATGATTTATGCATTGAATTTATAGTTTCCGAATTTTATATATTGTTCTTGCGATACCCCTTCTGTAGAATCTATAACATATCTATCAATATCATAATTAAATTGATTAAATTTAATGCCAGCATTTGCAATAGCTAGTCTGATCGATTCGCTTTGTCCTGGTTTTGTATAGCAAATTGGTATAGCAGGCACATAACCTAAAATGTTTATACTGCCTGGTTGTGCAGTTCGCATCCATAGAGGCAAATAGTTTATTTCAGTTTCTCCTATTGCTCTTATATTTTTTCGCATGTTAGTAATGTTTGATTTATATCTAAGTCTGTCTTCATTACCGTCTATTGTTAAGGCATCACTATCTACTTTAATAGTATTTTCTGGCACTGGTCTAAATCTATAAGGTTCAAAATTACCTGTATCTAAAAGGACAGTTTCATCAAGTCCGTCTCTAGTTCCTATGTTAAATCCATCGCTAGTCGAAACTGTTAAATTTAAGCCTGCTTTTGACAGAACAAACAAAGAAGGAAGTAGCTTGTATTTTACATCGCCATAGCGTCTTGTTTTAATTACTAGTACATCAGGATCACTATTGTCTGCACTATCACCGTCAACTGTGTATTTTACACTATTGGCTATTATTTTTTGCTTGTTATTGATATTAAATTTTGTACGTGTTTCTTTATCAGTATTTGTATCTCCTGGATCATTTACTTCTACATATACAACTTCATATACTATATCATCACTGCCGGGATTTTTCGCAACCGCAGTTTTTACTTCTCCTAATTTATAGTTTCTTCTTATATGATTCTTAGCTGTTGCCGCTACATATTCTTGTATCAGTTTTGTTTCTATTCCTGAATAAACAAGCATTTGTAAATTTTTTTGCAATCCAAAATTTGGATCATTAGGTCTATAAATTTTGTCTGCATCAAAGATATTATTATCAGTAATAATTAAATTTAAATTATCCCTTTGTGTTTTTTTCATTAATGGCCTTACAGATATATTACTGTAAAGTTTATCATCAGGATCGCCAACTGTTAAAGTAAATGTTCTAGTAATTTTACTGTAGCCGAAATGATCTCTTACAGATGCAGTGAACTCGTATTCTCTATCTACAGTAGTAGTATTACCATCTAGTTTTAAATTTTGACTGTCAAATACTGTTAATCCTAGATCAGATGATGTACCAAAACTGTTTATTTTTCCTATAATTTCTCCATCATAGCTCAAACGCAATCCTGGAGGTAGACTGCCGCTTTCTAAAACATAAAGTAAATTTGCATTTGGCACTGTGCTAGTAGCACTTATGCTCAATGTGCTTACATAATTAGAGGATATCAATCCTAAGTTTTCACTTGTATTCCATGTCAGAACGCTATCAACTTCTCCTAAGAGCTTGACTGTAAAAGTTTTATCTTTAAAAGGTCTTTCAGTTGTATTAGCTTCGTTTCTAGTTGCTCTAACTGTAAACTTGTATTCTAATGTGACTGCAGGTTGATAGGGAACCTTACCAGCTATTTCTCCTGATTGGGTGTCAAGTTCCATTCCTGGAGGTAATGTGCTTGCTGACCCGTCGTCGTTCAAACTCTCTAGTGAATATTGTATAAAGCCCGAATCAGGATTTGGATCAATAACATCTAAGTAAAGAGTCACATAGTTATTAGCTCTTCTAAAACCAAAATTACTAGGAGTTAACCAAATCGGATTTCTAACATTACTAATGTCTGCTGTGAAAATACCATTAGCAACTTGCATCACAGTATTGTCTGCTCTAAGGAAATCATCACCTACAACATATATTCTAAATGTTCTGTCGCTAGTGTCATCGCCATCTGACACTCTTACAGTAAATTCATAAAATCGGTTTAATTTTTTTGGTGCTAAAGTTTCAGTTGATAAATCAAATGTACCAGAATCATAAAAGAAACTGTCAAATCCGTTTCCAGATCTTACACCAAAGTCATATGGAAAAGAACCATAGTTATTGCTGTCGAAATGTCCACTACCTGCTGGCTTTTCTAACGCTAGTATAGGTTCAACAATTCCTGCAAGTCTTCCATCAGTAGTAAGTTGTATACCAGGTGGTAATTCACCTGCTTGTAAAAAGTATTCTAAAGTATCACCTGCGCTTATGTCAGGATCTATTGCAGATAGTTGAAAATCTAATGGCGCACTGTCTATTATAAAAAATGAATTATTGTTGCCTACTGGAAGTAAATCAGATTCAGTTTGCCATTCAGGTGCATCTGCACCTACCACTATTACACTGAATGTTCTATCTGAAACAATATTGTTTAGTTTAGCTCTAACAACAAACTTATACTCAGTGTCTCTCTGCACTTCAAAAGGAGTGCCAACTAGCTCATATCCATCTAGTCTTAAACCTTTGGGTACTGTACCTGCTATAATAGAAATTTCAATACCAGTATCAGCCACAGGAATATACCTACCATTTAGAGGCAGGTTGACCCTTATGGTTTTTCTTTCTTCTATTGTAGCTAGTATCCTATTGGAAGGTAATGTCCAAAAGTCTGCCATGTATTACTCCTTGTATTGTATTTATCGGAGTTATACTATTGCTCCAAGATCAGTTTCTGTCACATTTGGTGCTGTGAACGAGCCAAAATCTATATCAAAGTTGCTCACTAAGAAATCATAAAAACTGTCTGCAGATGGTGTTAAACTGCCAAAATCAAATCCAAATAAGAATGTGTTAAGTTCTCTTACATCAATATTATGTACTAGTCCTGTCAAATTACCTACAAAATTTGATGATGTGACAGAGTTTGCATTTATAATATTATTTGCATTGGCATCTAATTGACCACTTAGTGTTGGTGTAGGGTCAAGAGCAACTAAACCATCTCCTTCTACATCAATAAACACATCCTCAGATGTGACTCTTGTTGAAGTGTTTGTACCACCTTGTATCCTTATGCTTTGGTTGCCTGCAGGTATAATTCTACTGCCACTATCTGAAACAACAATTAATTGTTTAAGTGCTTCGTCAGCTGTAATGGTAATACTGTTTCCGCCTGAACTTAAACTAATATTAGAACCTGCTACTAAACTTCTAAATTGTAAAGTGTTCTCTGTTTTGTCTCTAAAGACACCTTCACCTAGCCCTAGGTTAGCACCATCGCTACCTTCAGCTATATCTACTTTTGCATCTAAGTCAACAAAGTTTGCATTAACTTTAGCAAACGCTTCTCTTAGATCATCACCTGTACCATCGTTTGCAACATTACCTATATTAATTGTTTGTATTGCCATTTATGTCTCCGTTATACTAAACCACTTAGTGCTGCACGTTTCCAACCTGCTCCACTTGTTTTTACGTAAATGTAGTTGTCATCAAATCTTATTTCACCAACTGCTCCAGGAGCACCAGATACTGTTGGTGCTGTTCCTGCTGTTGCAACCAATGTGCCATACAATGTTTGTGATTCAGCATCTAACATTTGTGTACTATCATCTGCAAAAACAGATCCCGTAATACTATTAGCAACCAACGATGATACTGATATAGATAGAGACCCTGATGTCAACTGTGCATTAGTTATATACCCTGCATCATTTGCAAGATCTGTCACAACAGTAGGACAGCCATCAATTACTGCATATGGTATACTTGCATTCACACCATCTACTAATAGTGTGCTATCATCTGCAAACACACTGCCTACTAAATCTCCATTTAGTGTGTTGCCTGTAAATGTAGGCTTGTTGGTTATTTCAGACCAGTCAACTTGTTCATTTACAAATGCTGTGCCGTTGAATTTTAAAACTTGTGGACTTACTGCTGATGTTAATACAACATCAGATAAATCGTCTATAGAAGATGTAGTAAGATCAATTGTCACACTTGCTAGATCAGCAGGTTCATATCTGCCTAATATGCTGTCATAAACTAGAGCCTGTCCGTTGCTAGGACTAGTAGATCCAACATTAGCAAGATCCTCAATGCTTCCTGGTATTGTTGGTCTTCCAGTAAGTGAACTATATTGACCGTCAAATAAAGTTGGAGTTCCAGAGAGATCTGAATAGTTTCCAGTTGTTGCTACTGTGCTTAAACTGCTTCCACCTATAGTGACTGTGCTTGTATCTACAACTAGTGCTGATACAGTCAGTGTGCCACTTGCAGTAATATTAACTACATTTACAATATTGTTATCTTGTAGATTTAAACTATCACCAGATTGTATTTCTTTGATCTGATTGCTATCTTCTGTGTCAACTATTAGTGGATATCTTACTGCCATTTTGTTTTCCTATTTGTAATATTTATCCTGTTGGTGCTGAACTCTTGTACGGATGACTCACAGGTAAATTGCCTGTTAATCCCCACTTGTGAGCTAGGTATCCTTCTGCTTTTTCAAAATCTGTTATGTCTGTTCCGCCTGTGCCAGGAACGTCTGCTACAGTAAAAAACTCTGCCATTCGACCTTGCATTCGTTCGTTGTTTCGGTTTCTAAATATTCTTAAATCCATATTTGTTTGTAGACTCTTGTCATAGTCATTCACAGGTGTAAATGCATTATCACCATTTACTCTAAGAGCAATCTGGTTGCCTGTCTTGTTGAATATAACACCTATTATCGTCCAAGTGTTTTGGGCAATACCTGAATCAAAGTCCTGTTTGTTTCCTATGGTTGACGAAATCCTGTTGGTAATCAAAGCGTCCAGGTCCAACTCGCCATCAAATGCACTGGCATTGCTTGCACTAATAGCATAGTCTCTTTTTGGACTACCTGTAGTCTCTGTACTCCAGAAACTATCCTGTGTGTCGTTGATCTGATTCCATTGAAATA
>Ga0181568_10002795_pt1 | contig 15870 bp, 15 predicted proteins | sample 101ome_20_FD_133758 | JGI IMG/M metagenome (GOLD analysis project Ga0181568, IMG submission 133758) | Coastal salt marsh microbial communities from the Groves Creek Marsh, Skidaway Island, Georgia - 101404AT metaG (megahit assembly) | ecosystem: Environmental > Aquatic > Marine > Intertidal... | reverse complement strand
GCTAAGTCAAAGATTGAAGAAATTACTGCTGATGTTGAGGTTGGGAAAATATATGAAGGTAAGGTTAATAAGCTTTTAGACTTTGGTGCTATTGTTTCAATTTTACCGGGTAGAGACGGCCTTCTTCACATTTCTCAAATTGCTGAGGAAAGAGTGGAAAATGTTTCGGACTATCTTAAAGAGGGTCAATCAGTTACTGTCAAAGTAATTGAAACGGATGATAAAGGTAGAATTAGACTCTCAATGAAAGCTTTGAATTAGTCCTTTGTTGTGAGTAATTCCATTGTCCTGTCTGGGATGAGACCTACTGGATCTCTCCACCTTGGTCATCATTTTGGAGTTTTAAAAAATTGGTTAGATTTACAATCTAACTATGAATGCTATTTCTTTGTGGCTGATTGGCATGCACTTACGACTGATTATGAAAAAAGCAAGAACATTAGTAATCATACTCTGGATATTGTAGCTACCTGGCTTTCAGTTGGTTTAGATCCGTCCCAATCTACAATATTTGTTCAATCCTCCATTAAACAGCACTCCGAACTTTTCTTATTATTATCAATGTGTACTCCTTTAAGTTGGTTGGAAAGAGTTCCTACGTACAAAGAAACCCTGAGTGCATTAAAAGATAAAGAAATTAATACACTTGGTTTTTTAAGTTATCCTCTACTTCAAGCTGCTGATATTTTAATTTATGGAGCTGATTATGTACCTGTTGGAGAAGACCAAATAGCACATATTGAACTTGCTAGAGAAGTTGCAAGGCGATTTAATAACTTATATGGTAAAGATGAGGATTTTAAAGTAAAAGCCCTAAGTGCTTTAGAAAAAATCGGATCAAAAAATAGCAAACTTTATCTCTCCTGGACAAAAAAATATCAAGAAACAGGTGACAAAGGTGCTTTGGATTCGGCTCGATCACTAATAGAAAATTTAACCAATATAAGTTCCAAAGACAAATCTAGATTAGAGGGATTTATTGAAGGTTCTGGAATAATGTTACTAAATGAACCACAACCATTAACTACAAATGTTCCAAAATTAAATGGCTTAGATGGAAGAAAAATGTCGAAGTCATATAACAATACCATTTCTCTTGTTGAAGAGGATGATCTTCTTGAAAAAAAAATCTTATCCATGCAAACTGATCCTTCTCGGATAAAAAAAACAGATGCAGGTGATCCTGAAAAGTGTTCTGTTTGGCATTTACATAAAATTTTTACTGAAAATGATACACAAAGCTCTATTAACAAAGATTGCAAATCTGCGAGCATAGGTTGTGTTGATTGTAAAAAAATACTAAAGAAAAATGTTAATTATGAAATATCTCCTATTCGTGAAAGATTTCATAACTTCAAGTCTGATCAAGATAATCTTCGCCAAATTATAACAACCGGTTGTAAAAAAGCATCAGAAAAAGCAGAAAAGCAAGTTGAAATAGTTAGAAAAGCTATTGGATTATAAATTTTTTTTTAAGACTCTATTTTTTTCTCTATTCAACTCTCTGTCTTTAATGACCCTTCTTTTATCATATTGTTTTTTTCCTTTAGCTAAACCTATTTGAACTTTTACTTTGCCCCTTTTGTCATGATAATTTAAGGGAACCATTGTATAACCGGCAATTTTGATTTTACCTATAAATTTATCTAACTCTCTTCTATTAAGTAACAATTTCTTTGTTCTTGTCTTATCATAATGAATATAATTAACAGATGTATTTAATGGTGATATATTTGAGCCTACAAGATATAATTCATTTTTAAATTCTTTAATATAAGCTTCGTTTAATGTACCTTGACCTTTTTTTAGCGATTTCACTTCCCAACCCTCAAGTACTATACCTGTTTCTAATTGGTCTTCAATAAAGTAGTCATGAAAAGCTTTTTTGTTTTTAATTAACATAAGATGATAGTGATTGAAAAAAAAATTAAATGTAACAATGGTAAATTATTTAATATTCTTAATGATATCAATAAATATCCTTATTTTTTTGAAGGTTGTAGTTTTGGAAAAAAAACAAATATATCAAAATCCACTTATGATGGAATTTTAAATATAAATTTTATGGATAAAATAATTGAATTAAAAACAAAAAATAAAGTTTTGGACAATAAATTAATATATTTTAATTTGGTTGATGGACCATTTAAGAGATTAAATGGATTCTGGTCACTAACTAATATAAATGAAAACTATACATTAGTAACATTTAATATTGATTATGAATTAAAAAATTTTTTTATGGATAAAGCTAGTAAATTGATCAGTAAAACAATAATTGACAGTTTAGTGAATGATTTTAAAATTAAAGTAGAAAAAATTTAAATGATTATTAATTATACTTTCTTAGACCAATATCATCCAATCGAAGGTAATTTTTTTATAGAAAATAATTCATTTTCAATTGAGGAATTTAGATCATTTTTGAGTAAAAAATACAATTTAAATATGTCTCAATATAATATTTTTCACAAAAAAAAAAAATTAGATGATGATTATATTATTTTTGCTAATGCGATTATGATTATCCATAAAAAATGCAAACTTAGTCCTAATGAAAGAAGAAAATTGATATTGAAGACGAGAAAAATGTTATGATAATTGTTTTGGTGATTAAATGCTTTCAACAAAAGAGGGTCTTACCTTTGATGACGTATTATTGGTTCCAGCTTATTCCGAAATTTTACCTAGTCAAGTTTCCATTCATACTAATCTAACAAACAAAGTCAAACTTAACATTCCATTGCTTTCTGCTGCAATGGATACAGTAAGTGAATCTAATTTGGTTATTGCTCTCGCTCAAGAAGGTGGCATGGGTTTTATTCACAAAAATCTATCGATCGATGAACAATGCAGACAAATTTTGAAAGTTAAAAGATTCGAAAGTGGCATTGTGGAAAATCCAATAACAATAAATCAAAGTCAATCTGTTAGATCTGTACTTAAAATTATGTCTGATAATAAAATATCTGGCTTACCTGTTATTGAAAAAAATAAACTAATTGGAATTGTAACAAATAGAGACTTAAGGTTTGAAACAAATTTGGATCAAGAAGTTAAAAACTTAATGACACCAAAAAATAAATTAGTTACTGTTAGGCAAGGTGTTGATAAAAAAATTATCCTTGAAATGATGCATAAACATCGTCTTGAAAAATTATTAGTTACTGATAATAACTTTAATCTAAAAGGTTTAATTACCGTTAAAGATATTTTAAAATCAGATCTATATCCTAATTCTTGTAAAGATCAATACGAAAGATTAAGAGTTGGTGCTGCAGTTGGTATTTCTAGAGACACTAATAAAAGAACACAAAAACTTGTTGATGCAGGAGCTGATGTAATTCTTATTGATACTGCTCATGCTCATACAAAAACAGTCATTAATGTCATTAAAAACTTCAAAAAAAATTTCTCAAAAATAGATTTAGTCGTTGGGAATATAGCAACTTCAGAAGCTGCTTTAAGATTGGTAGATTTAGGAGTAGATGCTATTAAAGTTGGCATCGGTCCCGGTTCAATATGTACTACGAGAATTGTTGCTGGAGTTGGAGTACCTCAGCTTACCGCAATCCATGAAGTTAAAAAAGCTATAAAAAGTCATAAAGTCCCAATTATTGCCGATGGTGGAATTAGGTATTCTGGTGATATTGCAAAAGCAATTGCAGCTGGGGCTGATTCAGTAATGATTGGTGGTTTGTTCGCTGGTACTGAAGAGGCACCTGGAGAAATGGAACTTTATAAAGGAAGAACATATAAAACTTATCGTGGTATGGGTTCAGTTGGAGCTATGAACAAAGGGTCAGCTGATAGATATTTCCAAAAAAATTTATCTGAAGATGACAGTAAATACGTTCCTGAAGGAGTTGAAGGAAGAGTGCCTTATAAAGGACCCTTAAAAAATGTGGTCTACCAACTATGTGGCGGTCTTAGATCAAGTATGGGCTACCTAGGTGCAAAAAATATAGTTGAAATGAGAAAATCGGAATTCATGAAGATCACCTCTTCTGGCATGAAGGAGTCTCATGCCCATGATGTTCAAATTATAAAAGAGGCACCAAACTACAGAGTTGAGTAAATTGAAGGCTAATAAACTTTTGATTATAGACTTTGGCTCTCAATATACTCAATTAATTGCCAGAAGAGTAAGAGAATTAGGTGTTTTCTCTTTAGTTATATCAATTGATGATTTTTTAAATTATAAGAAAGTTGATGAGATTTTTGGAATTATTTTATCTGGTGGTCCTGATTCTGTTTATAAAAGCAAAGATTATTTAGTTATCAAATCGCTCTTAAAACTTAATTTACCTGTCTTAGGTATTTGCTATGGAATGCACATTTTAATTAAAGCACTTGGCGGAAGGGTTGAAAAAGCAAATTATAGAGAATATGGTAGGACTGACATTAAATTCGAAAAAAATTCTATACTTTTTAAAAATATAAACTTAAAAAATAGGTCAATCAATGTTTGGATGAGTCATGGAGACTCTGTTACTAAAATACCTCAAGGTGTTAATGTAATTGCTTCAAATAAATCTACTCCTGTTATAGCCTTTTCCTTTAAAAAAAATATTTTTGGTCTTCAATTTCATCCTGAAGTCACTCATACTAATCAAGGAAAAAAAATTATTCATAATTATTTGTTTGAAGTATGCAAAACGCGTAAGTTATGGACAATTCGAAAAATTGAAAGAAATTTAATTAATGATATAAAAAATACCGTAGGTAATAAAAAAGTAATCCTAGGACTATCTGGTGGTGTGGATTCTTCTGTTTCTGCTGTACTAATTCATAAAGCAATTGGCTCACAATTGAAATGTGTTTTTGTTGATACGGGACTTATAAGAATTAATGAAAAAGAGGATGTTAAAAACTTATTTGTAAAGAACTTAAATATAAAGGTTGACTTTGTTAATGCCAAAAATAAATTTTATGGGAAATTGTCTAATGTGACTGAGCCAGAAATGAAAAGAAAAATTATTGGAAAATGCTTTGTAGAGGTTTTTGAAGATTATGTAAAAAAACATGATGATTATCATTTTTTAGCTCAAGGAACAATTTACCCTGATATTATTGAATCTGCTGTAAATAGCAAATCAAAAACTATAAAATCACATCATAATGTCGGTGGATTACCAAAAAAAATTAATTTTCATTTATTAGAACCAATAAAACTTTTATTTAAAGATGAAGTTAGAAAACTTGGCATAAATTTAAATATTCCTCGTTCTCTTATTGATCGTCATCCATTTCCTGGACCTGGCCTAGGAGTTAGGATTATAGGGGCCATAAACAAGTCAAGAGTTTCTATGCTTCAAAAGGCTGATCATATTTTTATTAGTGAATTAAATAAATATAATTTATACAACTCAGTTTCACAAGCATTTTGTGTATTACTTCCAATTAAAACTGTTGGAGTGATGGGAGACAAAAGAACGTATGAGAATGTGATTTGTTTGAGGAGTGTAAATACAATTGATTTTATGACTGCTAAAGTGTCAAGGTTTAAATTTGAATTTCTTGAGCTAGTTGCAAATAAAATTGTGAACGAAGTCAAAGGCGTCAATAGAGTAACCTATGATATAACATCAAAACCCCCATCTACAATTGAGTGGGAATGATTTTTGGTTAATTATGCAGAATTCATATCATAAAAAATATAGCGGTTTAGATGAATTAATAGATATAGAGGAGATGAAAAATTATAATAAATTTATTGTCAGTCAATGCTTAAAATACATAACAACTCTTAATCAAGTTGTTGATTTTGGAGCAGGTATTGGAACATTATCAATTATTTTTAGAGAAAAATTTAAATTAACACCTTTATGTATTGAAATAGATGATGTGAATAAAGAATATCTTAAAAAAAGAAACTTTAATGTATTTAATTCATTTGAAGAAATATCCTGTAAGTCAGATTTAATTTTTTCATCGAATGTTTTGGAACATATTCAGGATGATTTAAATACATTAAGACAGATGAAAAATAACTTAACAGATGAAGGTTTAATATATCTTTATCTTCCTGCAAAAATGTCACTTTGGACAGATTTAGATGAAAGAGTTGGACATTATCGAAGATATGAAATTAATGAGATTAGAGAAAAGTGTAAATCTTGTGAATTAAAAATTGTTGCTTTACATTACGCAGATTCAGCTGGCTTCTTTGCAATATTATTGATGAAATTTTTCGGATTTAAGTCAAATAGTGCAATTGGCTCAGTTGGTTTATTTAAGTTTTATGACAAATGGTTTTTTCCCATTTCAAAGATTATGGATATTATTGGCTTTAAATATTTATTTGGTAAGAATTTAATTTTGGTTGCTAAGAAGATTTAAAAATTTATTTAAAAATTATTAATAACTTATAAATATTATTCAAAGATCAATAATTTACAAACTTTGTGTATTTGAGTCGGCGAGATTATTTGATTGTTTTAAATGACCTTTCGCTATTACTAATTTAGAAGTTAATTTTTTGCGTCTATAAGTTGATAAATCAAAATGTTTAATAATTTTATAAATATCAAATAAAATACAAAAATATGATCACACTTGTAACTTTTGCATTTTTTTTTGGACTATTAATAATAAGATATATTTTTTTGTTTTTTAGTTTAAAGTCAGATCAAAATAAAATTAAATTATTTGATGGTTATGATTCGTTATTTAAACAAGTTGTGTCAGGGGCAAAAGTTTATGGAGAATATGGTTGTGGTAATTCTACTATTTGGACTTTAGAAAATACTTCTGCAAATATTATATCCGTAGATACATCAATTGACTGGATAAATAAAGTCAAAGATATGATAAATAAAAATTGTATCAGAGTAAATATTCATCATACAAATCTGGGAGAGGTTGGAGATTGGGGTCGTCCCACAAGTTATGACAACCAAAAAAATTTTAATGATTATACAAATCATATTTGGGAACAAGCAGAAAAACCATCAGTTGTTTTAATCGATGGAAGATTTAGAGTTTGTTGTTTTCTTACAACGCTAAAGTTTGCTTTTGAGGGAACAAAGATTTTGTTTGATGATTATACAGATCGACCTCACTATCATTATGTCGAAAAGTATGTTTCACGAATCAAAGAGTGTGGAAGACAATGTTTATTTATTGTTCCATCAAAAAGGGATATTAATATTAAAGAACTTAATAAAGATATTGATGCATTTAGATATGTGATGGATTAATTTCTATAGTAATCGTTTAAAGTAATAATGAATTTATGTTAGATTATTCTATCTCTGGATGAGCAAATTTGATTGAATATTATCAAGAAGAGCCAATAAGTTTTCTTTATTATTTATAGTATAATTGTCATTTACCTTCAAGCTGTGTTTTAAATAAAATAAAAAAATATGATTATTACACTTGTCACTTTTGCATTCCTTTTTGGATTATTAATAAGTAGAATAGGCCTTCCTCCGATGGTTGGATTTTTGCTAGCTGGATTTGCTTACAATTTTGCTGGTTTAGAAACTCCTGATGGCTTACAAACAATTGCAGATCTTGGCGTAACCCTTTTACTTTTTTCAATCGGATTAAAACTTAAACTTAAAGATTTAGCTACATCAGAAGTATGGGGAACATCTTTAGCACATATTTTTGCATCAACTTTATTATTTTCTATAATTATTTTTTTTGGAAAATCAGCGATTGATTTACCACTTTTTAATCTATCAATCACAGCAATTATTGTTCTAGCTTTTGGTCTTTCATTTTCAAGCACCGTTTATGCTGTAAAAGTATTAGAGGATAAAGGTGATATGAGTGCACTATATGGAAAAATTGCTATTGGTATTCTGGTTATGCAAGATATATTTGCTGTAATTTTTTTAGCTATAAGCGAGGGTAAGTATCCAAGTATTTATGCTTTATTAGTTTTCTTATTATTTCTTCCTCAGGTAAGGAAAATAATATATAAACTCATTGATCAAGTAGGCTATGGAGAATTACTTGTTGTAACTGGTTTATTTTTTGCCTTGGTTGCAGGTTATGAATTTTTCTACTCTGTTGATCTCAAGGGTGACTTAGGCGCTCTAATACTTGGGATTGTTATTTCAAATCATGCAAAATCTAAAGCCCTATCAAAATCTTTATTTAGTTTTAAAGAGTTAATGTTAGTAGGTTTCTTTTTGTCGGTGGGAATGCAAGGCTTGCCAACTTTACCAATATTAATAACTTCTATATTGTTAGTTTTAATTCTTCCATTTAAAACCTGGTTATATTTTTATATCACAACTCGTTTTGGTCTGAGATCAAGAACCAGCTTGTTTAGCTCTATTTCATTGGGAAATTATTCTGAATTTGGTTTAATAGTAGCTGCATTGGGAGTATCACAAGGGTTTTTACCTGTTGACTGGTTATTAATTATTGCGATAGCAGTTAGTATTAGTTTTGCTGCTGCATCTCCATTTAGTAAAAAAGCAGAAGAGACATATCAAAAATATAAAAAATTTTGGGATAACTTTCAAAAAGATAAGCTTCATTCTAAAGATGAAATTTTAGATTGTGGAGACGCTACTGTTCTCATTATTGGAATGGGGCGTGTTGGTACGGGTGCCTATAAAGTTCTTGATGTTGCAAGACCAAAAAAAGTATTAGGTATAGAGTTAAGTGAGGAGCATGCTATAAAGTTAAGGAGTGATGGATTTAACGTGCAAGTTGCTGATGCTACTGATACTGACTTTTGGAATATGGTGCATTTATCTAAACCCGTAGAGGAAATGATACTTCTTGCAATGCCGAATCATATGAGTAATATTTATGCTGCTGAAAGAATTAGAGCCAGTAAGCTAGATTGCAAAATAGTGGCAGTTGCTAAACACGAAACTGAAGTAAATGAATTATCTAAACTTGGAATTCCATCATTTAATCTTTATCGCGAAGCTGGTGAAGGACTTGCTAAACAAGCTTTAATTGAAATGGATAAAAAAGGTTAATTTTACATACCCCATTTCTAATTTTCCTGTATGTTAAAGTTAACCACTTAACTTGTTATTATGAAACTTTAAGTATAATCAAATTAACCAGGAATTTTAATTGATAAGAAAAAGATTAACAGTTAATAGTAATAATACTAAAGGATCCAGTAATTGGTTAATACTGTCGCACTGTTTTAATATGGATGGACGAGCAGCAAGCCAAACTATTACAGATAAATTACCTTATTTTATTGAATCAGGAATTAATTTATATGTATTAAGTGCTATTACTGGAAAAAAAGATGGCCGATTTTTTCATAAACAAATTGTTAGTTGGGGGCCATCAGCATTCAGATTTGACTTCAGGCATTGGTTTGCAAATCGTTTTGAACGTGGTTTTCTTTATAAAACTATAACCCCACTAATTTCTATCATTTTAGCCCCCCTAATTTTAATCGAAAAATTAATTTGGGGTTTTTCTAGTCAGTGGTCATGGTCATTACCTGCTTACTTTAATGGATTAAAGATAATTAAAAAGAATAATATTGATTTGATATACTCAACTGGTGGAGCTTGGTCTGCGCATTTAGCTGCATATTGGTTAAAGAGTAAAACAAAAGTTAGTTGGATTGCAGAAATTCATGATCCATTGGTTCAAAGAGAAGATAAATTAAATTTTGAACTCAAAACAACAAGCAAATCAGATGAGAAAAAAAAATATTGGCTCGAAAAAAAAATTTGCATAAATGCAAACCTTGTTTGGTGGTTTACTGATGGCGCTTTAGATTTTGCAAAAAAGCGTAATCCAAATTTAGGTGTTGAAGGTAATGCAAAAGGTTTAGTAATTGTTCCTGGAGCTAATCCTCCAAATATTGAAAAACATATTAACTCAACTAAACACAAATTTGGCAAGTATTTAAATATATCTCACTTTGGTTCATTAACAAACGATAGATCTTTAATTGATATATTGCAAGTCTTACCAACTTTTTTTTCCAAATATCCTCAAGCAAAAAAGTTTATACGTTTTAATATTTTTGGTGGTTACTTAGATACTAAAAGTAGTAATTGGATTTCTAAATTTGCATTTACAGAAAACGTAATTGAACATGGTCGATTAGAATTTGATTTTTATACAGGTTTGAGCGGTAGAGAGCAAATAGCTATAGAAATGCTAAAATCGGATATTTTATTGTTACTTCATGGAAATACTGAATGGTGTCGAGAATATATCCCTTCAAAACTATATGATTATTTTTGGACTAACAGACCGATATGGGGAATCATATATGAAAATCCACAATTAGCTCATCTTCTTAGTGAACGTAATTCATATGTAAGCGATGTAGAAAATACTAATTCGATTTTTGAAAATTTAAAGAAAATATATTTTCAATGGGAAAAAAAAACATTACCTTTTCAAAATACACCTCCAATAACAGTAAAAAATGCTGTAAAAAAAATTTATGATGAGATTTTATAGTGACTATAAATATGGATACTAATCATATTCTAGTCTTATATTGTTGCACTTTTTCTAGAGACTTGTTGAGAACTATTCGCCTAGTTCAAAGTGTTCAAAGATATAATATTGAAAAAATTCCTTTTTATTTGTCGGTTCCTGATGATGAAGTCAGTCTTTTCAAAAATAAACTCAATAAATTTGATGTTTTTGTATTTGGCGAAAAAAAAATACTTCGTGCAAATCCTAAACTAGATATGAAAAAATTATATGAAGTTCCTGGATCAATTCGGCAACAAGTCATCAAGTCAGAGTTCTGGAGATTAGAAAAAGCTAAAAATTATTTGGTTCTTGATGCAGACTGCATATTTATTCGTGACTTTAATAAATCAGATTTTATTGCAAAAAATGACATCCCTTATTCTATTGTTCACGAAGGCAGAGATTTGTTACAAGCCACAAATAATTTTGGACCCAAACAAACAAAAGACTATTTTCTAGAGGACCGTGACCCGATTAAGTCCTCGCTAAATAGAAAAGGAATTACCTATGATTATGGTTACGCACCTTTTTTATGGTGTTCTAAAGTTTGGAAATCATTCGATGAAAATTTCCTAATACCTAAAAATAAAAATTTCCTTGATGTAATTTTGGAATGTGGCTCAGAGTTTACATGGTATGGCGAATCTTTAATTGCGTATCAAGCTATTCCCATATATCCGAGGGAACAGTTATTTAGACATTATCATTATGAAAATCAATATTGGTTAGACAGAGTCCTTGGTTATACCGAAAAAAAACTATCACATAATTATCTCGGTGTTGTTTATCAATCAAACTGGCAGATTTGGAAACATTATGGCGACAAAAGAAAATCTTTTTCTTCTTTACTTTGGCGTTTATTTACAAGACAGCTTAAAAAATTATTTTTCAAAATTAAGATAATAATCAACATAATTATTTATTAAAAATTTTACTAATAAATGAGTTTATTAAACCTTAAGCAAGTTACTCTTTTTTGTTACGAAACTAGAGAACCACTGTTAGCAGAATGGGCTATTAAAAAGTGTCTATCAAAAGCTAACTTTAAAGAAATTGTTTTGGTAACAGACTTGGAACTTGTTAAGAATCAAATTTCTGAAATCAAATACATACAAGCACCAAAAAATTCGTCTGTTGAAAATTATTCAAAATGGATGATTGAGAAACTTGGAGAGTTTGTAAGTGGCACTCATGTTTTAGTAATTCAATGGGATTCTTTTATAATTAATACTAAATTATGGATAAAAGAATTTTATTCTTACGATTATATTGGTGCCATTTGGCCACATCATTCGAATAACTCTGTAGGAAATGGAGGATTTTCATTAAGATCTAAAAAATTACTCAATGCCTTACAAGAACCACAGATAGTAAAAGGCCACCCGGAGGATTATTACATTTGTGTAAATAATAAAAAATTATTAGAGGACAAATATAATATTAAATTCGCCCCAAAAAAAATAGCAGATTTATTTTCAGTTGAACGCTCAAAATGGCATTCTACTTTTGGTTTTCATGGGTTCTTTAATTTTGCACATGTACTCAATGAAAAAGAACTAGAAGATTTTTTAAACATTATCCCAAGGTCTATGATGAATAATTTAGATACTTATGATTTATTGGACTTGGTTGAAAAGAAGAAGTTTGACGAAGTTGCTAAAAAAATAAGAAGAAAGTTAACTTTTAAGTGGAAATACAGATATTCTTTTTTACATCAAAAATTAAAACTAATTTTTAAGAATGAAAGTTAAACACAGTTTGGAATATATTTTTTTAAAATTTGTCTTAAATTTTTAGGGATTTTATTTGCTGCATCAGGACTAGCAATTAGATGTCTATCAAATAAGTCCATATTATTTAAAATTTTATTTTTAATTTCATGTGATTTTAAATTTTTAAAAATTGATAGATTTTCTACATCACTAATAGCATGAATTTTTTCTTGGATTTTATCGATAGCCATAAAATAAGAAAAATGCCATCCACCATCCTTAATATATTCATAATTATTTTTATTACTTTTAATTTTATGTGGCATAAAAGATCTAAAACTTTTTAAATCAGTTAATAAAGTGCCATAGAAACTATCATGTGTTTTAATGTGATTTAAGTTGTAACAATAAAATACTTGTTTGCAGCTATAAATTTGTGGATCATGCCTTAATTTATTTTTATTTTTTTTTTCTTGAAAGTACTTAATAGCTTCAATACTTGGAAATTCGTCAAGATCACTGAAGATTATTAGATCATTACCTTTAAAAACCTTTAAAGGTTCAAGTAGAGAATTTCTTTGAGCATCCTGGAGTTTCCAAAGAAGAGAGGATCGTCTATTCCAGTAACGTAATTTTTTTAAAATCCAATAAAAGCTCTTAAAATCAATTTTTTTTTTATAGTAAAGAATCTTATTAGAGAAAGGTAATGAGGCAAGTAATTCATTGGATAATATAAACTCTTTCTTTACCCCTGAGAAATCAATATTAGCCTCAACAATAACAAAATTATCAACTATAGGACCAAGAAATTCTAGTCTCGCTTTGAGCAAATCAACCTCGTTAAAGAATAAGAACGAATCTATTAACTTTGGTCTTTTAGCATTTATATTCATCTAGAAAATCTTTTGAATTGATGTTAATTGGGAATTGAAAAACGAACAAAATCATTTGGTTTAATATATGGTTTTTCAAGATGAATTGATAGGCCAGGAATACAAACTCCAAGATATTTTTTTTTCTTAAAATGGAAATGAAGCTTTCTTGGGTATTGTCGTAAAATTCTTGATTTTGGGATTAGCTTTTGTTTTGTAAGTATACAAAAATTATCGAAACCATGATCTCTTTGAACATCCCTTGTGATTTTCCAAACATTATAATCATCTTTTAATGTGGATCCTTTTAATGCAAAGGTTAGGGTAGTGGAGTTTGTGGTTCTCCATGTAAAGTGTTCACTAAAGGTAACTTCAGTTTTTTCTGAATAGCGATTAAATTTTACATAAGGATTCAGAAATTTTTTTGAAAGTTTATATTTATCTGGATGATCATATAAGGTCACATAATCAAATAACTGTAGACCTTCTTCAATTGCTTTTGAAGAACTTTCCAAGTGTAGATAGTCATCTTCTATAAAATAAAAAATATCATCATCATCTGCAGTATTAAAAGCTGATTCATATAAATGCCAAAAAGAAGCAGGATTGCCTAAATTAGTTTTGAATAATTTCGTAAATGAAAACTTGGATAATCCGTTTAATAGATCTTCCGAACAATTATCTGCCACACATATAAAGTTCCAATCTGGGAAATGTTGAAATAAGTTTTCAAGACAATCATATTTATTAACGGTTGTAACTTTTAATTTTGGATATCCTTGACTACTGATTCTGTAAAGAATATTTTTCTTCATAAATAATTTTGATTAACAATCCCACTTCATATTACTTTAATTCTAAATAAAATACTTAATTATAGAGATTAATTATTTATAAATTTATCACTATCTATTTTTTCTTATATCTTGATTAGAAGTTCTTTTCTAGTGGATTAAGTATTTAATTAATAACTTTTGTTATACTGCAAAAATAATTATTTGCTTAAAAGCATCGAAAGGAAAAAAGTTTGAAAATAATATTTAGGGTCATGATAAAAATTTTTGGCTTAAAGATAGCTAGGAAATATTTTAATTTTTTTTCATTTTATGTTTTGAGGGACAAAAAAATAAGGCATTTTGAGCCATCAATTATATATAGCAAGGAGGACCTTAGTGCTAACTCTGATTTGATAGAATTAGTAGCTAATTCAGCTATTGTTGCCTCTAAAAATGTTTTAAATTGTGGCAATAATGACCTTGAAGATTCAAGATTGTTTAATGTTTTTCCTGGTGAACATTACAGATTTCTAAATGCTTTTGTTAAAGTTACCAAGGCTAAAAATATTGTTGAAATAGGAACCTACACAGGCATGAGTACTTTAGCCCTAAAGGATAAATTAAGTGATGTAAAAGTATCAACTTTTGATATCATTCCGTGGAACAAGTTAAATGTTTCGAGCCACTTTATAGAGAGCGACTTTGGTGATAACTTAATTCAGATAATTGGTGATTTATCACAAGATGACGTTTTTAATAAATACAAAAGTATTCTTGATGAAGCAGATATTATATTTATGGATGCTCCTAAAGATGATAAATTCGAATATGCCATGGCTTATAAATTGAATAAACTAAATAATAAAGAAAAAAAGTTCTTGATTTTAGATGATATTCAATTGATAAACATGATAGATTTTTGGAGGTCTATAAGGTCCCCTAAATTTGACGCAACTTCTTTTGGACACTTTTCTGGCACTGGTGTTATAGATATAAGCAATGGTTTTGAATTTGGTGTTTACAATAAACAGTTTAAATAGATATTTGATTAGAATAATATGAGTTCCAATAGACTATATTTGTTTATAAAAAAAATTTTATCTTTTTTATTCCCAAACAGTTAATTAATATTAAAAATTAATTAACTTTGACTTTTGATTCAAAGGTAAATTTTGCTAGTGTTGCTTCAATTTTTCCAATAAGATTATTATTGGTTTTATCAAGATTAATAGTAACTACAATTCCTTTAGTACCACCCATATTGATATTGATGTTTGTGTTATCAATGCCAAATTCTGTTTTTAACAAATCAATAACTTTTAATTTTGCAGCTAGGCATCGTAATTGGGGTTTGAAAATCTTACCAACAGTTGTTAATGGTATTTTATCAATTATTTTTATAATTTTAGGCCATGCAGGACGTTCATTTATTAATTTCTTTGCATGTTCAAGGAGTTCATTTTCGCTTATATCATTATCAGGTAACAATTCGACAAAGCAAATAGGAAGTTCTCCAGCATATATATCAGGTATTCCAACCGCTGCAGCTATTGATACTGCGGGATGACTTGAAATTGCATTTTCAATCATAGAAGGATCAATATTATGGCCACTTCGAATTATAAGGTCTTTAGCGCGTCCAGCAATAAAAATTTTTCCATTAGCATCTTTAAATCCTAGGTCTCCAGAATTAAGATATTTATTATCGAATACTCCAATATTTTGTTGTTTGTTAAGGTAGCCAGGAGATACATGATCTCCATAAATTGAAATCACACCAATTTCCCCAATTTTGCATTGCTCTCCTAGTGAACCATCATCATTTAAACTTAAAATATCAACTTTTGTGTACGGTAATGCCCAACCCACGGAACTTTCCGTGCCCGGCCCATCCAAAGGATCAATACTAATAAGACCAGATGCTTCTGTCATTCCAAGAATTTCGTACAAATGTCCTCCGGTTACTTGCTTAAATCTTTTGGCAACAGCAGGAGGAAGTAATGCAGCTCCAGTAAAACCTTTACGAACGCTACTTATATCATTATCACCAACAGGTATTTGTAAAACTGC
>Ga0181568_10002793_pt1 | contig 15871 bp, 12 predicted proteins | sample 101ome_20_FD_133758 | JGI IMG/M metagenome (GOLD analysis project Ga0181568, IMG submission 133758) | Coastal salt marsh microbial communities from the Groves Creek Marsh, Skidaway Island, Georgia - 101404AT metaG (megahit assembly) | ecosystem: Environmental > Aquatic > Marine > Intertidal... | reverse complement strand
CGTCCGGTAATTTCGTCGCCTCGTCCCCGTGCGACATCCACACCTGCTCTGACTCCCCGCTCTGACTCTTCTCACCGTACAACGCGCTCCCGTTCGTCTGATACACCACCGGCATCCGTCCGTACTCGGCGACGCCCCCCGACTCCACGCGTCCCCCGAGCGCGTGCACGAGCAATTGCATCCCGTAACAGATCCCCAACACTGGAATCTTCTTCTTTTCGACGTACTCGAAAAACTCCGTCGGCACGCTCGGCGCCCCGACGGCGTGCACCGAATTCGGCCCTCCCGAGAGCACGATCACCTTCGGCGCGTGCGATTCGATCCGCTCCATGTCCGCATCCCCGGGCAGGAGCACCGAGTACACGCCCAGTTCCCGCACACGTCGCGCGATCAACTGCGTGTACTGCGACCCGTAATCGAGGACGACGACCGTATCCACCGCATTCGCGCGCGTCATCCCGTCACCCGTACGCGTTCGTCTCCGTGTGACGACACACGTCGGTCGGTCGTCCCACTCTCGACCGCGCCGCCGCCGAGCGCGTTTGAAATCGATTCATTCGTTCGAGTCAGTCGCGCACGGTCGGGGGCACATCGAGGGGTCACGACCGGTCGGGACTCACCAGAGGACGGACTGTGTATGGACAAACAGTGTGTGCGGTGATAAAGCGTCGTCGGCACGTGGGGGAACGCGAACGGGCGGATGGATGGAGGAATGAATGCGCCGGGACGACGGCGACACACGTCGACGACGACGTCGTGGGGTGGACTTCTGACGACGACGACGACATCGCGACGACGACGACTCGACGACGACGACTCGATAACGACGCGCGATGACGAGCGTGAGGACGAAAGATGGAGATTCCGCGCGCAGACGCCTGAGCTGGCGCGCGTGCGTCGAGAGCGATGACGAGGAGAACGACGACGCGTCGACGACGACGGCGACGGGGGAGACGTTCGTTGATGGGAAATCGCGATGTGAGGTCGTGGGACGCGCTCGGCGCTCGCGCGCGGTGCTCGGTGACGTGGACGTGAACGCGGGACGAATCATCGACCTCGGTCCGGCGAGGGGGAAGAGTCGCGCGAACGCGACGACGACGAGGACGACGACGAGGACGACGACGACGACGTCCCCGCGCGCGTACCTCGCGGGATCGACGCCGGGAGTGACGAGCGCGAAACACGCGTCGAGAGTGCGAGCGTTGGTGATCAACGAGGACGAGGACGAGGACGAGGACGAGGAGGCGGAGGACGCGGACGCGGACGCGGCGTTGCGCGCGTTCGAGTCGGGCGCGTGGGACGCGCCGGCGGCGAGCGGTGACGACGACACCACGGACTCGACGGTGGTTTTGACGCCGGGGAGTGGTGCGCGCGATGCGACACGCGCGAGTCGGTCCGTGAGCGAGACGTTGGCCGTGTTCAAGTCGCTCGCGCGTCTCGCGGCGTCGCCGTCCGAGGAGGAGGCGCGGACACGGCGAGCGGCGCCGACGCCGGCCAACACGCCGGCGACGACGAACGAACCGGTAATCGTGGATCTGAGCGTGTCCCCGATCATCGGTGTACGACGACGAGGAGGCGAAGACGCGTGGAACGCGACGATGGAGAGAATCGTCGACGCGTTGGATATTCGCGACGAAGACGACGTCGAGACGAAGACGAAACGGCGTTCGTCGCGGAGGTACAAGATGGCGCGCGCGAGTGCCGTCGCGGTGGTGATGCTTCGAGTGGCTGTGCGAATGGTCGTCGTCGTCACGACGTCGTTCGCGACGAAGACGTCCTCGAACGACTCGCTCGGCAGAAAGTGCGTCGTCGAGGGCGGCGCGTTCGCCCTCTCGTGGTGGTTCGGCGCCAAAGTCAACTGGGACTCGCTCTCGTCGACGTCGTACGCCTCTTACGGAGGGTTGATGCACGCACAGAAACAAGCGTTGCGATTACAACGCGCGTTACAGCGCGATAAAGCGTTCCGATCTGCGCTCGACGTCGTCGGGCGCGCGAGCGCGCTCTTCGCGTACGGCTCGGCGTTTCTCGGCTTTCTCGCCTGCGTCGCCAAAATCGCCGAGTTGATCCGAGTGGACGCGTCTCCTTCTACGAAGAAACTTCAAAAATTGTCCAACGCGGCGGCGAAACACAAAAAGAACGTTCCGTCGATGAACACGCCCGCGGGCTTTATCCTCGGCAAAGCGTCGGCGAGTGAGGAGACGCCGACGTTCCGAGGCGCGACGACGTTCCGAGGCGCGACGACGTTCCGGGCACCCGCCGACGATTCACTCTCGCCTCTCATCGTGTGAAGAGAGAGAATACGAGAGAGACGTCGTACGTAACGTGAGTACCGCGAACGCGTACCCGCCGTAGACCCGTAGAGGCGTTCGACACCCGTAACCGAAACTCTTCCTTCTGTAACACCAAGAAAGACACGTGTATAATTTTTTCATCAAAGTGAGTCGTCTCGTCGCACGCGTCGTCTCCTCGACGACCTCACACCCGTCGTCCGTTTGACGCTCTCTCTGCGTATGTATGACGTACGTACGACCCATAAGTCTCACCATACACGACTCAACGTCACGTCGGGAACGAAAAATCACTTTTGGTACCTCATGTAGCACACATGAACACGCCGAAGGGCGTGAGTCGCCTTCATAGCTCAGTTGGTAGAGCGCAAGCCTCTTATATACAGGTGGCTTCTCGACGAAAATAGTCGAGGTGCATGCACATCAGTACATTTCAATTCAACCGCACGTAATAGTGCGATTGCGCCCATAGTGTAAGCTTGTGGTCGCGGGTTCGAGCCCCGTTGAAGGTACGGTCCATACTTAAGGCCGTCTAAGCCTATCAAATTTTTTTTAATTCACATAAAAAAGTTTATCTGTTCTACATGGTGTACATAGGCGTATATAGTGACATCTTTTGACCATCATCTGCGCGCCCCGCGCGAATGCGTCGAAAATTCGTGATATCGACGGCACGCGTTTGAAAACGACGGAATACGATTTTGAAAACGACAAGAACGGCTTTCGTCGTCACCACGTGACGCGTGACGCGACGACAAAACAGGTTGACGACGCGCGAGCGAGGCATACACGAGGTACGAATATCGACGCGCGCGGTCGCGGACGACGCGATACCCGCGGCGCGACGCGCGCGCCGACGGTCGCCCGAACGTCCAGATCGTCGCCGCCTTTCGCGACACTCCCCGGCGGCGCGATACCCGCGTCGCCGGGGAGCGCGCGACGGGATGACGGCGACGATGCGGTACGAACTCGACGAGAGGGATTTTCGATGCGCGCGGGAGGGCGCATCGATCGTCCTCGGACGTGAAGACGCACGCACTGTCTCGACGCACGCACTCTCTCGGAATGCACGATGACTGACAGAGGCGTCCGACCGCGCAGGGCGACGCGTCGAACGAGTGCGAGGACGGGTGCGGAGCGCACGGGTTGGCGCGGGGACGAGCAATTGGAATTCAGGAGACGTTCATCGCCTTTCAATTCCCCTTCCGGCGTTTGCACCGCGGTTGAGGTTGGGCGATATGTCGACGACGGCGTCGGCGAGCGCGTCGGCGAGGACGCAGAGCGAGGCCGACGAATTGTTTCGCGTGGCGTCGGCGGAGATGGCTGTTACGACGTGCGAGGTTTCTTCCGTAGGGGGCGGCGGTGGCGATCGGTACGCACCGTTGCCCCATTACCAGGTTGAAGAAGTAAAAAAAATGTGGGCGGATGTCACGGAGGATGACATGGCCAAACTTCTCGCCATCCCGGACCGTCTGGAGGAGAGGCGAGATGACGTAGTCGCGGAAGATGCGAAACTCGCGAAAAAGGCACAGAAGCGCGCGCGTCGGGAGGGCGAGGACGAGTTGGCCATTGTCCGTGGAGGGGGCGTGGATGGGAAGTTGCGCGCGCTCGACGCCAACGTACCGGCGCCGGCGCGCGCGACTGGGTCCGACATTTACCGACGGTCCGACGGCGACGGCGCGGGGCGCGGGACGGACGTGTCGTCGACCGACGAGCGCGACGGGCGTGGTTCGAACGAGACGGATGCGTTGGCGAGGCCGAGAGCGCGCGTCGCGCCCGCCGCAGACGGAGGTCGTCACCTACGCCTCTTCGGCCCTCCGAGGATGGCGGACGGACGCCGAATCCTCGCGATTCACGCTGAAAGCATCGCGGAACCGACCAGCTTCACGTTGACGACGGACGCGGACGGGGCGCGCGAGACCATCGTCGTGTCTCCCTCCCTTTCAATTCAGGTAACGAGGAACAAGGCCTCTGTCGAACTAGATCCGACGGCGGCGGCTCCTGATTTGACGTCTGGAGAATACGTCGACTGCAGGGGGATCCGTGTGAGTTTAGAAGAACAGAAGACGATCTCAAAGAGGATTCGGTATTCCTCTGTGTCGACTCGCGTACAGGTGGCCGACTCGAACGATCGCGTCGACGTCGAATGCGCAGACGCGACGACAATCTTTGTCGCGCCGTCGCGGGAGATCGCTCAGGCGTGGGCAAAGAAGCGCTGTGCGGTGTGGAAGCGTCGCGGTCCGCTGCGAGTGTTTAAAGCGACGGAGAATCTACCGTACACGCGGGTGCGAAAGCGCCGAGCAGCGGACGGACGTCATCCGGGAGAAGCGGTCATCGTCGCGGAGGAAGACGCGTACGCGTACGCCACGCGGGACAACCCCACGGGATTGCCCGTTTGGTGTCAAACGAGGACGGAGGCGATTCATGTTGCGGAACGGTATTTACGGGAAAACGTCGATATACTTAGCGATGTTACCGTGGGATCTTTTTGGCGGTTGATTGTCGGCATACCGACGGAGGAGCCGTCGAGGAAACCCGGCGAGCGATTATGGCGTTGGGTCGCGAGGATTCCTGATGACGTGGCGCAGGACGCGAGCGTGCGCACGCCGCCGACGGAGCACACGCCGCCGGCGTACGGTTCTATGACCCAGCTCGTCTTGCTGGAGCGAAACGGCGCGCGAACGGCGCCGACACCGATCGCGATAAAAGACGTCGGCGTCGGCGACGGCCTCGCCTCGAGCATCGATCGCGACGGCGCTCCAATCGGGCCCGTGGTCTTTGTTGAACAGGTGAAGAAATCAACCGCCAAGATCGTTCGCGTCGTCCCTCGGGTTTTCCAACCCACCACCGAGTTCGGAGGTTTCGAGGCATCGTGCTCGACGGTACTGCAATGGACATCACCGCAGCCGTTCGCGTACGCTCGCGACGAAAGTCAAAGGGGAACGCGAGGCGGAAAGCCTCGAGTGGCCTTCTCGACCACGGTGGTGCAAACCATCCGCGGCGAGAGCCATCCGCGGTTCAGAAAGTATATGACCTACGCCCCTTCGATCGTTCAGGAAGAACGACTTTTTGTAGTAGACCGCGAGCGCGCGGAGGTTGAAGCCGCTCGACTGTGCGACAAGTTTCCGGGCGCGGCGGTTGAGGTCAAAAAGACGAACACATCGCTGACGATTCTCGTCAACACACAAATCGTCGGAGTCGTGTCGTTCGGTCCCGCGATCGAACGGCGACTCCTCGCGGGGAAAGTACTGACCTTGGAAACCAGCGCGCAGCCATCGTACTCGGAGACGCTCCAAAAATGCCGTAACATTTCGCACTGTGCCATGGGTTCAATCGAATCCATCGCACAGTCGGAAAACAAAAGGTATGAAGCGTTCTCCGAGGCGATGCGTTTACAACGAGAGTCTCAAGGTGAGTCTCTCGTTATAGGCATGAGGCTCGCTTGGGGCGGGTGTTCGCTGTTCGAGCGCGACGTGGTGCCGGGCTTTCCGACGGCGGCGAGCTGGCTCAGCGTGTCGTCGGCGGACGTCGTGGAGGACATGCTCGGCTCGTTCCTCGGAGAGGAAGGACGGGGTCACGTAGCGGACTTGTATTACGTCATCGGATACTGGTTGGGTGACGGCGCGTGTGCTGCCCCAAGTCTCTCGGTGAGCCATGTGGAGATGCAATTACTTGGACCGAGGCTCGAGCGCATCGCGGAGAATTTGGGCGCGAGAATCACTTGGCACAACAGGGACGGCTGCTCTCAAGGATATTTCGCGCGTTCGACTTGCCGCGTGAACATCATCACCGCCGTTTTGCGCGCCCTGGGCATTTTCCGAGATAAAAACATCTCGAGTGAATGCGTACGCCAGCTCGCGGGTGCTCACAGAGATAACAGGCTCTCTTTGCTAGCGGGACTCATCGATAGCGATGGGTCCCGGTCGTTTCCGGCAGCTCTGACGCGGGGAGGCGGCGTGTCCCTGAGTCAGAACTGCGAAAACAAAGCATGGACCCATAAAGGAATCGTCGTGCTCACCGCCATCATCGCCCAGTCGCTGGGCGGCGACGTGCGATACGGCGAGAAATTCGGTCGCGAGAATCCCATGAGCTATTCTGACGGCCGATTTCTCCGAGTGGCAGATATGCGTGACGCAAATATGCCGTCGCGCCAGCAATTATGGCGCGAGCAAGGACATCCTCGGACGCTCTCGGCGCGGGTGGAAATCGTCGGCGTGCCAGATCTACAGCGACACTCGAGCTTACCGACGAAAACGGGCGACATGCTCGAGATCCGAGAGATTTCGGCGATAGATGCCGACGCAGTTGAATTGGCCCGCGGCGCCGCAGGCTATCTCACGTTTGAATGCAGTTCACGCGCTCACGACGTCTTCACGCTCGTGGGGAAGACGATCGAAGATACATCTCAGCTGCGCGTCGTCACGACGACCGGTTTTTTATTGCCCATCAGCGAATGACCGCTGTTTTATGATGACGCATAACTGTACGGAGCCAGAACCGGAAGGAGGCAGAGTACGACACGTGATGACGTACTATCGATAGTATTATAACCATTTTAACGATTGTAAGGTATTTTTTGTTTGATAGGCTTTTTTTTTGATACAGTACGTATCATCTGTCCGAGATAAAGCTGCGCGAGCACGTAAGGTCATTTTTGTGTGTCCGCGGCCGAGGAGAGGCGAGTCGCGAACGGTGGAGTCTCTCATTTTCGCCCAGCCTCTCAGGGGGTGTGGGTGAAAAACGCGATTACCAAGACTGATGACGACGAGACGAGCGAGCATCCGCCGGAGGACGTGATCCGGTGTACATTGTAGTTTAGTTTTACGGTACAGTACTCGTAGGCGTACCGGTACAATTGTAGTTTTAATCGGCGGGCGAGTTGAATACGACGACAATCTATCTACACGCACGTCATCACGTCATCGCGCGCGCCCACCATTTCGTTCACTCGCTCAAGACGGTTTCGCACGCGTCGCGAATGCGCGCCGTCAAGACGTCGACGCTCTCGACGCGTTCACCCTCGACGTACAAGCGCACGCAGTCTTCGGTGCCCGAGGGTCGAACGAACGCTCTGACGGAAGCGTCAGTCGCCGCGCGCGCGCGAATCGCGTCGTCGATGGCATCTTGGAGAGACTTGGGTTCCCTGACGCGTCTCTCGGCGTCCTCCGTCTTGATTTTCGTTCTATCCGGGACGACAATCTTCGTCTGTCGACTCGGTAAGTCTGCGTACGGGCGCGGCAGTGTCGTGGCTTTCAACCGTCTCAAGATTCCCTCGACGAGAAGGATGCCGCTCATCGCGTCGCCCACCGCCGGATTGATGCACCGCTGGCAGTGCGCCAACGCCAAGAGCGCCTTGACGTGCGGCATGGATCGCTGGACCAAAGCCTCGACGGTAGCGTCTTCGATCTTCTTCTTGGTGGTTTCGGAAAACAACGCCGTGCCGTGACCGTTGCTCTCAAAGTACACGCCGATATCGAGCTGTTCGGCGGCGTGGTGAAGATGTTTGACGCCGGTCGGCACGCACACCGGCGCCGCGCCCAGCGTCTCGACGAGGTGACGCGTCGACGCCCCGTTCGCGTACGCCGTCTGCACGACGCCGACCGTGACGTCGGTCAAGAACGGCGCCGCGCTCTTCACCAGTTCGTTCAAGTGCTCGGCGATGAGAACCGCGATTTGATCGCCGTCGAATAAATCGACGTCGCCGTCCTCGCGCGTCTCGAAATAAATCAAACGATCGGCGTCGCCGTCGACGGAGACGCATCGCGTTCCGGGTTTTAACGACCCGAAATCGCCGCGTTTCGGCGGTGCCTTCATCTTTTGCACGTAATCGCTTCCGCAACCGTCGTTGAGCGACGAGTCGGCGGCGTCGCCCCGATTTCTCAAATCAAACGTCAACCCGTACGGCTCGACGGCGTCGCCCAAGAGTTTCAATTTTTGCGCGCCGACGCCGTCGGCGCAATCGATGACGAGCGGCGGTGACGCGTCGACGTTCTCTACATTTTCGACGCCTTCGTCCTCGTCCTCCTCCGTCAACGCCGCGTACCCGGCGGCGAGCCGCGCGTAATAATCGTGTTCGGAATCCGGCGCCCCCGAGTTCGTCGCCAAGACGTAATAGTGCAACTGCGGCGTCGTCGCGATGCCACAATCCACCGCCTCGACGCCCATCGCGCGCACGCCCGCCAGAGTTTCATCCGCGAGCGCGCGTCCACTCTCTCGCGTGTCTCTCGCCACGAGCACGCGCGGCGTCTTCGGGGACTCCTCCTCCGTCGTCGTCGGCGTCTCCGCCGCCGCCACGGCTCTCGCCGCCTCTCGAAGCGCCTCGATCTGCGCCGCCGCGTCGTCATCCGCCGCGTTCGCCAACGCCTCCGCCGCGCGCTCCAACGCCATCGGCAACGTCCCTCCGTCCGGTTCGACGAGTTTCACGCCGTTGTCCCGTCCCGGGTTGTGGCTCGCCGTCACCACCATCCCCGTCGTCTTCCCACCGTGCGCGATCGAGCGCGCCGCCGCGAACGCGCCCGCGCGAAAACACGTCGATCGCAACAGGCTCGCGTCCGTTCGGAATCCCGCCGTGCCGTACGAGAACCGCGGCGGCGCCGATCCGTTCGCACCCGCGGGACGCGGATGTCTCGGCGTCTCCGCCGCGTACGTCGTCTCCCACGACGACATGGTCGATCGCGCGCGACGAGCGGGCGAGCGCGAGACGCGCGAGTCCACTGGGCGGCGTTCCGCGTCGGTCGGTCTGTCGCGCGCGCGCGCGGCGAGATGTGACGCCACGATGGTTTCGTTTCTCTTCCACTCGCCTCACTTCGCGACGAGCGAAGGCGATGACGACGCGCGTCGCGGTCGCGGTCGCGGTCGCGACGCCGCCGCCGTCGACGACGACGCGTCGTCCGCGTCGACGCGGGTCGCCCCCGCGCGCGCGCGGTGGACGCGACGCGTCGTCGAGCGCGACGATGGATGCCATCGATGAAGACGTCGTCGTCTCGCGTTTAGCGCCGAGCGCGCGAACCGGCGAGCGACGCGCCGAGTGGCGCGCGATGCCGTCGGGGAGAGAGGCGGTGACGTCCAGAATCGCGCGCGCGGTGGCGGGCGCGGACGCGGGCGCGGGCGCGGTGGTGGGGGGCGCGGCGTGCGCGTGGTTGGCGCTGCGCGCGCGCGGGGCGGCGACGCGCGCGGCGACGTGGGAACGACGCGCGAGGAACGCGGAGGCGGCGAATCAAGAGCTCGAGTGGCGTCTTCGAGTGGCGACGGCGAACGGTGGACAGACGACGGGATCGAGATCGCGGGCGCCCGACCCGGGGAAGACGCGGCGCGAGACGTCGACGCCGAGGACGCGCGCGACGTCGTCGGCGTCGACCGTGGACGTGCGCGACGTCGTCATCGAGGGATTGAAACTCGAGACGGAAGCCTTGAAATCCGCCCTCGCCGCCGCGCGCGCGGAGACTCGCGCCGTCATGGCGTCCAATTTTGCGGACGACGACGACGACGACGACGACGACCGATAGCCAGCCGCGTCTCCCTCTCTCTCTTTTCCCGTCCCGCGCTTTCGCGCGCGCGTGTAACATCAATCACTCATCAATCTCAGCGATAAACCGCGCCATCATTACGACGACAACACCGCGGGACCGCGGTGGAACTACCGATTCGAGACCGCGTCGGTGGTGAGGTCTTCGCCGAACGCCCGCGCCGCGTCGATTCGTCGATCGGTGTTGAAACGGCGACCGACCGACACGTCCCGACCGACACGTGCACGGTGGTTTTCATGCACAAAAGGCGTGTTTTTACCCGTACTGTAACCACCTTAACGCCGAGTAGAGACGGATACGTGATGCACACACACACACATACAGATACATGGTGCATTTCATACACAAAACGCGTGTTTTGTACTCGTAGTGTGACCACCTTGACACCTGGATACGAGGCCCAATGTCCGCGCGCGCGACGCCCTCGCCGCGCCGTCGCGCGCGCTTCCCACCGCCTTTTCCCGACGCGTTCGAGACTTACATCATGCCGGCCGCGCTTCCCGTGGTCACCGTCCAAGGCGGCAACGGCGCGACGAGCGCCTTGCCGGAAGTTTTCTTGTCCCCGATTCGTCCGGACATCGTCAACGCCGTGCACACGGGGTTGAACAAGAACAACCGTCAGGTGCGCGCGCGCGATCGATCGCGGAGGCGAGAGGGGTGAAGACGCGATGGGTGACGATGACGCGATGTGGGAGGCGATGCGATGGGGTGAGAGACGCGTTGAACGCGAAGACTGACGTAGACATTATCGTGGTGTGTTTTTGAAACGTCGTAGGCGTACGCCGTGTACAACCGCGCCGGTCACCAGACGGCTGCGGAATCGTGGGGCACCGGTCGCGCGGTGTCGCGCATCCCGCGTGTGCCGGGTGGTGGTACCCACCGCGCGGGCCAGGGGGCGTTCGGTAACATGTGCCGCGGTGGTCGCATGTTTGCGCCGACCAAGGTACGCGGAGAGCGACGAGAGAGAGACGCGCGCGCGCGTGGACGCGAGGGTGACCGAAGATCGCGTTTGGGGTTTTAGGGTTTTCGTTCGCGAGAGGAGGGTTGGCGCGGCGAGAGACTGACGGATGGATTCGATTGTACGCGCGCGTAGATTTGGAGACGCTGGCACCGACGTGTGAACATCAAGGAGAAGCGTTACGCGGTGTGCTCCGCGCTCGCGGCGTCCGCTGTTCCGTCCCTTTTGCTCGCCCGCGGTCACCGCGTCGAAGGCGTGCCGGAGGTGCCGCTCGTGGTCGACGACTCGGCGAGCTCCATCAAGAAGACGGCCAAGGCTGTCGAGTTGTTGAAGCAACTCGGTGCCTACGCGGACATTGAGAAGGTCAAGGCGAGCCGCAACGTGCGCTCTGGTAAGGGTAAGATGCGTAACCGCCGTTACGTGCAACGCAGAGGTCCGCTCGTCGTGTACTCTGAGGACAACGGCGTCACGCGCGCCTTCCGCAACATTCCGGGCGTCGAGTTGTGCTCCGTCGACCGTCTCGGTTTGCTCACCCTCGCCCCGGGTGGACACGTTGGCCGATTCATCATCTGGACCAAGAGCGCCTTTGACAAGCTCGACTCCATCTTCGGCACCGCCGCCAAGAAGAGCGCCTCCAAGAAGGGCTGGAAGCCGCCGACCAACATCATGGCGCAAACCGACTTGGCTCGTCTCATCAACTCCGACGAAGTCCAAAGCGCTGTCAACGCGCCGAAGGTTGGCGCGACGCGCGCTCACGCGCCGCTCAAGCGCAACCCGCTCAAGAACAAGTCCGCCATGGAGCGCCTCAACCCGTACGCCAAGGTGGCTCGCGAGATGCAACAGCGCGCGCAAGAGGAGCGATCCAAGGCCAAGGCGGCGAAGACCTCGGCGGCTCGCTCGGCGGTTGGCCAAAAGTTCTACGAATCCATGAAGGTCGACTCCAACTACGAGGGCGAACTCTTCGACGATTTCAAGGACTGGCTCACCCGCGGCGCCCCGGTTGTCCAAGGCGGCGACGACGAATAAATCGTCTGCGCCTCTTTGATACCATTAGGATGAGTATCCATCGACACATTAGCTCGTTAGCGACGTTTGAATCTAAACGCTACTCTAACATTTCAATTTGTCTAGTCTATCAATCCTCTATCGTCGGCCTCCCCGGGCGCTCGGCGCGTCGCGTTTCGGCAACTCTGCACGATGGCCGAGCGTCTGCGACAGGGCTCGAAGCGCCGAGGTGAAGTGGGAGTGTTTCGACGCGTTCGTCGCGTTGTGGTGCGAACCAGGTTCGAGCAAAAAAGTGACGGCGGCTTGAATTTGCGACGTCCTCGCGGAGACTTCGGCGAAACCCTGCGCGTCGGACGACTTGGCGCACTGCGTGAGGAAGCGCGTCGCCGCGATGAGGAGTGTTCGCTCGCGTTCGCTCGCGTTTTCTTCAACAAAAAATGCACTCGGCGTGAGCGTTTTCGCGGAATCTGCGTCGCCCCATCGAGGTCCCAAATCGTAGGACGCATCGTCGTCGTGCGCGACGGCGGCGGCGGACAACGGCGCGAGGGCATCGCTCAGCGCGCGCTCCGCCTCCCTGCGTTCCGTGCTCAGAGCCTTTTCGGACGATTTGATGGCCGCTTTGAGCACTTCGCGCATGCGCTCGATCTCCGCCTGGCGCGGCGACTGTTCGTGTCTCTTCGAGATGGCTTGAAATGCCGACGAACGATCCGTCGTCTCTCTCGCCGCGGACGTCGCGAGCGCGGCGCGCGCCAAACTCATCACCGAGACGGAGACATACGCGCGTACGATGCGCCATACCGCGTTCGATTTCAGAGCGACGCGAAACATGTCCGCCTGTGACTTTTCTTTACCCGTCGCCTCGACGATCGGTAACGCGGGCGACGCGGGTCTCGACGCGGGCGCGTGAACCGTCGCGTCGGCGCGCAAGCGCTCGGCGTTCGGCCGAGCGGCGACGCCCGGAAACGGAAAGTGCGCTCGGTTCGACGTCAAGGGCTGCGGCTTGGGAAACGCGGCCGTCGGAGCTCTGCCTCTCTTGGACGACGACGACGTCGCCGAGACCGTCGTCGTCGTCGTCGTCGTCGACGACGTCGTCGGTTTACTCTTCGCCGAGAAGCGACCGGCGAGAAGCGGAATCAACACTTCTGTCAACACCGCCTCGACGCCGGCAACGGCGTGATGATCGCTGGACATCGCTCTAGACATTGTCTCGTGCGCGACAACGACAAGAGGTAACGCTGTGACGCTCAGCACGAGCGAAGGCGCGACGACGCGTTCTCCTTCTTCGTCGTCTTCGTCTTCACCGTCGACGCGCATCAATTCGGAGACGAAACGCGCCGAGGTGACCATGCGTCGAGCGGCGCACTTTTGCGGCGTTTCGAGCGCGGAAAGGATGAAGTGTGGAAGAAACTCCTTTAGAGCGATCTCTGCGGCGCCGTTCATGGGTTTCTGATCGCGTCCTCGCATTGCGCCCGCGAGTGCTCGAACGAGCGCGCGTTCGCGCGTTTTCAGCGTCGGCGATCCCGTCACGGCCTCGAGCGCGCCGCAGGTGACCACGGCGAGTTGTCTTCGAAGCGCGGCCGACACGTTCGCGTTCGACGTCTTCGACGTCGTGTTCATCGCAGCGTCGATCGCGATCAACTGTTCTCGATAGACCAGACGCGCGCGCGATTCGAGCCGCGACGCCACGGCGTCTCCGAGTCTTCCGAGCCGCGACCGAGAGTCTTCCGAGCCGTGTGATCCCCACACGGGAATCGCGGACGGTGGGAACGGCACGAGACGGGCGATCGCGTGCGTCATCGACCTCACGTCGGCGAGTCGCGCGGACGCCGCGCAGTCGGCGAGACACAGCGCCGTAGAGCACCGCGCGACGATTTCGCCGACGACGGCGCTCGCGACGCGCGCATACTCGTCCGTGACAGCATCCGCGTGTCTTCCGTCGACCGAACGCAGGCGTTGTTTGTGCGCTCTGACACAGTGCGACGGCAACTCGAGACACAAACGTCGGAGTGTCGCGCCGAGGACGTCGTCACCCTTCCGAAACGCCTCGCTCAATTCTTTCGCCGCGAGCGCGGCGACGGCGACGCGAAAGTCACACTCTTTCGCCTGCGCGTGCGCTCCCGGACGATCACCGCACGCGGCGACGTGCGAGTCTCGTCCGCGATGGGTTTTCCCGACCAAGGCGGACGCGACGGCGCCACCACCGTGCGATTGCGCCCACCCCACGGCGGCCGCCGACGAGGCTTCCTGATTCATAATCGACGCGTCGCCTCGCGCGCACAACGCGACGGCGAGCGGACCCGCGCCGCCGGCGACGGGGTCCACGGCGAACGACAACCACAGGCACGCCCCCATTTTGACGTCCGCGAGACCGTACCTCGACGCAAACGAGTCGGGGGCGTACAGCGTCGCGAGAGAGCGAGCCACGAAGACGCGGTCGCGCCAATCGCTCGCCGACGCGCGCGCCTCCAACGATCCCATCGTCTCCAAAGCCTCGCGGGCGCTCTCTGGATCGGCGGCGACGCACACGGCGTACGCGGTGGACCACGCGGCGGAGGCTTCGGCGACGACGGCGCCTTCGTCGAGCGCGCGCGCAGTGCTGGGTTCAGACGCCTCGGCAGATCCCGTCGTCTTGCCCGAGTCGGCGAGCGCGCGCATGATTCGAAGCGCTTCGTCTCGCGGTTGCACGCGTCCCCACGTCCCGGTCGTCGCTCCTCGAGCGAGCCATATTCCGAGACACGTCGTCGTTGCGCGAAGCAACGCGCACCGAGCCGCGGGACCATCGCTTGCGGGCGGTTGCGCCGCGAGCGCCGCGAGCGCGCGCTTGAGAAATAAGACGGCTTGGTCTTCCAATCCGAACCGCACGCACGCGCGAAACAGTTCGACGTACACGCTCGCTCGGTGTTGTAAACGCACCACCGCGTCCGACATCGGGAACGCGTGCCCGCCGAGCGCTCTGAACGCGCACGCGTTGACGCCCAGACTCGCCGCGGCTGGGGCGTCGGCGACTTTACTCAGATGCGCGTCGTTGCTCCATTTACCGAGCTCGCGACGGAACACCTTGAGCTCGACCGAACACTTTGCGAGGTGATCACCGAGCGCGCGATACAACGACTCGCACGGAGCCCCGCTCACAAATCGCGCGTTCGAGGCTTCGAACGTCGCCTCGTACGGTCGCCACGCCAAGGGCATGCACGCGGAACAACACGGCGACAGAGCGCGGGTCGAATTTTGCGCGTCCGTCCCGTCGACTGCGCCGTGTAACCTCGTCCAGAGCACGCGCACGGGATGTTTATCCGCCAAACATCTCGGCCACCGCGCGACGAGCTCTGCGACGCGCTCACACACGGCGGCAGCGTACGCGGCGCCGTCGAACGACGCGGGCGCCGCGGATCTCGCCCTGGGAAGACTCGTGAAGCGACACTCATCGAGCACCCATCCCACGAGCGCCCACGCTTGGACACCCCATCCATCTTCACCGTCCCCGTCGCGTCGATGGCGCTCGGTGTGCCACAGTTTCGCGGCGACGAAGACGATTTCCCACGCCGTCTCGAGCACTCGAGCGTGCGCGCCATTCTCGAGGGGCGTCTGCGGAGACGTTCGCATCGATCGACGACACGCGTCGAACTCTTCGTCCACCACCTGACGCAAGATTCGACCCAGAGCCGCCCAAAATCCGCGCCCTCGTTCGAGCGACGCCATGGCGCGACGCCACGCGCCGACGTCAGCGTCGGCGACGCCCGATTCGCCGCCGCGCGCGCAGACGCGACCGACGCTTCGCGAAGCGATGAATTCTCTCACGAGCGTCTCGAGCGCGCGCGAGCCCTCGTGATCGGCGTCTTCCACGACGCACGCGCGCGCAACGTCGGCGTCGTCGGCGTCGACGTCGTTCATCGACGTCGGCGGGTAGAAGGACGTCGCGCGCGCGTCGGGACGCTCGTCGCCAAACGCCCGGTGGTCGAAATTCCACGGCGCGGGCGCTTTCGAGAACACGGATGTGATTCGAGGCTGGCCCCTCGACGCCTCGCCAAGAAACGTCTTGTTGATCTCCCCGAACGTGTGCGTTCGTCGTCCGGGAGACGCTCGCGTGATGATCT
>Ga0181568_10002787_pt1 | contig 15881 bp, 9 predicted proteins | sample 101ome_20_FD_133758 | JGI IMG/M metagenome (GOLD analysis project Ga0181568, IMG submission 133758) | Coastal salt marsh microbial communities from the Groves Creek Marsh, Skidaway Island, Georgia - 101404AT metaG (megahit assembly) | ecosystem: Environmental > Aquatic > Marine > Intertidal zone... | reverse complement strand
TGCTGGGAAGATACCTGGATTTCAGCACCCTCAAAGTTGTTACGGGTGATGAAGTTGGCCACACCGGCAACCGCGTCGGAACCGTAAAGGGCGGATGCACCGTCCAGTACCAGTTCAATACGCTCCAGCATGATGGAAGGTGCCAGGTTGTTGATGTCTACCTGTGAGCCGTTGTTTCCGTCAATAGTCTGACGCTGGCCATTCAGCAGGATCAATGTGGAACGAGTACCCAGTCCACGCAGGTTGATGGAGTTACTGGGCGTGTTGAAGTTACCAACGGTATTCGCAGTAGAGATCTGCGGCATGTCGCGCACAGCTTCCGCAATGGTTACACGCTGGTTGGCTTGCAGTTCCTGGTTGTCCATGACGGCAACAGGCTGCGGCCTGTCAGCAGGACGGGAGATGAAGGAACCAGTTACCTGGATTTCCTCGATGTCTCCATCCTGTGCCATCAGGGAGCCTGAACTGGTCGCTGCAGCTGCAAAGGCAACGGCAGTAGCGAGCTTTTTATAGCCCAGTTCGACTGACTTTTTCATGTAGTTCCCCTTTCTTGATTGAAAGCTTAATTATTGAAAGTAATGGGCAAACCCGTGATTGTCCGAATACCGACAGTATTCAGGTTTACTGAATACAGCGAATCCCGATAACCGGAATTTACACAAAAGGGAGGCTCAGAAAGAGTGCACAGAGGTTTAATAACATCTCAAAACCCCTTCAGAATATCCCCTTTTTTACCTAAATCGCCTACCTATTAATAATTTGAACTAAAGGCTCATCAAGTATGTAGCGATAATAGTCAACATGATGGGGAGGTGCAACCCTTTCATTGGTTTAAAAACAGCGCTTATCTTATTGATAATTCAGAGAATATGCGGATAAATGTGCAAATAGGCAGGTGAAAGGGCGCGAAAATGCCGGCAGTCAGGGTTTAGGTGGGGATCTCTGTTACCAAATCCGCCTGTATAGATAAGGTTATAGCCGGCAAATAACCTGGGAAAAAGGCTGGTTCAGCGTCTTAGCTCACCGTCCAGGTATGGCCGCTGTTGAGCAGCTTGCCAAGATCTCCATTCCCCCGCGCTTCCCTGAGTGACAGGCGCTGATTTTCCAGGTCGGTGACATAGGCCGTGGCCGGGTTGTGGTACAGGATACCGACAGCAATGGGAAACTCCGGTCCGCCCATGGCAGCGAGTAACTGGGCCTGGGTCAGGTTGGTCTGGTCATGGATGAGGATGTCACTGGGTTCAGCATTCTCACCAATGGTGACTACTTCCAGGGACAGGGTGTCGCGATTGAGTCGGATACCCTTGTTTTTTTCCTTACCGAACAGGAGAGCTTCCCCATGGATGGCTTCCACCTTGAAATCGGCAGCAATTTTCTTGTTCTTCACGTTATCAAAAACGCCATCATTGTATATCGGGCAGTTCTGGAGAATTTCTACGAACGAAGCGCCATTGTGGGCATGGGCGGCCTTGATCACAGGACTGAGATGTTTCATCTCCGTATCGATGGAGCGGGCCACAAACGGAGCCCCGGCACCAAGGGCAATACCGCAGGGTGAAAGTGGACGATCTATTGAACCCTCTGGTGTAGAGGGTGAGCGAGTGCCCACTTTAGATGTGGGGGAATACTGTCCCTTGGTCAACCCGTAGATTTCATTGTTGAACAGCAGGATATTCAGGTCAACGTTGCGGCGCAGGGCATGCATGGTGTGGTTACCACCAATGCTTAATGCATCACCGTCACCGGTAATCACCCAGACATCCAGTGCCGGATTGGCCAGCTTTACACCCGTGGCAATGGACGGAGCCCTGCCATGAATAGTGTGAAAACCATAGGTATCCATGTAGTAGGGAAAGCGTGAAGAACAGCCGATGCCGGAAATAAAAACCTGGCTTTCGCGGGGCCTCTCCAGTTCAGGCATGAGCTTCTGGATGGTTTTCAGGATGGCGTAGTCACCGCAACCCGGACACCAGCGCACTTCCTGGTCGGAAGAGAAGTCATCGATGGTAAGTTTATCTACTGCCTGGTTCATTTATCCGCTCCGGAGAAATGGAATCTCTGTATGTTGTTTGGTGTTTGCTCTCAGGACAGTTCGGCCTTGATGGCATCGACAATTTCCTGAATCTTGAAAGGCTGCCCGGATACCTTGTTAAGGCCCCTGGCATCAATCAGCAGTTCTGATCGCAGAATTTTTACCAGTTGCCCGGTATTCATCTCCGGGACAAGAACCGCATCAAACCCTGCCAGGAGTGTTTCCAGGTTTGCGGGGAATGGCCAAAGATGACGAATATGGATGTGGGAGACATCCAGCCCCTCCTGGCGGCAGCGCTTGACTCCCTGGTGAATGGCGCCATAGGTGGATCCCCAACCAACAACGGCCAGTTTGCCGCTGTTCTCGCCCAGAATGACTTCCTGCTCCGGAATATCCCTGCTGATGCCGTCCACTTTTCCCTTGCGGGTATCGGTCATTTTCTGATGGTTGGCCGGATCGTAGGAGATATCACCGGTCTCGTAACTCTTTTCAATGCCGCCAATACGGTGTTCAAGCCCCGGGGTGCCGGGTTTTGCCCAGACTCGCGCCAGGGTTTCGGCATTCCGCACGGAGGGTGTGAAACCATCAGGGTCTGTCCTGAATTCAACCGGGAAAGGCGCGAAATCCTTGATGTCCGGAATCAACCAGGGCTCCGATGCATTGGCAATGTAGCCATCAGAGAGCAGCATGACAGGCGTCATGTATTTGGTAGCAATGCGCACAGCTTCTATAGCCACTTCAAAACAGTCTCCCGGTGAGCTTGTAGAGATAACCGGTAAGGGGGTATCCCCATGGCGGCCGTAAACCGCCTGTAACAGGTCGGACTGTTCTGTCTTGGTGGGCAGTCCCGTGGATGGGCCGCCTCGCTGTGTATTGACAACAACAAGGGGCAATTCGGCAGAACAGGCCAGTGATATGGCCTCGGTTTTCAGGGCAATACCTGGACCAGCACTGGAAGTGATGCCCAGGCTTCCGGCAAATGATGCGCCGATGGCTGCACACACGGCAGCAATCTCATCCTCGGCCTGGAAAGTGGTGACGTCGAATTCTTTGCGGGCCGCCAGGGCATGGAGCAGGCTGGACGCCGGTGTAATAGGGTAGGATGCAAACAACAGGTCAATCCCTGCCAGTTGACCACCCGCAATCAGCCCCCAGGCCAGGCCGGTTGTTCCGTTAATATCCCGGTAAAGACCAGGAGCCACTTTTGCCGGTGGTACCTTGTATACCTCAACGCCTGTTGGCAGCTCGGCGGTTTCACCATAGGCATGACCAGCATTCAGGGCCGCTATGTTGGCGTTGGCAATTTCCGGTTTGTTGGCAAATTTTTTCTGCAGGTTATCGACGGTGGCCTGCTTGTCACGGTCAAAGAGCCAAAGTACCAGGCCCAGAGTCCACATATTCTTGCAGCGCATGGCCATTTTATGGCCGAGGTTGAATTCTTCAACGGCGGCCAGTACCTGGCTGGAAATATCGATCTCGAGCAGTCGGTATGCATCAAGGCTTCCATCTTCCAGAGGGTTTGTGGCGTACTTGGCCTTGTTTAGGTTCTTCTCGTTAAAAGCGCCACTGTCGACGATGATCAGGCCACCCTTGACAACCTCCTTCAGGTTGGTCACCAGGGCTGCCGGATTCATGGCCACGAGTACATCAATGGCATCACCTGATGTAGTGATGTCCTCGGACCCAAAATAAATCTGGAAGGCAGAAACGCCAAACGTGGAACCGGCAGGGGCCCGGATTTCTGCCGGAAAATCGGGGAACGTGGAAAGGTCATTACCATTCAGGGCCGTGTCATCGGTAAAATTGGCCCCGGTCAGCTGCATCCCGTCACCGGAATCCCCGGCAAAACGGACGACGACACTGCTCACGGTCTGGAAAGTATTATCCGTGGCCCCGGGTGTTACTGTAGCTTCTGTCTCAACGCTCATTGTGGCTCTCAAAATTGCTGTCTGCATTGCGGTCGGTGAGAGAGATACCTTCTGATCTGGGGACCAGAGTGGACAGGTTTCAGGTAATGAAATCCGGAAGCAGACTCGTTGACCGCTGAATTCCCGGCTTCTATAACAACACGGTGAAAATTCAGGGCGCGAATTATAGCAACCTGCGCCACGTAATTGCTAATCATTCTCAAACCAGGCATCGGAATGTGCACATAATGAGAATAGCCGGAATTCATGCACTTATGGCCGTTCGAGCCCCCTGAAAGCCCTCCCGGGAAACCTTGTGCAACCTAAAGACCTGCTTTATGCTTGGACGCTTTCTATCGCCTGTAAAATCATTATAAAAGATAAGTCCTGGGCGACAGTCAACTGAATTACTGCATTGAAAGATCTCAAACAAGATCAAGAATAAGGAACTGTTATGTCCAATGGTGTTCTGGCGATACTCTCCCTTTTGCCCATTATTTCTGTCGCTGTTTTTCTGGTCATGCTGCGCTGGCCCGCCAGTCGTGCCATGCCGATCTGTTATGTGGTGGCGGTCCTGTTGGCCCTGTTTATCTGGCAGGTGCCTTTTGACAGGGTGATGGCTGGGTCCATGAACGGCCTCATCGATGCCATTGAACTGATCTACATTATTTTTGGTGCCATTTTGCTGTTGAACACGCTACAGGAAAGCGGGGCCATAAAAAGTATCCGCAAGGGGTTTTCCGATATTACTCCGGATCGTCGTATCCAGGTCATCATTATTGCCTGGCTTTTCGGTTCCTTTATTGAAGGCTCTGCAGGTTTTGGTACGCCGGCTGCCGTGGCTGTTCCCCTGATGGTGGGACTGGGATTTCCCCCGATGGCGGCCGTTGTCTCAGGCATGATCATCCAGAGTACTCCGGTCTCCTTCGGTGCGCTTGGTACGCCAATGCTCACCGGTGTGTTCAGCGGACTGGCTGGCGATCCGGCAGTGGAGGCTTACGCTGCCAGCCAGGGTATGGAGCATCTTAAGCTGGTGTCCTTTATTGCGGCCAAGGTCGCTTTCCTGCATGCCATAGCTGGCACTTTTATACCGTTAATCCTGGTATCGGTCATGACCCAGTTCTTTGGGCAGAACCGCTCCTTTGTTGAGGGTATGAAGGTATGGAAGTTCGCCATCTTTGCAGCATTCTCCATGACCATTCCCTATGTCCTGGTGGCTCGTTACCTGGGGCCGGAATTTCCTTCGCTGTTTGGAGGCCTCATTGGTCTTGCCATTGTTGTGACTGCTGCGCGCAAGGGATTCCTAATGCCAAAAGAAAGCGAGATATGGCATTTTCCGGAGCGAGACAACTGGGAGTCCCACTGGATTGGTCAACTTGAAATGAAAGACAAGCAATTTGATGGTCCTGCCATGGGCCTGGTCAAGGCCTGGCAGCCCTACCTGTTGGTGGCCGGTCTTCTTATCCTGACACGTCTGCCGCAACTGCCATTCCTGGGTATGTTGCGTGGCGACGCCGCGACGTTTGTCTTTTCAGGATTTTTCGGTACTGACCTCGGCCAGTCTGTGCAACCTTTCTATTCTCCGGCGGCGCTGTTTATAACGGTATCGATCATTACATACTTCCTGCATGGCATGGATGGGAAATCCTATCGCAATGCCTGGAAAACGTCGGGCAAGACAATCCTGTCAGCAGGCTCTGCACTGGTATTTACCGTGCCCATGGTCATGGTATTCCGGTTTTCGGACTTTGGCGCAGCAGGCTACCAGGCCATGCCCATTGAGTTGGCAGAAGGGGTAGCAGATCTGGCAGGCAGTGCCTGGCCCTTCTTTTCCACCTTTATTGGAGGACTTGGGGCATTTGTTGCGGGCAGCAATACCATCAGTAACATGATGTTCTCTCTATTCCAGTTTGGCGTTGGTGAGCGCATTGGTGCTGATCCAACGTGGATTGTTGCCCTGCAGGCAGTAGGAGGAGCAGCCGGTAACGTGATTTGTGTGCACAACGTGGTTGCCGCTTCTGCGGTTGTCGGCCTGATCGGCCGGGAAGGGGAAGTGATTCGCAAGACGCTCGTAGTATTTCTCTACTATGCTCTTTTCACCGGTGCGATCGGTTACGGGATTATTGCTACTGCCAATGGCAGCATGTTTAATATTGGCTACATCATTGCGGGATTGATTGTCCTGAGTGCGATCGCCATTATTGTCAAATACGGGGTTGGCCAGGATAACCGGGCAACTAACTGACGGGTAACAGGAAGACGGATTCCAACGGTATGTCGAGCAAAGAAGAAAAACGCAGGATAAAAGAAGAGAAACAGGCTGCTGCCAGGCGCAAGGCAAAACTCGGCGCCATGCTGGCCAAAGTGGCCGCGGTTATTATTATTCCGCTGGTACTGTTTGTTTTTTATCAGGGACTCTTTACCGGCCCGCCGTCATTGCCCCCGGGTCAGGTTGGTGAGACGGATCATGTCCGGGGTAACCTGGATGCTGATGTCACGATAACCGTTTATGCTGATTTTCAGTGCCCGGCCTGCCTGACGGAAACCCAGGTAATCGCCAGGGCCTGGCCACGCATCGAAGACCAGGTCAAAGTGGTGTATCGCTATTTCCCGCTTGATACCCACCGATTTTCCTTCCAGGCCGCACGCTATGCCGAAGCGGCTGCATTGCAGGGCAAGTTCTGGGAAATGCATGACCTACTGTTCGTCAATCAACAGTCCTGGAGCAGTCTTGATGATCCTACCCTTATTTTTGATAGTATCGCCGAACAGATTGGTATAGATATCGTGCAGTTGCACCAGGATATCGACACGCCGGAAGTGCGGGCGAAGATTGTGGCTGATCAGCAGGGCGGTATTAGCGCGGGTGTACGTTCAACCCCTTCCATGTTTATCAATGGTAGATTGGTCAGTAATCCCCAGACGGCAGGGCGATTGATAGAGCTTATCGAAGAAGCCGCATCCAGCTGAGCTTTTATGAAAAGCTGATCGCTTATGCAGTAGCTGCTTCGCTCGCCAACCCTACGTAAAAAAGCCCGTATCGTCATGTACTTCAGTACTATCCCTGCGGGGTTTCCTTGCAGGCTTTCTTTTTTGCCTTGATTTGCCTTCCCTGGACGAATGCAGCCGCTACAGTTCCCTCAAGCCTTCCAGTAAATCAAAATTGGCATAGCCATCGGTGGGCAGGTTGGCTTCTGTCTGGTAGGCCCGAACGGCGGCACGAGTCCGTGACCCCATAATCCCATCCGGTGTCCCCGCATCAATTCCCCGGGCATTGAGCAGTTCCTGCAATTCAATCACTTCAATGCGGGTGAGTGGGCGTTCTTCCTCCGGTGGCATGTTGATAATTGGACCTCCGCCGACAAAGCGATCAGCCAGGTGGCCCACGGAAATGGCATAGAAGGTTGAGCGGTTCCAGACCATGGTGGCACGGAAATTATTGTAGGCAAGAAAGGCAGGTCCCTGAGCGCCGGCCGGGAGGATAATGGAACCCTCCATGTCAGCATTGCCAAGCGGATTGCCATCCACACGCCTGATACCCAGCCGATTCCATTCTGTCACTGTTTTGCGCACACCGGTGCCACTCATGGTGAAGTCAAAGTCGTCCGGCAGGATGACTTCGCGGCCCCAGCGCTCATCGCCTTTCCAGCCTGACTGCGAGAGATAGTTGGCCGCAGAGGCAAACACATCAGCCTCACTGTTCCAGATATCTATCTTGCCGTCACCATCGCCATCCTTGGCATAGTTGTAAAACGTCGAAGGCATGAACTGACACTGTCCCATGGCGCCAGCCCAGGAGCCTGTCATCTGGTCAACACTGATATGGCCGTCATCAATAATGCGTAATGCCGTCAATAATTCCTTTCGAAAAAAGTCGCTACGGCGGGGATCATAGGCAAGTGTTGCCAGGGCATTGATGACGGAAAATCCACCGGTGAAATCACCAAAGTTACTTTCCAGGGCCCAGAAAGAGACGAGGTAATGAGGTTGTACATCGTATTCACGGCGAACCTTGTTAAATAATCCACTATGTTCTTCCAGCAAACTCTGTCCCCGGCGGATGCGGGCATCACTCATGCGGTTTCGCATATAGCCGGCAAAGGTCTGGACAAACTCCGGTTGGCTGCTATCCAGTTCCAGAACCCTCGCAATAGGTTCTTCGACCACCGCAAGGGCGGCATCCACAGTTTCCTCACTGATGCCTGCAGACAGGGCTTCTGCCCTCAGCTCCTCCAACCATTGCTGGAAGGGAAGTTGTTCCTCATTCTGGGCATTTGCTCCCTGAAAGCCAAGAAACAAGATCGACAAAAGCGGGAGCAGGAAGCGCAGGGATCGCATGGGTCAGGAGTCCTTCTTGGTTACTGCCATTCGAATTTGTAGCCGACGGCATAAAGGGAATGGATGAGTTCCACATCCGGTAATTTTTCAGCAATTTTCTTGCGCAGTTTTTTGATATGACTGTCTATGGTTCTGTCACTGACCACGCGACCATCATTATAAATTTTGTCCACGAGGACGCTACGGGAAAAAATTCTGCCCGGGTGATCTGAAAGTACCTTGAGTAACTGGAACTCTACGGCAGTCAGATTCAGGTCTTCGCCATTGATGAGGGCCTTGTATGTATCGGTATCCAGAACCAACCCCTTGTCAGAGAGTTGTTCGGTACTTTCGGATCGCCTGAGGACGGCTTTCACCCGGGCAATCACTTCCCGGGGACTGAAGGGTTTGCAGATATAGTCATCGGCGCCGAGTTCAAGTCCAAGCAGGCGATCAATTTCCTCCACCTTGGCAGTGATCATGATGATTGGAAGGCTGGAATCCTTCCTGACATCCTTGCAGATATCCACACCGGTCTTCCCCGGTAGCATGAGGTCCAGCAGGATCAGGGTAGGCGTATTTTCATCAAGCCAGGGTTCCACTTCAGCACCGTCATGGATTACGGTGGTTTCAAAACCACTCTGGATTAAATAGTCCTGCAAAAGCGAGGCTATCTTGGCTTCGTCTTCAACAATCAGTATGTGCTGGTTCATTATGTTAGTTTATCCCTGCTAAGCTGAATCTAGTCTAAATGGGTCTTTAAGTGTGGGCAATAAAGACCTGACGCAAACCGTTGAAACCATCAGTGACTTGGAAAACGAATTTCCAGTTTAAGTCCACCAAGGCTTGAGTGCTGTGCCTCGATTGTCCCTTTATGGGCTTCCACGATGTTTTTGCATATGGCGAGTCCAAGGCCGGAGCCTCCCTGTTTTCTGTTACGGGAGCTATCCACACGGTACAGCCTGTCAAACAACTGGGACAGATCTCCATCGGTTACTCCTGGTTCAGAATCAAACCATTCAATGATGACAGTGTCCTCTGAACGCCTGATATTGATAACCAGTTGGCCGCCATCATCAGTGTAGCGACAGGTATTCTGGTAGAGGTTGTCAAAAAGCTGCAGCAGCCTGTTCTGATCCCCAATAAGCGGGATATACATGGATCCGTTATAGGAATTGCGATTGATACTGAGTTTAATGTCCTGTTTTTCCAGCATGTGCCTGTTCATTTCTGTAGATCGTTCAAAAACCGTGGCGAGGTCGATATGGTCCTTTTCATATATGAGGGCTCCCTGGTCTGACATGGACAGTTCATGCAGATCATTGATAAGCGCATTGAGATGCGCCACTTCATGATGCAGGGAATTAACGGTCTCCGGAGTCATTTCGCGGATGCCATCCTGGATTGATTCCAGCTCACCCTGCAGGACGGACAGGGGTGTCCTGAGTTCATGGGAGATATCGGCAATCCACTGCTGGCGTGCTTCCCTGTTCTGGTCGAGGGTTTCTGCCAGTGAATTAAAATCCATTGAAAGCTGGGTAAGTTCATCAGATCCCCGGACAGGAATGCGGGACTGGTAATCTCCATTGGCCAGTGCGCGGGTTCCCTTCACCAGCTCCTTGATGGGCCTTACCATAATTGAGGAGAGAGGAAATGCTATCAGTGCAGACAATAGTCCGAGTAGTAAAGCAAAAAGAAAGAACGAATTTTTTTGCTGCTCCGAGAATAGCAGGTCTGCCTGCTCGGAAAGTATCTGGCGGCTGGTGACGGCAAGAAAGCCTACGGTTTCTCCTCCTACAATGATGGGATTCAGGTTGGCTTCAGGCAGGGCATCATCGCTGCCCCAGATAATGGACTGGTCTGAATCCAGGAGGGCCAGGTAGGGTCGGGCCGGACTGTACTCCGACGTGTAATACCAGTCATTGGGAGAGAATCCGATGGGCGGCCCCGGGCGCTGCTGTATGCCTGCCCTGACGTTGGGAATTGGATCGACTGAGCTTTCAATGCTTTCCGCGATCAGTTCACCGAACTTGTTGAAATCCTCACGGATGGGATCCCATGAACCGGTATGTTTGTAAAAACTTTTAAGTCCTTCAACAAGGGCGGGAACCTGGCGTTCCTCGATACGGGAGATATATTCAAGAAAGCCCTTGTCGAAATTGTAGCGACCAGTGCTGTACATCGCGATATAGACAATGAGATGCGCCGATAATATCGCGAAAAACAGCTTGTATTTAATTCCCAGGGTCATGAGGGGGCTTGCCTGATAATGTCCGTTAGTATTGAACGTGTGTTAACCGGGTTTCGTTCGCATTTATTCTATTTGTTTTGTCCAGTGATAGTCTGGATTGTGCGAACAGGCTACTATACAAGGTATATCAGGACAGGGAGTAACAGCAATCAGTCTGCCTGTTTATGTTTCATATTTTTTGCACATTAAAACGTGAAAACCCTTGTTTTACAGGGCCTTATCGTTTTTCAGGTATCAAATCACCATGGTGTTAGAGGCTTTTCATCCGGTTACACGGGACTGGTTCCAGGAGACGCTGGGACAACCAACTCCTGCCCAGCAAAATGCCTGGCCTGCGATCCAGCAGGGAAAGAATACGCTGATCGCTGCACCAACCGGAAGCGGCAAAACCCTGGCCGCTTTTTATGTCTCAATCGATAAACTGGTACAGCAGGCAATCAGGGGTGAACTGGGAAATACAACGCAGATCATTTATGTATCTCCCCTCAAGGCACTGAGTAACGATATTCACCGTAATTTGGAAGTGCCTCTGGATGCCATTCGGGAAAGGCTGGCCCAGCAGGGCTTTCCGGGGATGGAAATTAATGTGGCTGTTCGCACCGGTGATACTTCCCAGTATGAGCGTCAGCAGATGCTCAGGCGACCACCGCATATTCTGGTAACCACACCGGAGTCGCTCTACCTGCTGCTGACGAGCAAGGGTGGACGCAACATTCTGCAGACGGCACGCACCCTGATTGTGGATGAAATCCATGCCATGGTAGGGGACAAGCGTGGTGCCCACCTGGCCTTGTCAGCTGAGCGTCTGGAGAAACTGGTTGGTTGTCCGCTGCAGCGTATAGGATTATCGGCTACCCAGAAGCCAATCGATGAGGTCGCCCGTTTTCTCGTTGGCTCCCATAATATTCATGATGGCAAAGCTGACTGCATGATCGTGGATTCCGGTCATCGCAAGCAACTGGATGTCAGTCTTGAAGTACCAGCCTCACCGTTGACGGCACTCATGAGCAATGAGGTCTGGGAAGAATTGTATGAACGACTGGTCGAACTGGTCGAAACCCATCGCACAACCCTGATTTTTGTCAATACACGTAGATTGGCTGAACGCCTGGCCCTGTCACTTGGTGAGCGACTTGGAGAGGATGTGATCAGCTCCCATCACGGTAGTATGAGCAAGGAGCATCGATTCGAGGCAGAGCAAAAACTGAAAAACGGGCAGCTTCGGGTCCTGGTGGCTACGGCATCCATGGAACTGGGTATCGACATCGGGTCGGTCAATCTCGTGGTCCAGTTTGCGTCCCCGAAAAGTATTTCGGCTTTTCTGCAAAGAGTGGGTCGAAGCGGCCATCAGGTGGGTGGGGTGCCGAAGGGAATTCTTTTCCCCCTGACGCGGGACGACCTGGTGGAGTGTGCCGCACTGCTGGACAGTATTCGACGTGGCGAGTTGGATGAACTATGTATTCCCGAGAAACCACTGGATATCCTGTCGCAGCATATCGTGGCCGAGGCTGGTGCCCACGATCAGGAAGAAGAGGGTCTCTCACTGGATGACTTGTTCGCCTTGTTCAGCAGGGCGTGGTCTTACCGGACGCTGGGAAGGGAAGAGTTTGATCGTATTGTCCTGATGCTGGGGGAAGGCTACAGCAGCCGGCGGGGGCGCAGTGGTGCCCTGCTGCACCTGGACAGGATCAACGGCATGATCCGGCCGAGAAAGGGGGCCCGCTTGACAGCGCTTACCAATGGGGGCGCGATTCCTGACATGTTTGAGTACCAGGTGGTACTGGACCCTGAAGATATTATCGTAGGTAGCCTGAACGAGGACTTTGCCCTCGAGTCCCTCCCCGGCGACATCTTTACCCTGGGTAATCACAGCTGGCGGATGCTGCGTATTGACGGCTTGAAGATCAGGGTGGCTGATGCCGAAGGGCAGCCACCGACCGTTCCCTTCTGGTTCGGTGAAGGACCGGGAAGAACCCGCGAATTGTCTGAATCGGTTTCCCGTCTGCGCAAAACACTTCGGGTACACCTTGATCACTCTGATGTGTCGGCAGTGGATGCCCTGGTCAATGATATCGGGCTTTCCGATTCCGCGGCTCAGCAGATGGTGCAATACCTGAAGGCGGGTAGTGATGCCCTTGAAGTCATGCCCACCCGTGAATCTGTCGTTATGGAGCGGTTTTTTGACGAAGTCGGTGATATGCACCTGGTCATTCATTCGCCTTTCGGCAGTCGTATGAACAGGGCCTGGGGACTGGCACTGCGAAAACGCTTCTGCCGAAGTTTCAACTTTGAACTGCAGGCAGCCGCCAATGAGGACAGTATCGTCATATCTCTTGGGCCCGTGCACAGTTTCGAGGTCGCGGATGTTTACCATTACCTGAAATCCGCAACCGTAAGAGATGTGCTGATCCAGGCCATGCTGGATGCGCCGATGTTTGAATCCCGTTGGCGCTGGAATGCGACACGGGCTCTGGCCATTCAGCGTAATCGAAGTGGTAAACGGGTACCCCCGCAGTTTCAGCGCATGCAGGCCGAGGATCTTGTAGCCCAGGTTTTTCCCGACCAGCTCGCCTGCCTGGAAAACATTGCCGGTAACCGGGAAATTCCGGATCACCCTTTGGTGAGCCAGACAGTCCATGACTGCCTGACCGAGGCCATGGATATCGAGGAGCTGGAAAAACTCATCCGCGATATCGAAGACAATAATCTTGAGCTGATTGCCCGGGATCTTCGGGAGCCATCACCATTTGCCCAGGAAATTATCAATGCCAGGCCATATGCTTTTCTGGATGATGCGCCTTTCGAAGAACGTCGTACCAATGCCATACGCAACCGCAGTTGGCTGGACCCGGCAGAGACCGATAACTTCAGCACGCTCGACATGGAAGCGATCAATCGTGTGCGCGAGGAGGCGTGGCCATGGATTCGTTCGAGCGATGAATTGCATGACGCCTTGATGGTGCTGGGTTTCATGACGGAACACGAAATGAGTCATGGTCCGGACGATGAAAATTACCGGGTCTATCTTGAGCCCCTGCTGCAATCGAAAAGGGTAACCCTGGCCATCCATGGAGAAACCAGGCTCTGGATAGCCGCTGAGCGAAAAGCCTGGTTTGATCTTTTATCAATTAATTTCGATTATTCCCCGGTGTTCGACCTGCCCGCGTTTGCCGGGGACCAACCCGCAAATCCCGAGGTGGCCCTGACAGAAATTATTCGTGGCAGGCTGGAAGGGCTTGGGCCAGTCACCAGTGCGCGCCTGGCCAGTGATATTGGACTGGAAGAAAATGATGTACTGTTTGCGCTCAATGCCCTGCAGACTGAAGGATTCGTATTCAAGGGGCAATACACGCCCCTGGTTCCGGAAGCGGGCAGTGAGTCTGCGCCACTTGAAGAGTGGTGTGAACGGCGACTGCTGCAAAGAATTCACCGGTACACCATTGATAGTCATCGGGAAAGTATAAAACCGGTCTCACTACAGGCTTATATGCAGTTTCTTTTTGAGCTGCATGGATTGAGAAACCTGGCAGATGAAAACTCTGGACCGGCACCGGCAACCCATGAAACCCTGTCGCGAGTGCTTGCCAGACTTGATGGCTCAAGTGCTCCCGCATCTGCCTGGGAAAGTGACATTCTGCCTGCCCGCTTTCATGTCTATGACCCGTCCTGGCTCGATATGCTCTGCCTTAGCGGGCGTATTTCCTGGGGTCGCTTTCTGACTGTTAATGGGTCGAAAATAATGGACAAGGAAAATGTCCGTGAGGGGCCGGCAACCGGGAAGCGTCGAGCGGGTCCAATTAAAAGTACGCCGATAAATATTATTCACCGGGATAGTCAGGCCCTCTGGCAGCAACTGGCTTCACCACTTGAGGTCAGTATGAGCAGTGATGCCAGGCTCATAGCCAACATGCTCGATAGCAAGGGGGCGAGTTTTTTCCTTGATATCGTCGGGGAGACTGGCCTGCTTGTGTCACAGGCAGAGAATGCGCTTGCAGAACTGGTCAGTCTCGGCCTGGTGACCAGCGACAGTTTTACCGGCCTGAGAGCGCTACTTTTACCAAGGGGGCGCAAGAACAGAAAGGACCGGCAAGGCAGGAGACGCCGAGGGCTTTATGAAGTCGAAGATGCCGGCCGATGGACATTGATTCGAAGACAGCCTGGGCCGCATGAACTGGATGAAGATGCCCTGGAGTCACTAATCCATATTTACTTTGAAAGGTGGGGGGTTATTTCGCGAAAAGTGCTGGAAAGAGAAACCCAGGCTCCTGCATGGCGCATCCTGCTCCTGAAACTTCGTAGAATGGAATTACAGGGGACTGTTCGGGGTGGACGTTTTATTGCAGGAGTGGGCGGTGAACAGTTTGCCTTGCCCGACACGGTCAAGCAGTTGAGAACCTGTGCGAAAGCACTCAATGAGCGTAAAGAGAGTCTGGTGTCCCGACACCTGATCAATGCCGCGGATCCACTCAATCTGGTTGGGGTGATCCTGCCGGGGAGAAAAGTACCGAGCCTGGCCAAAAACAGAATACTGTTTGAAAATGGCCTGCCGGTTGCTGTGCTGGAAAAGGATGAGGTCACTTTGCTCCGGCCGAGCCTGGATCATGAACCCGGGTTTTATGAACAGTTATTGGAAAATCGCCAGTTCGACACCCGTCTGCGTGCCTATCTGTGAATCGCCCGTACGGGGTCGTGAATACATGTTGAATATGACCGCGATTCCTGCGAGTGAATACGCACCAAAAATTCTATTTATTGAATAAAATCATGGCATAAGCCATTTAAAAATAGTATTTTGATATCACTGTAGCTGCAATGACACAGCTATAACGGAATCTTATCAAGGTGCATGTAGCACTCTCTGGATGAGAGTTGCTTGTTACGGGATTGTTCTGGACAGTAATCATGTATCCCATGCACCTGTCGGTAGTATGAGCGAAAAAGGAAAAGCCAAAGCTAAAGATTGACCAATAAGGATATGTTGATGAAAAGGCATGAAAAGGACCCAACCCTCGAAATTAATATTGAGCAGATTGAGCTCAAGGGTTTTTCGCGCAGCCTGACAGAAATTGAATTCCTGTTATTGATACTGGTTATCCTCTATTACGTTGTGCCCGGCACGGAGCTGGCCAACCCTTTCATGATGACCGTATCCATGCTCGTTTACGCGTTATTTGTTCTTGGTTTCAACTATGTCAATCTGGACACCCCCCCCAGTATTCGTGGAAGCTGGCGTTTGAAACTTGGGTCATGATTGGGTTTATAACCTGGGTTCTATGGAATACAGGGAATGTAGACAGCCCTCTACTTAACCTTTATCTCCTTGTCATCATTTCATCTGCCATAGCCCTGGATAAAATGACGACAATCCTGGAAG
>Ga0181568_10002785_pt1 | contig 15891 bp, 24 predicted proteins | sample 101ome_20_FD_133758 | JGI IMG/M metagenome (GOLD analysis project Ga0181568, IMG submission 133758) | Coastal salt marsh microbial communities from the Groves Creek Marsh, Skidaway Island, Georgia - 101404AT metaG (megahit assembly) | ecosystem: Environmental > Aquatic > Marine > Intertidal... | reverse complement strand
GTTAGATTTAAGTATAGAACCTCACAAACAAGTTAAAAAACTTAATAAATTACACGAAATATTCCAACTTTACACAGAAGAACATGGTGTTGATGCAAATCAAACACAAATTGAATTAGAACGTGTAAACATTCTAGTACACCTTTTAGAAGCAGGTCCAGTTGAAATGGATCAAGTCTTTATTGTGGCAAAACAAGTTGGCCCTTTACCTGAAATGGATTTGACCCTATCTGCAGAAGACCATATGCATAGACTACCACATGCACTTTGGGGAGAATTAGAAATGGATTATCATACTGTTGGTAAAGACTTAGGAGCATGTTTTTGGACTGATGACAGCGAACTTGTTGCTAGTGGCGAACTTAGACAGCAAAGCACACTATGTCCTGGTATTGCTATAAACTTTATGACAGGTCCGCAAAACTCTCCAACAGACGAAATAGACCAGCAAAAGATACAAGAATTTAACGATTGGTGTGAGTCAAACAACTTAGATGAACACATTGAATACCGAGCACCTATATATAGACTGGGTAGGCTCAGACTAGGTAGGTTAATGGGCGATTATACCATGCAAGAAATACACAATTTGGTATTACATTATCCGGATATCGTGGATATAATCACAGAATCAGATAAATAAGTGTGTTAACAATTATTGGAGACTTAAATGGCTAACATAACATTACCAAATGAAACCGCAGTTAGAGCCGTAGATACAACCGCTTTTACGTGGGACGACCTAATGGACGGTTTGCTTACTGAACAGCAAGGTTCAGTTATTAAACTTGTTGTTGAAGATATGGAAGATGGCGCAAACGTTAATATCTTTGAACAGTTCAGTGCAACAGGTAAAACTGCAAAATTCATCATAGATAACTGCTCTAACAGTGCAAATATCAACGTAATTACTACTGATAGTTATATGGATACATTCCTAACAACTTCAGAGTATTTTGAGAATGCAGGAAATGTTAGCAATGTTTACAAAAATACAACACAAGGTCAAAGTAGAATTACTTACAACGATGCTGGTCAGGCAATACAGATTGAACAACTAGATTTCTTTGGTGCTAATGCAGATGCAGTTTTAAACACAATTGATTTAACTGCCGCTCCAGCAACTTTAGGCACAAATGATTTAAGTAATTACGAGAACGTGACTGCTCCAAATACACATATTGTTAATTACAATGGCGATGCACTTCACACTGAAGGCAACTTTGCTTTTGATGTTGCTGTAGTTAGTCCTTGGCCCGTAGAAATGCAACATCCGTTACATGAAGCAGAAGCATTTAAGAAAAATATAGCAAGTATCTATAATAAATTACCAGTTGGCGGTGCTATGATTATCTTTAATTTCCACTTACCAAAAGTTAATAACAATACTTGGTCTGTACTTAATGCCTTAACAGCAGTAGGTAAAGGTTGGCAAGCAGAATGGGTATTGAATAGTGAAACAGATAGTAGTGGTTACTGGCAAGCAGGCATCATTAAAAAAACTGACGCATTCTAAACCAGAATAACGTAATTTTCTAATCCAAATTTCATAAGTATTTGTATGAAACTCGCTATCACAGGTGTGGGCATTGTCTCGCCTTTAGGCAATGATATCCAAACCGTAACACAGAATCTTAAGGCACTCGAAGTTCCAGTAACTGATTACCAATTACCTGGACATTTTGCAGACCAATTTTTAGAAATACCTAAAGCATTTCACTGCGACATTGAAAATCTTGAAACAGACCATGTCATTAAACCAAAAGACAAACGTTGGATGGACCCAACTGTAACAACCAGTATGGTTGCAGTTGACCAAGCAGTGCAAATGAGCGGTATGCAATTTCCAAACAACACACCAGTTTTTGTTGGTACTATCAGAGGTGGTGCTCCGAATCTAGCAAAATTCAGTGACATACTTGTACAAGGTAGACGTAAAGTACACCCTACAATATTATTAAGTAGCAGTCACGAATATCTAAGTAATCATATTAGTAGTCATTACAAATGGAATGGCATTAGCATGGGCACCAGTGGCACATGTGTAAGTGCTGTACAGGCGTTAGACCTTGCTAAAAAATATATGACATTAGATGATTATGATTGTGCAGTAGTAGTGGGAACAGACTGGATGACCAGTTCAATGAGTTCACTGTACTTTCAACTGTTAGGTGCAATTAGTCAAACAGGTAGAAGTGTTCCTTGGGACGAAAGCAGAGACGGGTTTGTGATGGGAGAAGGTTCGGTTGCAGTTGTAGTTGAACCATTAGAAAAAGCAAGACAAAGAAACGCAGACATCAGATGGGTAGTTGATGGCATAGGGATAGCGAACGACGGTGCTCATCCTACCCAGCCTGATTTAGAAGGCACTGGAGCCAGAATTGCAATTGATTCTGCTCTTAAACAAGCAGGCACTAATGCTGGAGACTATTGTGTATTGAATGCACATGCCACAAGCACACCATTTGGCGATCCTGTGGAGTATGCAGTGTTGAAAGATTACTTCCCAGAACTAAGTTATTTGTACAGCAATAAAGGACAAGTAGGCCATCAAATGGGTGCAAGTGGATTAACAGAAACAGTGTTAGGTGCTGAAGCAATGATAAACGGATTTGTACCAGCGAATGCTGGACTTGTAAAACCATTTACAGAAGATGGGTACTTTAATTTACTTACTGAAGTTAAAGAAGAACAGTACACTAGATTCTTTAAGACAAGTTTTGGATTTGGAGGTAGAAGTGCCGCTATTAGTATAGCACACCCAGAGGAATTATTTTGAAGGACAAGTTTAAAGTAGCATTTATGGATTGTGCAGAAAGATTTGCACAATTAAGTAGTGCCAAACGTGCCCAAGTAGGCGCAATCATTGTAAAAGATAATAGAATTATTAGTATTGGTTATAATGGTATGCCTACAGGATGGACTAATAACTGCGAAGAAACTGTTACTTGGAATGATGTACCTCACATGAGAGATGAATACGAAAAAATGGGTGCAGTATTTCATGAATCTCCACATGGCAGTACTTGGAGTAGATTAAAATCTAAACCTGAAGTACTACATGCAGAAACTAATGCTATTGCAAAAATGGCACAAAGTTCAGAAAGCACAAAAGATGCTGTATTATTTTGCACACATGAACCTTGTTTAGATTGTGCAAAACTTATACATCAAAGTGGTATTACACATGTTATCTATAAACATTCGTATAAAGCAGACAAGGGAAGTGGATATGATTTCCTAGAAAAAAGCGGGTGTACTATAGAACAATTACAGGACAGACATGAAAGTTGAAGAATTAAGTATTGGTATAAAAATAGATTGCGATTTAGACAAATTAACTGATACTGATTATGATTATATTAATGAGTTATATCTAGAACATTTAATAATTGTATTTGAAAATCAAAATTTCAAAACATTACCATTTGCAAAATTAATTTCTAAAATGGGAACCTTTGCAAACCACGAACAGATGTTGTGGAAACAAGATGGTGACAACACTGGCAAAGGTAAACAACCTTACATAGATCCATTTGGTTGGGAAGGTGATGATAACGACTATCCTGTACAACGTGTTACAGGTGAAAAAACAGATAAAGGTATGGCAACTGGTATATTTGGTAATGGTGAACTAGATTGGCATAGCAATATGAATGGCAACATGGATAGAGCCCGTGGTGTTGCTCTACAAGGTGCTAGATATTGTGAGAATACTCATACAGCATTTATGGATACAACTAAAGCATACGCAGACCTACCCGATGATATAAAAGAAAGGTGCGAAGGTGTTATAGGAAACTATGAGTATGCTCCAGAAAATTGGGCTAAAGGTGTTCCACAACCGCAGTTAATGACTATGAAAGGTTTTGGTATTGTGGATCACAAATACACAATGCCTTTGTTGCATGAAAGTTTCAGAGGTAAGAAAGGACTTTACTTTCATTATCACAATAATTGTAATTTTCCTACTGACCCTGAGTTAAAACAAATATTAATGGATCATTGCTTTCAAGAAAAATATGTATATGAACACAAATGGCATCCAGGTGACATTGTGATAAGTGACCAAGTTTTAACATTACATAAGAGAGTAGAGTGGGAGCCAGAGATTATTGCAAAACGTGTATTACACAGGATAACTTTTCACTATGACAATATCATAGAAGACTATTTTAATAAACACACTAAGGTCAAAGAGTCAGATAAATTTGAATATTAATGCTTGACTTAATACTTAATTTATAGTAAAATTATACAATGAAGAAAAAATCTAAAACACAGATGACTAAGGCTGAATTGATAGAGTTGTGCAAAACGCATGAGAACAAAATCAAAGAATTAGAAAGCACAATCGATAATCTAAATAATGATAGAATTGCGTTAGACACTATAGTTGCAGATCAAGACACTAGCATTTTAATTACAGGATTAAATGCAAGAATCAAAGCATTAGAGGAGACTGTCAAGAGATTAGACAGTAGAAAAGAGTATGAATAAAGTATTTGTATATGGTACACTAAAAAGTGGTGGAGAAGTTAGAGGATTACACCAGTTTGGTGATGGAGCAACTATTGTTGGCAAAGCAAAAACACAATACCCAGACTATGAAATGTCTGACCTAGGTGCTTTTCCCGGTGTGTTTTTAAATGGTAAGTTTCATATTGAAGGTGAAGTATGGGAAGTAGATGATGAAACCATGGATCAATTAGATGCTATTGAAGGATATCCAGACTTTTATAGTAGACAACTTACACATACCACACAAGGTAAAGCATGGATGTATTTTTTAGATGCAAAGTCCTACAGAGACTATGCAGGTGTAAGAGGTAATCAAGTAATAGAGGACGGAGACACACTTAGATGGCAACGGTAAATGAACTTATCGATAATATTGCACAATGGCATCACGATAGAAACTTAATTGAAGGCAGTGATGACAAAAGCCAGTTTGCTAAACTTATTCAAGAAGCAGGCGAACTGTCAGACAATATCTGCAAAGGCAAAGACATTGCAGACGATATCGGAGATATGATTGTAGTATTAATCAATATCGCAGAACGTAACAATTTAACCATTGAACAATGTTTAGAAAAGGCGTGGGATGATATCAAAGACCGTAAAGGCAAAATGGTTGACGGAGTCTTTGTGAAAGAAGCAGACTTATGACAGAAGAACTATTAGGTATATTTTTAGTGTATGGAATACTGTTAACCAGTACCATATTAAGCCACACCCTAAGGAAATAGCACCATGTCAATGACATTAACATTAATAACTTTGTTTGTAATCAAACACACTATTGCAGATTATTTCATGCAATACAGTTGGATGATAAAAGACAAAGGCACTTATGGTGCTTGGGGCGGAATTGCCCATGCTAAATTTCATGGGTTACTTACATTTTTACTTTTACTATTATTTGTAAATCCACTAACAGCATTTTTGTTTGGTGCATTAGATAGTATTATTCATTATCATGTTGATTATGTAAAAAGCAATTTTTGGAAAAGTAAAAATTTAACAGCAATGGATCAGCAGTATTGGATTGCACATGGTGTAGACCAATTAGCACACCTTTTAACATATATAGGAATTATATACACATTATGCGAATTGAATCTGATTTAAAACTTGATTACAGTGATGTTTTATTACGTCCTAAACGTAGTACAATGGGAAGTCGTAAAGAAGTAGACTTAAATCGTACATACAAATTTAGAAACAGTGGTAGAGAATGGACAGGTGTTCCTATCATGGCGGCTAATATGCAAGGAGTTGGCACATTTGAAATGGCAGAAGAACTTGCAAAAGTGCCAATGTTTACATGTTTAGATAAAAACTACCAACCAGCAGATATTTGGGACTGGTTAGGCAATCATGTAAACAAGCCTGATATGTGTAAACATACAGCAATCACAACAGGTATAACAGATATAGATAATGAGCGTGTAGAAGCAACACTGAAACTTTGTAGAAGTATTCAGTTTGTTTGTATAGATGTAGCAAATGGTTACAGTGAAAGATTTTTAGATTATGTAGCACGTTTTAGAGATAGGCATCCTGAGGTTACAATAATTGCAGGAAATGTTGTAACAGCAGATATAACTGAGGAGTTACTCCTCAAAGGAGCAGACATTGTTAAAGTTGGTATCGGGCCTGGTAGTGTTTGTACTACTCGTGTTAAGACTGGCGTTGGGTATCCTCAACTATCCGCCGTCATTGAGTGCATGGATGCCGCTCATGGTCTTGGCGGACACATCATTGCTGATGGCGGTTGTAGTAATCCTGGAGATGTAGTTAAGGCATTTGGTGCCGGAGCAGACTTTGTGATGCTAGGAGGAATGATGGCTGGCACAGATGAGGGCGGCGGTGAAGTAATTGAAAAAACATTTATTACAAATGAACAAGCACATGCCACAAGTGCAGGCATAGGTAAAAAAGTTCAAAAACAATTTGTTGAATTTTTTGGTAGTAGCACAACAGTAGCACAAAAGGAGACAGGCGGTGTACAAAATCATAGAACAAGTGAAGGAAGAGTTGTACAAGTTCCTTACAAAGGTCCAGTCAGTAATGTGGTCACAGACGTATTGGGAGGCTTGCGTAGTGGTTGTACTTATGTTGGTGCTAAGTCTTTAAAGCAATTAAGTAAATGTACAACATTTGTGCAGGTAAGTGGTAAACAAACACACAATACAATATTTGAAAATATGCAGGTAGGTGAGTAATGACAAGATACACAGTTACAGTACCAATGCCGGAAGGAGATACACTAAAGGCTATAAGTAATTCTAAAGCGAGTGACTTTAGTTTAGTAATAGATAATGGTTGGGCAACATTCGGCGGAGTAGCAAACACACCAGAAGATTTCGAACTTGACTTGTTAGAAAGTATTGAAGGTTTGCCTACTAATATAAAAGCCGTTGAAGCATGGTAACAAAAGGAAATGCACACAATGAACGTGTGTATTATAATGAGAAGGGAATGATTATACCAGACAGTGAAAAAGCAAAGCACATCATATGGGAATTAGAATATGAAATGCTCAATCCACGCAATGATGGATGGACAGGTTCCGATATGAAGAAAAGGTTATGGGATATTAAGATGAGAGTCGATCAAGCAATTCTTAAAGCACCCGAATATGTAGATGACCCGGACTACGAAGACATATATTTACTAGAACGAATTAAAGGCAAAATATGAAGTTAGGCATCATAGGTAAAGGTTTTGTAGGCTCAGCAGTTGCTAATGGCTTTGATAAAAACGTTGAGCAGTTTATTGTAGACCCTAAACACAATAACAATACAATAGAAGAATTAGTTGAGTTTAATCCTTCGGTAACATTTATTTGTGTTCCTACTCCAGTTGCAGAAGATGGTAGTTGTGATACTAATATTGTAAAAGATGTACTAATAGAACTATCTATGAGAGACTACAAAGGTGTTGTAGTTGTTAAGAGTACAATTATTCCTGATTACTTACATGAGTTCAAACGTGAGTTCGATTTAAAAATTGTTTACAATCCAGAATTTCTTACAGAAGCAAATGCAAATGAAGATTTCAAAAATCCTCCATTTCAAGTGTTCGGTGGTAAATGGAAAGATTGTGAAGTAGTAGAAAAAGCATACCTAAGACATAGTTCAGTTAGAATTGTGCCTACATTCAAAGTAGATTTAACTACAGCAAGTTTATTGAAATACACAATTAACAGTTGGTTAGCAACCAAAGTAGTATTCTTTAATGAACTTTATAAGTTGCATAAAAGCGGTAGTAGTGCTGTAGGATGGGAACAGTTCACAGACATGTTAAGCAGAGATGAACGCATAGGTGGGAGCCATATGAAAGTACCAGGGCCAGATGGTGACTTTGGTTTTGGCGGTCATTGTTTTCCCAAAGACACACAAGCATTATTAAAATATGCTGAGTCTAAAAATGTCAAACTAAGTGTTCTTAAAAAAGCCACAGATACCAATAATAAAATTAGAAACAAATAACATTCAGCAACGGGCCGTATTATACGAATTTTGATAAATATGTTTATACTATATTAGTATAGGAGATAAACATGTTTAAAAACCTTTTAGTAAAAGCAATACACAAAAGTCAACACGTTCAACGTAATTGGGACACTTCAAAGTCTATTCCGGCCGAAGACCTTGCAGTAATTGAACAAGCAGTTATTGGTGCCCCAAGTAAGCAGAACGTGACTTTCTTCAAACCTTATTTTATCACAGATAGAAAAACGATTGAAGCAGTGCATAGACAAACATCCGGATTTTTAATTAAAGACGGACATCGGGGTGGTAAGTCCTTAAAAGGTGACAGGGTTACAACTAATCCACAAACTCTAGCAAATTTATTAATAGTGTTTGCAAAAGACTTCGATTACGATGATGCAAAAACAAAAACAGATTTGTATGATACAAAAGAAGTTATGGAAACAGACATGCATCAGGCGTTAGGAGTAGCGGCTGGTTACGTTAACATGACCAGTGCATTGTTAGGATACAGCACAGGATGTTGCAGTTGTTGTAACAAAGACGAGATTCAACGACTTTTAGGTATCGAACATAAGCCTATGTTATTAATGGGCGTTGGATATCCAGATTCTAGTAAACCTCGTAGACAGCATCACCTTAAAGAGCATTTGACTTTTCCAACAAATAGAAAAAATATAACAGTAGATTATCTATAAGAGTATTATTTCAGACCCAGATTAAGCCCTGGGTCTTTTTTTGACTAAAAAATAATTAAAGTATGTTTTAATACGATAAATAAAAGCATGAAACAACTCTTTTGGAAACTTGCACAAAAGCATGGACTAGAATCGTTGACAAATATTTTTACTGGTCAACAGTATTTGCATAGGGTTTATTTTTTAGGACCTAAACTAATACAAGGCGTTGCTGGAGTGTATAGTGATAGTAGAGTTTGTTTAAATTTGTTTGAAGGCAGTGATTTGCCTATAGAACATAATCACCCTTGGGGTTATTTTACATTTGTACTGTCGGGAGGATACTATGAATGTAGAGGCAAGGAAAGGAAGTGGCGAGGCCCAGGATGGTTTGCATTCAGAGACCACAATAATTTCCACAGAGTTGAAATCCCTGAAGGAGGTCATGCGTTAACTTTGTTTGTTAAAGGCAAACGAAAAAAAAACAGCACATTTTTTAGATTGGATGATGGTACAGTTGTTAAAGATTTAAAATATTGGAGACAAAACAATATTGATAGAAACAAAATAGGTGCAATGATTCAATGGAGAACACCACAGGAGGTACAGAGTGAGTTTACGAATAGATGATGTTTTAGACATCACACCTGGAGCAGGAGAACCTGTTGATGATTGGTTTATACAAAAACTAGAAAGATTTATCGATTCTGGAGTATATCCAAATACACCAACTTTAACGTCTGTGACAGAAAAGTTAGTTGATAATTTAAGCGACTATAGTACAAAACATAATATCAGTGACGTTGTAATAGGAATGAGTGGAGGAGTGGACAGTGCCTTAACTGCCGCTTTATTCAAACAAGCCGGTTGGACAGTACATGGTGTTACTTTACCTATTCATCAAAAAACAGATGAAACAACAAGAGGTGAAGAAAATATAGACGCACTTAGATTAGAAAGTCATTCTTTCGATTTAAGTAATATTTTTGATTCAGTCCAAGATTATTTAGGAGAGTTTGATTCTACATATAGAGGACTACAAAGACAAGGTAATATAAGAGCAAGATTAAGAATGCTCACATTGTATAACCTTGCACACAAAGTCGGTGGCTGTGTTGGTAGTACTGATAATTTCTCAGAACTAGCCGCAGGTTTTTGGACACTACATGGTGATGTAGGTGATATTGCACCTATTCAATCACTAAGCAAAAGTTGGGAAGTACCAGCAATAGCACAAATGTTAGGTGTACCACAAGCAACTGTAAATGCAGTACCAACAGACGGGTTAGGCATTAGCAATAGCGATGCTGACCAACTAGGAATGAGTTATTTAGAGTTTGATATTATTTTATTTGAATTGTTGAATTTGCCGAATATTAGCAGAGACACTATACAAAACTACATAAATACTACAGACAATAAAGAAATACAGGATAAAATTGGTTTAGTACTAAGCAGGGTTGCAAGTACAGGGTTTAAACGTTTTAATCCCTTAAATTTAGACCATCCTATATTTCCTAGTAGATTTGAAACACTAGAAAAATTAGACGGGAGTTTATAATGAGTTTATTTACATGGCTAAAAGAGATTTTCTTTGGTAAAACAGAAGAGCCTAAAGTAGAAGTTGTAGAACCTGCACCTAAGCCTAAAGCGGCACCTAAAAAAGTCGTTGCTAAGGCAGAACAAGTTGCAGTAAAAGTTACAAAGGCATCTTTATCAAAACTTACAAAAGCACAACTCGAAGACAAAGGAAGAGAGTTTGGTGTTGAGTTAGACCGAAGAAAGAAAAAAGACGATCTTGTAGCAGAAGTTCTCAAAGCATCAAAGAAGTAACTCTATAAATACTTGATATGGATGAACTAAGTTCTAAGTACCAAGTATTACTTGTACAACCAAATTTCAAAATAGGGGGAGGCAGTTTCACAGGATACTGGCTCCCATATTCTGTTGGTTGTCTGTGGAGTTATGCATCGCAAAATGATTATATTACAGAAAACTTTAATCTGTATGACATAGTATTCAAAAGGGAAAACCCACAAACATTAGTCGATAGAACAAAGCATGTTGATATTGCTTTTTTCTCTTGTTACATGTGGAATTGGGAATACAATAAAAAGATTGCTGAATTATTAAAAGAAGCAAATCCTGATATAAAAATTGTATTCGGTGGTCCTCAAGTTACTAACAGACCAAACGAAGAGAAGTTTTTTGAAAATCACCCTTATGTAGACAGCATATCGCTCAACGAAGGTGAACAAACTTTCGTTACAATACTTGAAACATTTGTACAAAAATTACCGTTAGACGACGTCTATGAGGGCGGAAGACTTGACGAGTTGGATATCCCATCGCCTTACTTAACAGGCGTATTTGATTCTATTATGCAACGTTATGAAGGTACAGGTATTGTATGGAATGGCACACTAGAAACTAATAGAGGTTGTCCGTTTGCATGTACATTCTGTGATTGGGGTAGTTTAACATACGCAAAAATTAAAAAGTTTCCTATGCCTAAAGTATTACAAGAACTTACATGGATGGCAGAAAATAAAATAGATTATGTTACTGTAGCAGATGCAAACTTTGGTGTATTCACAGATAGAGATTTGGAAGTGACTGAAAAATTAGTTGAGTTACAAAATGAATATGGCTATCCAAAAGTTGTAGATGCTACTTGGTATAAGAACAGTAGTGATGAAATACTTGAAATAGTTAAGAAATTTATTAGTAGCGGATTTAATAGAGGACTTACATTAAGTGTTCAAAGTATGGATATGGAAGTATTAACGGAAATTAAAAGACGTAATATGGAAATATCAGATTTAAAAATGATATTCGACAAATGTAATAAAGAAAATATTCCAAGTTATACAGAACTTATATTAGGTTTACCTCTAGAAACATTCAATAGTTGGAGGAGAGGTTTGTGTGAAGTAATAGAAGCCGGACAACACAATGCAATCGAAAGTTGGTTAGCTCAACTATTAGAAAATGCACACATGAACAAACCTGATGAAAGAGAAAAGCATGGTTTAACAACTGTGATTGTGGAAAATTATATTAGTGGTTTTGAGGAAGAGGACAACATTCCTGAGAAAGTGGAGTTAGTTACTGGCACAAAATATATGCCTAGAGAAAAATTTATTGACAGTTGGCTATATGCATGGGTCGTAAATAATTTTCATAACTATGGTTGGACACAGGCTATATCACGTTTTTTAAGAAAGTATAAAAACTTTACTTACTTAGAAATGTACGACAAATTGTTTGATGCTGTAAAAAATGATGATGGTGTAGTTGGAGACTTATTCAATAACGCCAAACAGCACATATCATATTATTTAGAAACTGGCAAAAGTGATGGCTTTAGTGGTCACACTTTGATGTGGGAGGCACAAAAGGACTTTCACTTAAAACATAAATCGATAGAAAAATTTGTTAGGGAAGTATTTTCAAAAGAATACACTGAACTTGAAACAAATCTATATGAGTTACTAATGATGTTTCAAAACGATTTTACAACAAAAGAACACATGACATATCCTTATCAAGTGTTATACAGTTTTAACTTTTGGGATTATATAAACGGTATAGATGATTTCAGAGAGCAAGACACATCATATGAGATAGATATTGCAGAGCATGTCAGAGGCGACGAGTATTATAATAGACTTTACTTCAGACGTAGACAAGGTTGGGGCAAGTCTATTATCAAAAACATTCAAAAAAACCAGAAAAGTTAACTACTGCTATTATAAAAGATAAATAATGGCGGAAGTTAAGCAATCCGACTTCCACCACAATGTATTTGCCGATGCCTTCGTGTAAGGGTTGGATAAAAGTTAAGGAACTTTTTTACATTGAGCTGTGCAGGTAACTGGCAGTGAACTGGATGCTAATTTAATTTTAGATTCAGGAGTTTAAACCATGACAACCTTAACGAAGGTTGCCCACGGAATTAATTCACAACTAATCGAACTTAAAGACCGTATTTGCAATGACGGACAATTTTGCGACGACATTGCTATGACGGCTTTAGCCGGTGTTACGTTATGGATTATGATTCTGGCGATGCAACCAATTATGTAACGAACAATTTATTGTTCTCCCTTCAAAGAATGAAAGGCTACTATGTAGCCTTTCTTTTTGATAAATACATACATAATTATGTAGGAGTAATAAATGGGATGGTTAAGTAATTGTACTGAAGCCGAACGAGCATCAGTATTAGCAAAATTAGCCGGGAGAGCATATCTTAGCAAGAAGGATCTTGAGTCGGCTGAAAACAAAATCCAAATGAAACGTAAACAAGCAACGTTCATTCAAGAAGGTAATTCAGAGGCATGGATATTTTATACAAGGGACGATGGTATAATTGTTTCTTGTAGAGGAACAGAGCCAACTAAATTTGCCGACATAGCCGCAGACTTAAAAACAACTCCTGTTAGACATCCAAGAAACGGAAGAGTACACAGAGGTTTTTACGAATATGCCATGATGGTATATCCACAAATTTTAGAAAAAGTCAAAGCAAGTAGAACAGCAAAACAAAAGAAAGATGGAAAGTATCCTAATGTATTTGTTGTAGGTCACAGTTTAGGTGGTGCAATGGCAGTGTTAGTTGCAGAAGCATTAGCAAACGATGGTATTCCAGTGAAGGAACTTAGAACATATGGGCAACCAAGAGTTGGAAATAAAAAGTTTCGTCAGCACCTAGAAGGTTGCGAGATAGGTGCATACATTCGTTATGTTAATAACAATGATATTGTTCCTCATGTACCACCAACTTTATTAACATTTGTACACGGAGGAAATTTACATTATATAAACCATTTTGGTAATATAAGAGAATTTACTTGGTGGCAAAGAGTAAAAGACAGTTGGAGAGGATACTGGGCGGCAGTTAAAAAGTTTCAACTTTTTGATTTTGTTTCAGATCATGCTATGCCTAAATACATTAAGTATACCTCTAAAATAGAAAAAACTGATAAATGAATATCTTATTAGCCGGCGATAGTTGGGGCATGCCTAACTATTGCGGGCCACCCGGAGTACCTCCACAATATCATTTGCAATACCTTTTACAAGATGCTGGTCACAGAGTGGTCAATGCATCAAAGAACGGTGGAAGTAATTTAGAAGCACTTGATAGAATACACAATTTTTATACAGATGAAGAATACATAGTATGGTTTCATACTAGTCCATTAAGAGATTACATGCCTAGTTATGAATTTAAAGATGAAATGTATATCCCAAAAGACTATTATAATAAAGTTAATGCTTGTATAAAGGACATAATATCTAAATATAGTGTAAAGTTCATTGCTATAGGCGGATGTACAACACTGTCTAATTACTTAAATACAGAACATTTGCATTACTATATAAAAGATTGGAAATCTGAAATATTAGGAAAACAATTACCAGAAGCAATATGGTGGGGTTGTATGAATTATCCAATTACTACAAACAAATATCAAGAAGCAGAGATTATGATAGATGAGATTAGTAATAGCAAAGACTTTCCAGATAATGGTCATCCAGGCATAAGACCTCATGCAGAATTAATGCAAAGATTAACTAAAGAAGTTTTTGAAAAAACGATAAATAGTAACTATTAAAGGAGAGAACATGATAGAATATGTTAAGGCTAGAATAAAAGAAAGAACAACTTGGGACGGAAGTGCCTTAATCGCAGTAGGCGTAATAGCACTTTTGTTTAAAGGACTTATTACCTGGGCGGCATGGGGAGCAATCCTGTATGGTGCTTGGACAATTTGGAAAAAAGAGGACTAATAAATGAGTTATGCTAAAGAAAAATATATCAGAGCACACTTAGACCTTATTGCTGAAGGCGGAGATTATGCAGATTACTTTAGACAAGGTACAGATGAAGATGGCAACGCAAGTGCATGGGTATTAAAAAACAGTTCAGACGAAGCGGCGGCACAGGCATTATTAGATGCCAAGGTTGCAGAATTAAATGACGTAGGTTCTGAAACTTCAAATGGTGAAGGTCCTAGTGACTTTACTGGTTATACACCTATACACTATGATGATTCAGTTAGTGGCGTAGATTATAGAGCATGGTTTGTCGATGCTAACGGTGACTACTTCAAAGCAGATAATGGTAACAGTGATAGTTTAGTACAAATCACAGATTCCGCAGAAATTGAAACACTATTAGCAGATAGCGGCTTTGTAACAGAATAATTATGAGACTTCGAGAGTTAGAAGAACTAATCGAGAAGTCACGACTAATGGCTGACGCAGGCGGAGGTGCCGGCGGAGGCGGAGCAGGAGGAACCGGAGGCACTGGTGGTAGCACAGGCGGAACCAGTGGAGGCGGAGAAGGCTCATCAAGTTCAGGAGGAGACACCGGTTCTGCAGACAGTGGCAACACTGATTCGGGTGACTCCTCTTCTCACACAGATTCAAACCATGGTAAAGCCGCAGGCGGACTAGGATATTTTTTACCATGGGGATATGGACCTGTATCTAAAAAGAAAAAGAAAAAGAAAAAATCATCAACACAGTTTGGTAAGGGTATTTACTAAACTGCCATTCCTAAGCAACATTTACTTGCAAAACACTTAAATACTATTGACACTAAACAAAAGACATAGTATAATAGTTCAATGGATTTATCGTATTTAAATGATTTAGAAGCAGAAGACTTTTATGATAGTATCATGGAGTTGGCTGATACAACTCCCATTGATAGAATTAGAATTGAAGATAATAAAGTACATGGTTGTCAAAGTAATGTTTGGTTAATTTTAGAAAACAATAAAATTATTTTTGACAGTGACAGTATCTTTGTAAAAGGTCTAATAACATCTGTGGTGACTAATTTAAATACAATAAATGAAATGAAAAATATTAAAGTTGAAGATTTTGACTATTTAAACTTACAAACTATCACATATCAAAGATTAAAAGGTATTACTAGTTTTGTACAGAAGTTAAATGAACTAGCATCTATAAATAACAGTGAGGAATAAAATGAATTTTGTACCATATGTAATTGAAAAAACATCAGCAGGCGAACGTAGTTATGATATCTATAGCAGGCTTTTAAAGGAACGTATTGTGTTTCTAAATGGTGAAGTTAATGACCAAGTATCAAACAGTATTTGTGCTCAGTTACTTTTCTTAGAAGCAGAAGATCCTAATGCAGATATTAATTTTTATATTAATTCGCCGGGTGG
>Ga0181568_10002784_pt1 | contig 15894 bp, 18 predicted proteins | sample 101ome_20_FD_133758 | JGI IMG/M metagenome (GOLD analysis project Ga0181568, IMG submission 133758) | Coastal salt marsh microbial communities from the Groves Creek Marsh, Skidaway Island, Georgia - 101404AT metaG (megahit assembly) | ecosystem: Environmental > Aquatic > Marine > Intertidal... | reverse complement strand
GGAGTACTCAACCGTTCTTGATTGGGAGGCCCTTTTCGTCCTTGAAATTCCCAGTGATTGCGATAATCAAATCGACCAATGCCCAAATAACACAGCCACCCAATGTGAGTAGCTTCAGAATCCCGAGACCGATGTGTCCTGCGTAAAACCGATCAAGGCCTAGACCTCCTCCGAAGAAGGAAAGTAAAACAAGAACTATGAAACTCTTATCTGAAACTCCAGTTGGCGCCATGTATCCGCCTTGGGCCATGTATGCTCCTTGCATTTGCTGTCCTTGCATAGGTTGTCCTTGCATTGGTTGTCCTTGCATTGGTTGTCCTTGCATTGGTTGTCCTTGTTGTGGTTGTGCTTCCATGATTGCAAATAAAAACTTGATATAATTAACTTTTACTGTGATATATTATGGGACTCGACGAAAAAAAGTGGCTTTCCCAATCTTTCGTGTATACAGCAGTGTTTTCGAGTTCAATTGTCGTTTCAAGAATTCTTCCTTTTCATCCAAATTCCGACCTCAGGTTGTGCCCTTGGTACCATCTTTTTGACATTACATGTCCATTTTGTGGGATGACTAGAGGGTTCATTGCGATAAGCCATGGGGAAATAGCGGAAGCAATTTCTCTCAATCCAGCATCTCCTCTCATTTACACTACCTTCCTCGTGATGGGGGCAAAGGGACTTTTTGAGTTAGCATTCCCTTCCTCAGCCAAGAAAAAATGGCCTAAACCAGTTGTAATGTCATGGTATCTTGTATCAATCTCAATGTTCGCTTGGTTGTTTCTTACGAGAATGATTTTGAGTTAGGTGTGTTGTGAATCTTAAATTCAAACACTGTCTGGAGCATTTGTAAACCACGCAGCAGTTGGTTTGTGCCAATCTCTGATTTGATCGGTCTCGAGCCGCAATTGCAATCGTTCACCTTGATCCAATGCAATGTCTTCAAATTTGAAATCAATGACCTGTTCATTGCTTCTGAAAGTATCATCGAAGAGAATGGATTGTTCAACGACCTCTCCATTGGATAGGCGCTGCATGATGACACGAACATGACATTCTTGCAACGGATTACGTAATGTACAGGACTCGCTGCTACCATCGTGTTCGACTTGCACGTATCCTTCCAACGTTGAAATCCCCTCATGTTCAGATAAAGGAATTATTGTGTCCTTTGCAGTCGGAGCGCATACACATTCCATGTTGTCAACTTCGGCCTCGGATTCGAGATGAACCGTTATGGCGATTGATTCTGTTTGCACCTTTCCGTCGTAGGACTCAGTAGCTTCAACTGTGTATCTGCCGGGTGTTTCGTAACTGTGCGTGACATCTGAACCGGTGGCAGTGAATCCGTCTCCAAAGTCCCAGGTGATGAGACCGCCACGGTCAGTCGCCTGAAACGTGAACACGTGAAGAATATGCTCGGTGACGACTTCCTCATCGTTATCACCTTCGTCGACTTCGATCAAAATGAATTGATTTGTACCAACTTCGTTGTCAGATGTGATGCTGAAGTTTTGTTCTTCTGAACTCGAGATGAAGTCGCTACCTGAGAGCACAGCACCAGCACTCAATCCGATAACAAACACGAAGAGCAACACCAAACTGATGAGTTTGGGAGATTGGAAAAAGCCACTGTTGTTTGATTTCAAGGTACCTTCGATCATATCCTTGAAGTTGTGCGTATACTACAAAAGAACTTGCTCAGGACCATGGCCTAAAAATCGATGAAAACGGTTTACATCTTCCATGTTGGCAAATCTTTCCCGTTGAGAATCGCATGGGTGACGTCGTAGGGCTTGATGTCGATTGGACCACAATGATTCTTGAGTTTTTTCAATAGTTTGTTCTGTTTTCTGCGTGAGCGTGGATCGATAGCCATCGTCACGAGAAGCGTTCGTATTGCAAGATGTATTTGCCCCTCTGAATATTGTTCAAGGTCGCGTTCGCCAAATCGCTTCTCCGAGTCGGTATCCCATGAGTTGTCCACAGTTCCATCGTGAATGCGTCGAAACATCCGTTCAACGTTCGGGTGGACATCCCCGTGACAAAAGATATGGTCTTCGATTGTGTCCAAACAGAGGTCCGTTGAATCAGTTGAATTCAAAGTGATAAATTCTGCAAGTTCATCTTCTCGTAGTGGCATTTCACTTCGCAATCGAAGTTCGCGAATTGTTGAACGCATGACGATCATGTTCCAAAATGCAAACACGGGCAAGGAGGCAAGTTCAAGAGCACCCCGAGAAACAGTTCGACCAAAGACTCGAATTGCGAAACGTTTCCACATCATCTTGATGATGGCCCTCGAACCTGAGACTTTTGTTTTGAGAAAGATAGCGGCTAATGCAATTTGCCATCGGGCAATATGTTTTCTCGGATTGATTCCAAAAAATTCACCAGTGTTGTTGGGTGTTTGCAATCCAGCATTGACAAGTGCGACCATAACCTGTTCATCAATGTCCTCTGTGGATGTTGATTGTTCGTTGAGGGATGCAATCATACGTGCATTTCTCAATGAGAGAACATACATCATAGTCAATTCGGCCATAGTAATAAGGATGCCCAAAGCGATGATAATTGCAAGGATTGCTATACCGTCCCAGAACGTATTGTCGAAAATCATGCCACGGTATGAATCGATCCATATGGTCACAAACAGCAACATCAAACCAGAAAGCAGACCCAATGCACCGGCTTCAACCACAGAATAGAATTCAACTCGCTTCAGCATTCGAATGCGTTCGTCTTTGGATTCGACTGGATTGATGGTATCCATTCCTTTGAAGATATAAGACAACGCGAGTTTGGGAAGGCCTTGCAACCCACTCAACAGATTTCCTGGGTTTGCCACAAATACAAATTTCCAACGAAGAGCGATAAATGTTGTCGGAAATGTTCTGTTGGTTTGAATCAGTTGGGCCGTACGATAGTCTCCGGCTTGAAACTGCTTCATTCAAATGGTTCATATGGAAATCAATACAACGATTAAAGAACATTATCAGAAATCCAACGGTATGGCCAAGTCAGTCATCTCGAATCGCGTGATGGGTTTTGTTCGAGATACTCTCGACCCGTTTTTGTTTTGTGTACATCATCTCGACTTGTATCCAGAGGGCAATGACCTCCAAGGTCCGAATCAGCCTTTGATTGGACGTCATATAGGCTCAGATTTTGATGAAGCCAACGATTGGAAGATGTATCACGGCAAAGTGGTTCCTGGTTTCCCAGCCCACCCACATCGAGGTTTCGAGACCATTACAGTCGTTCTTGATGGTCTCGTCGACCACTTCGATTCAGGCGGTTCAACAGGACGATATGGCTTTGGAGATGTTCAATGGATGACAGCTGGTTCCGGACTTCAACATTCGGAAATGTTCCCACTGGTCAACCAAGACAAACCAAACCGATTGGATTTGTTCCAAATTTGGATCAACCTCCCAGCAAAGAACAAGATGACAGAACCTGGATACGAGATGATTTGGGCGCATGAAGTTCCACACATTCAACTGGATGGGGGTGATGTACGCATCATTTCAGGCAGTTGGAATGAGCATGTTGCCCCATCTGCTCCAAGTGCATCATGGGCGAACGATCAAGACAACGAAGTTGCTCTTTACATTCTCACTGTCAAAGCAGGAGGTTCAGTCCAACTCCCTACCGCATCAGCTGAGGCCAATCGGATGATGTATCACATTGATGGTGGAACAGCGACTGTTGAATCGCACAAACTCAAGCCAAAGTACGGTATGGAGTTGCATGCCGACCTTCCAACAATCATCAAAGCAGACAAGGAAGATGTTCGAGTTCTTGTTCTGCAAGGAAAGCCAATTGGCGAACCCGTCTCAAAACACGGCCCATTCGTAATGAATACCGTTGAAGAGATCTACGAAGCCTTCAGCGATTATCGTCGAACAGAATTCGGCGGATGGCCATGGGGACCATCCGACATCGTACATCCTCGAGAACAAGGTCGCTTTGCAAAGATGAGTGATGGACACGAAATCGTTCCTCCGAATTGATTCTGGACTCTTGTGAGTCTGAACCCATCAAGCGAATTTCAAGTATTGGTCAATAAATCCGAATTGCGTAGGCATAATCATCATATCCTCTGATTACTAGTTTGTCCTGTGACGAATGCGAGACTACTGATCGGTATCGTTTTGGGTTCTGTGATTCTTACATCAATGATCGCATCCTTGCAACTAGGGATTGCATTCGTCGATTCTGAACCTGATGAGGATGAGCAATCAGAGTCAATTGGGCCATTGATTTTGGTTGTATATCTTCTCTTTGTGATACGTTATTTTGTAGCAAATGAAGGCCGTCGATACACGGTTTCTGCTTTTTCAACTTCTGTTATTCTGGCAACTGTCGCCTGCAGCATATACGAAGTCCAAGTAGGAGGTTGGTGGTGGAATGATGCTTATGTTATGGAGGATGCGCTAATCGCTTCAATCGAACCAATAATTTTCCTGTTCTTATTCAACGAGTTTGTTGGAATACCATTACGTCTGCGTGGTGGAACTGGAAACTCTGGTAAAAGCCATCCAACTTCACTCGTACGAATAGGGCTTATCGCATCTTTTCCACTTGTTGTAATGACGCCTCCTTATGCATTTGGTCTGATTATACTTTTACCAACACTGGCCATCTTCTTTGTTTCATACTGGGCGTCTACAGATACTCCATTGAGCCTGAAGGGAAATTGATTCCTCTGAGGGTGTTGACGCTTGTGAGTCCAAACCCATGTTGTCTAAAACAAATTCTCATAGAATTATTGCGTTCTCCTTATACACTAGATGAATAAGTCGGTTTCATGTCGATTATTGCAGCATACAACGAAGCCTGGGAAAAGGGAGATACAGAAGCACTGGATGTACTTATTCACGAAGATTTCGTGTTTAATCCGCACGTCGGTGGAATGACCATGGGCAAGTCCGATGTCATGCAGTTTGCAGGTTCAGGACACGTCACTTCCGAAAACGATCGAATTTTGTTTGAGAACGACGAAGTTGGTGTCGCTCATTCAATCGTTCACTTTGCCAACGATTCTGATTCAGAGGCTGTCCTTTCCTTCATGCGTTTCAAGGATGGACAAATCATCTCGATGGAGACAGGTGCAACACCTCTCTCGGACAACTACAAACTTGTAGGACAGGATTGAGTTCAATACGAGTAAAAACCTTCTCCGGTCTTTCGACCGAGCTTGCCTTCCTCGACCATCTTGATGAGTAGAGGTGCAGGTGCGTACTTCTCTTGCTTGAGTCCTTCGTAGAGGACATTCATAATGTGAAGGACGGTATCGAGACCAATCAAATCAGAAAGAGCGAGTGGTCCGATTGGATGATTCATTCCCAACTTCATGATGCCATCAATGGCTTCTGGTTCTGCAACACCTTCCTGAAGCGTTAGAATCGCTTCATTGAGCATTGGACAGAGAATTCTGTTCGAGACAAATCCTGGTGAGTCGTTGCAAGAGAGTGCAATCTTGCCCATCTTTTCGGATGCTTCAATCACTGCTGCGTTGGTTTCCGAACTTGTCTTGTTGCCGTTAATGACTTCAACCAACTTCATGATCGGAACTGGATTCATGAAGTGCATGCCAATAACCTTGTCTGGACGATTGGTTGCATCAGCAATGGTACTTATTGAAATTGATGAGGTGTTGGAAGCGAGGATGGTTTCTGGTTTGCAAACCAAATCCAATTCAGCAAAGATTGAGGTCTTGAGGTCAACTATCTCAGGCACGGCCTCGACAACAAGGTCACAGTCAGCACAATCTGCTCGATCGGTAGAGAGTGAGATGCGAGCAAGTGTTGCATCAGCATCCTCTTGTGTCATTCGTTCCTTGGAGACAAGTTTGCCAAGAGAACGCTCAATGGTTGCTAGACCCTTGTCAACGTACTCTTGTTGAATATCGATCATGGTCACATTGTAACCTGCTGCTGCTGCAACTTGTGTGATTCCATTCCCCATTTGTCCTGCGCCAAGAACGGCGATGTTCTGAATTGCCATGTTCACTTCGAAACGCAAGCAATTGATGAAGTTGCGTATGTGGAAAGTAGCCCGACTCGGATTCGAACCGAGGTCGGCGGGACCAAAACCCACCATGATGGACCACTACACCATCGGGCTGTAGACTGTGGGCAGATGTTCTTGTTTTTGTCCTTGTCGGCCTGTAGGCCTCATTCAAGCAAGGATGCAAAATCTGTTCCGTCTGTTTTTGAACGTGCACTCTTGATGAATTCGCTTAAATTCAGTCCTTGCCGTTGATAGTGGATGGCTTGTAGGCCCATGTCGAGCTTATCCATGGTTTTGACGAACTGGGCCTCTTCGGTAGATCCTTGTTCGTACTCATCGAACAATTCAATCCATTGAGGTGCAATCTTGAGCATACCCTCTCGCTCAAGTTCATGTTTTTCTTTACCTTTGATTGAATCATGAGGTGTCAAATCACCAACGACGATTTCGGCAACATCATGAACGAGGCAAAGTTGTAGAACTTTGGACAAATCAAGATGGACTGGACACAACCGAAGAGCGAGAATCGCCATTCCCCAAGAGTGTGCTGCAACGGATTCTGGTTCTGAAACACTTGCTCGAACCCATCCGGTCCGAGGAATATCTTTCAATTTTAGAAGGGTGAGGAGTTCCTCTCGCATGTCCATGGCAGTTGACGAGTACTCAAAACCCCTGTGCTACTGGATGTACCATGGAGAAGGGTGAACCATCCTGGTGGATTGAAGCGCTTCATTACTTCAAGAATGATTCAATCATGTCTGATTGCATCGAAACATACGGAAGTGATGGATTAAATGGGCGTGGAGATCTCTTCTACACGATTGTACGTTCCATCATTGGTCAGCAGATCAGTGTTATCGCCGCTGAGAGCATCTGGAATCGATTTGAATCGATGGTTGGAAGCGTGACGCCGGAACGTGTTCGTAAATTCTCCAAAGAAGAGATTGCTTCCTGCGGAATTACTCGTCCCAAAAGTGGATATATACTCGGATTAGCAAATGACTCAGATGAACTTTTGAACTTTCCATATTCAACTTCGAGCGAATCCGAAGTTCGTAAACACCTTATCCGATTCAAAGGGGTAGGCCCTTGGACCGCTGAAATGGTGATGATCTTTGCACTTCTCTTACCCGATGTGTATAGTCCAAAGGATATTGGCTTGGTCAACGCAATCAAACGATTGTTTCCAGAGGTCGAAACGATGGATGAAGCAGAAGAAGTGGCCCAACGCTGGGCTCCTTATCGAACCATGGCTTGTTGGTACTTGTGGAGGACACTTGACCCGATTCCAGTTGAGTACTAATCCGCAGGCGTAATGTTTAATGGTGGAGATTTGCAGTAGTACATATGACACTATCTCCTGATGGAAATTGGCTTTGGAACGGTACTGAATGGATTCCTGCGCCACCCAAGGCTCCGCCTTCCGCCATCAACAATGCGAGTGAATACATCGAAACAATTTCACGAGAGAGTGGAGTTGATGAGAATGAAATACGCTCAACAGTTGCCAGTTTTGACCTAAATCATGATGGTTTACTTCAGCAAGATGAAGTACAGCAGGCAGCATACTCGGTACAAAATCCTCCAAAACAGTTTGATTATCCAGGTAACATGTACGCTCCCGTGTTCAAACAAAAAAGGTCAAAATTATTTGTCATTCTAACGATTGTCGTACTGTTGATATCCACCAGTCTGTTTTTCATCCTCTCATCAACGCACTCTCCTATAGACTCTGTTCGTGATTCAGATTCAGATGGGTATAGTGATGATGTCGACCTTTTCGATACAGATCCAACTGAATGGTTTGACAACGACGGAGATGGTTTTGGTAACAACAAAGATTCTTGCGTCGATGAATTCGGAACTTCTACACTCGACAGGATTGGTTGTATTGACACTGATTTCGATGGCTACTCTGATGAAAACGATTCGTTTCCAATGGACAGTGGTGAATGGGATGATTCAGATCAAGATGGTTGGGGAGACAATCAAGACGACTGTTTGAACTCAGCGGGTACGTCATCCCTCGATCTAAAGGGCTGCCCCGATGATGATGGGGATGGTTGGTCGAATTCAGGTGATGCCTTCCCGCAAGATTCGACTCAATGGTTCGATACAGATGGAGATGGATTCGGAGACAACCAAAATGGGAATAGTCCTGACCTGTTCCCAGAAAATCCCAACGAATGGAATGATGCAGACGATGATGGATTTGGAGACAACACAGATCCTGATGACGACAACGATGGTGTTCTTGATGTGGAGGACTTGAATCCGAATAGGGACGCTGCTCTTTTCCTAAATCTAAGTACATTTGCTGTGTATGAGCAAATGGATTATTTTGATAGTTATGCTGAAGTGTACTTTTGTGTATATGTAAATTCAATATCAGAAGGCTGTGTCCCTGACCAAAACTCATACTGGAGTCTTTCCACAGGAACAAGTTATCTCATTGATTCAACGTATTTTATCGACTTGGATGAAACCATACGTACACATTACATTCAAATCCAAGCTTGGGATTCTGATGCTTTTGATGATGATTTAATCGATATCAGTAGCGATCCCGAATGGAGTTCTCTCATTATTGAATTTGATAGCGTTACTGAGACAGAGCCAATCAGTATGATTGGGGACGGTACACTGGATTCTACCGGATGGGATGGTGAACTCTCCCTCGAAATTCATCCGATTGACAATCGTGGGCAATCAGTTGCAACATTTACTTGGGATTTTTACTCATACGATTATGAACTCACAATGGCTTTGGATTACGATACATATGCATATTATCGATCGCTCAATCATCAAATCGATTGGAGTGGCGCATACGAATTAGCTGATGTAATCGATCAATATGCTGCGTTTGCAGACACTGAATCAACTTACATTGAAAATCTCGCGATGGAATTGGAGTCGCTGGCAATCAACTCCGGCTACACCTCTGAACTTGATATTGCAGATTTCATCCATGCATTTGTAGGTGATATTCAGTATCAGTTTGATCTTGATATGAATGGGGATCAAACAGAGTATCCCAAGTATCCAATAGAAATGCTATGGGATGGGAGCGGAGATTGTGAAGATGCTGCTTTGTTGTACATAAGTCTCGTAGAAGCATTGGGGTATGATGCAGCGCTCATGATCGGAGAGGTCAAGCAAAATTCAGACGAAGATTGGGGCGGTCATGCATGGGCGGTCATCTACATAGCCGATCATTCAGGAGATGGTTGGTACGGAGGAGGTTCGAAGTCCTCTGTTCCGTTCTACTTCGTTGAAGCCACCGGACATGGAGGATCGAGTGAAATCGGTTATGATCCCTGGTACGATATTCAAAATTACGCTTGGTATGATGTTGAGTGAATCACCTCTAATTTCAATTCATTGTGGACAAATGTTCAATAAGACTATAATTTCTTCATTCAAACGGGAATCATGCCAAAGACATTCGATAGGGCTCCGGAGCTGCCGAAAGTACGCCGAAGAATCGGCCGTGATACAACTGAACTTCTGATTACAACTCTTGCTCTGCTAGGTACTGCGAGTTTTGTTGGAGTATTGATTCGAGCCTCTGTTTTCGATATCACTTCACAAGAAGAATATGATTTCATCAAGTACTTCTTCATGATATCAACTGCAGTCCTGTGGCTCGTTGTCGTACGGTTGGAACTAACTGCGAAAAGAAAGGCAGAGCAGTTGTATGATACGCAGATGAAGGAATACGAAATCATGAGAACAAAATGGCTGGAAATTGCTACAATGAAGCTTGAACGAGATGCGCAGAGTTCAATGAGCCCAACCATCATGATTCCCCCAAAGCCAGTTGAAAATCAAATGGTAGAGATTCAATCAGAACCACAAGACTTGAGTTCTGATGAAGAGAATTAGCAAAGTGGTCAGGGAACGGCCTCGTATACTCCAAAGTCGCGAAGGCTTGTGAAGTTGAGTATACTCGAGTATGAAGATCGTATTGTTCCACTACCTCTTTTCTTTTCATCCATTGGTCTCATGACTGGATTTACAGTTATTTTTCCTTTTTTAGGAATTATAACGCTGCCTGCAGCAGTACTGATTGTCGTATCGATTGCAAATGGCGATATTACCTTCATTGATGAGGAGATGAATCTTATCAAGTTCGAGGAAGAGTAAGCCTCATCGATTGATGGCTTCCGAATCTTTAGCAAGATCACGAGTGATGTTTTTCTGGTGAGATTCGAGGGTTCCTCCTCCGATCTCAAGAAGTTTTGAATCACGCCATAGTCGCTCGACATGGTATTCTGCAACGTATCCATAGCCACCCATGACCTGTATTGCCGCATCTGCGATTTCTTTAGCTGCAGTTGTGGCAAACAGTTTGACCCCATCTGAATCAAGTCGTTGACCTGCAGTTCCAAGTTTGATGTTGTTCGCTGTGTCGTAAACGTAAGCCCTCATTGCTCGATACTTTGCCCATGATTCTGCAATGTGGCGTTGCATTTGACCGAAGGAACGGATTTGAACTCCAAATGCTTCACGTTCTGAAGCGTATTTGTTCATCTCATGCAAACAGCGTCGTGCAATTCCAACCGACATGGCCGCAAGTGTGAGTCGCTCGATTTCCAGATTACCCATCATATGGATGAGTGAACCACCTTCTTCTCCAACGAGGTTGGCTGCAGGTACAATACAGTCATCAAAGACGAGTTCGGCAGTGTTTGATGCACGCATTCCAGTCTTATCGAAAATTTTCTGTCCCACACCATATCCGGGCATTCCTTTCTCCACCAGGAATGTGGAAAGTTTGGTTCGACCCTTTTCATCGTAACCTGTTCGGGCATAGACCCATACAACATCCGCAGGTGTTCCTCGATCGTCGATGCATCCGTTGGTGATCCACATCTTTCGGCCGTTGAGAACCCAATTGCCATCAGCGTTTTTCTCAGCAGTTGTAGCCAATCCAAGCACGTCCGTACCTGCGTCTGGTTCGGACATAGCCATAGCCCCAATCCATTCTCCAGAGCAAACCTTTGGAAGGATTCGAGTCTTTTGTTCTTCAGAACCATTGTAAGCAAGATTGTTGACAAAGAGCATTGAGTGGGCTAAGTAAGCAAGTCCAAACCCTGCGTCCGAGTAGGACAGTTCTTCGTGAGCGATCGTTGCTGCAACAGCATCAAGACCTGCTCCACCGTATTCCTCTGGAACGGTTATTCCAAGAAGGCCAAGTTCTCCAAGCTCTCTGAACAATTCGATGTTGAATTGCTCTTTTTTATCGTATTCATGGGCTTGTGGTTCTACGAATTCTTCAACAAAATCACGAATCATTTCACGGAGCATTTGATGCTCTTCGCTTGGATTTGCAAGGTCGATCATGGTCTCACCCAACCATCCGCAGTGTTTTCCCTTTTTGACGGTTGGTCTTAGGTGCGAGGAACTCGGATACTTCTCTTCCCTCGCTCATGACCAACCGCAGGGCGTCGACGTGTCTGGGGTGGGGCACGAGATCCACGCTTCACTTTCCTTACTTTACGTGCATTGAGTGGAATCTTCCGAGACCGTTGCCCAACGTGGCGCAATGGGGATTGCTCAATGGCTTGTTTTGAGGCTTCGAGCCCAATCTCGGAAAGAAGTTCCGAGGCGGCTGATTTGTGGGTCAGTCCACTGCGAGCATCTTCGACAATTCTTGATGCAAGAGCTGAGAATGATGCGTCTTGTATTGGTTGATGCTCAACCTTTTCTCGTTCCTCCCTTAGGTGTTCGGCCATCAGTGCTCGGAGCATGGCTCCATTCAGTGCATCCTGCTTTCGCTCAATCATATGCATCCCATCCAAGCCGAATTTGGTCTTTTCACATATGAAGATTAGGCCACGCATGGCCATCTATGTGACGGTTTTATTCCTCTTGATCTCCAAGCCGAGCCTCGAGAAAAGCATTGAAATCTTCTTCAGTTTCAAACTCGATCACAATTGGAGAGATGGTTTCACAATCCTGGCATTGATACTGCTGTCCAGTCATGAATCCCATGTATGGATAGATGCGAATACTCAAGCAGGTTGAACAGGCCATGAAGGACATAGATCTTACTCAACACCTGAGTTTATGACCTCTCGCTTTGTTTCATTGCCATATACATCTATTAACGACCCAACAATGCTTTCTTCATGGCGGAATCGGTTGGTTTCAAAACCCGTCTCTTCTCCATGATTCTCCGCATATTGACATTGTTGATGATTGCAGGAGCGTTGTATATCTCAACGGATGGAATTTTCATCGTCATCTTGTTGTTTATCCTCGTCGTTCCCTTCGAGAAGTTGTTTCCTCGTCATAAGGGTCAGAAGATTCGTCGCCCCCATCTTGACACAGACATTGGGTATGCCTTAGCATCCCCCCTCCTTGGATTGTTGACAGGGTTCGTAGCTATCGTTGTTGGAATTCTTAGTCTCGCATGGATTCCTGGATTGTTGGTCCGGCCTTATGTTGAACAGATCCCTGCAGAACACATGCCAATTATTGGCATCCTGCTCTTTGATGCCCTCGTATATTGGACACATCGATTCTATCATGAGATTCCTGTTCTATGGAAATTTCATGCAATCCATCATTCCACAGAACACCTTGACTGGGCGAGTGGATTCCGTGGTCATCCCCTTGACGGGACCATCCTAGCGCCCGCTTTTGTCTTCCTGATTTTTGCTGGTTTTTCCTTTGAACTAACAGGGGCCCTCGCTGCAGCTCAATTGATTCTAGGGCTCTTCTTACATGCAAATGTACGTTGGAGAATGAAGTGGCTTCATCGCCTCATCATTACGCCAGAGTTCCATCACTGGCATCATACTAATGAGCGAGATGCAATATGGACCAATTACTCAACCTTCCTACCAATTTGGGATCAATTGTTTGGAACGTATTTCATGCCGAAAGATCGACGTCCTCAAGTGTATGGCGTCAATGAAGATATCCCTGTTGGTATTTTGCGTCAATTACGCTATCCTCTTGCTTCGTGGAAGAATCCGCTTTGGTATGTCTTGCATCCACTTCAGTCCATCAAGCGTACATTCAAATTTGCTTGGGGGATTCTGAAAGCAATGAGGAAATCCATGTTCCGAAAGCGTGGATCAAAGCCATGGAATGTTTATCCAAACAATCCGTTTTAGAACAGTGTTGTTTGCATCGAGATCGGTTTGGTCTTCTGGGCATAATGCAATTTCCAAACCAGTTTCAATGCTGCAACTTCTGCTGATTTCAATGCTGCTTCTATGGTGCCAATTGGTTCTGCCCAAGCATCGCCAGCAAAGGTAATTCGATTCTTCTCGAATGAGGTAGGTCGACCAACTGGTCTTGAGAATCGCCATCTGTGTGCGTGGAAATGCGCATCTTCGAACCACGCTGAGGCGATTGGTTGTACTTCTTGTAAAATCAAATCAGTAATCTCATCCCTTGTTAGTTCGAGATGCTCCTTGCTCCAAGCATTCGCCATTTGGACAATAAGAACATTGGAATTTGAATCATTGATGCCTCTTCTCATTAATTCTATAGAATCATTGCTGTAATTGAGAAGTTCATCTGGAATCGGCTCGGATCCAGTACAAATCAGTGTCCAATTGGAGACATAAGGATGCTGTTCCCATTCAGGAGGTGCATGCTCTGAAATCAACGGATATAACTGAGGAATTGGACAGGTGAGGATGATTGCCTCAGCCTCCCACGTGAATCCTTGTTCATCTTCCAGTAGAACATAATCTGCCATTGATTCGACAGATGTGATACGGGTTTCACATCGTACATCGGTTCCTTGTAGCATCGTGTTAATCCGTTTATCTGCGAGCAATTCATCGTTGAAAGCATCCGTTCCGTGATTGTACACACCTGCTTCTCTTCGTTTGGTCGATGATCGGCCGCCTGGTATCGTTCCTTTGTCAAGAACAAGAACATCGTAGCCATAATTGGTGAGAATCTGTGCTGCCCGTGCGCCAGCAAACCCAGCGCCAACGATGACGAACGGTCGTTCTTGCTTGTAGGCGAGACGTGTGACATGTCGTTCGTATGCATCCATATCAAGCCGTGATTGATGGGTTTCCAATTCCCGTTTCCGTACCACGCCCATGACCGGCAAGGGTGGGAGAAACGCCCGATCGAATAGACCATGGCACCAATGAATTCCTGCAATCGAAGACGGATCTCTCCCATCAAGCGCAAATTTGTCGTTTAGATGCTGGCCAATTGTGAGAGAGTCCTCGACTGAAGAGGTCCAATGTGGTGTTGCCTTTCCCCAAGTCATCCTTAGGTTGTTGTGCAACTCTCCGTGTCTGTACAGAGAGGTTTGGCATAAATTCCAGAGATGGTTTGGAGAATTGCCAATTTCAAAAGCCCCTTCTGAGAGAAGTGTTGTACGGACATCGCCTGCTGTATCTTGCCACGATTCAAGGGCCCAATTTGGTAGATTATGCAGCCCATACGGTTCTTCTTTTGCATAGACATGATGCCATGCATGCTCACGGAAGATAAGCAACTCGTCGAGAAACTTTTCAGCTGCCTTTGTACCCACTTCGTGTGCTTCTCGTACGATTTTCATCACTGAAATCATACCGTAATGGATGGCCATGGACAATCTGGATACACCCTTTGGATCTGCAGCATTGTTTCGCCGTCGAGCATAACCTGACAATCCGTTGGTAAGAAATTCCTCCCAGCGCTTCATTGCTGCACGTTCCCCACCTCGTTGGTCCCATACCGGATGGACAGTTTTGTCGATGTTGCAACGTTGCAACAAAGCCAAGCGCTCGTTTGGAGACGTAAGTGACGCGATGTTGACTGGCTCGAAGGGTAACACTCCGTTCCATGATCTCGGAGCATCCAAGTCGATGCTTGGCCAGTTTGAACCAACTCGTCGTTTCCTCAATTTTTTGGTAGCATCACGATATCGGAATGGACGATCCATGGATTTGCCAAAGACAGGCATTGGTACTACACAGTGGCAATCAACTTCGAGGACAGGGCAGTTTGCATTCTTTGCAATAACATCAACCCATTCGTTCCAAGGAGGTAAGGGAAAAAGATCGGTGATGATCATACTTGCAGTTTTTGCAAACTCTTTCATCACAGATGGACGATGACCTTCCCTTGCGACATGCAAGACATAGTCAATTCCAAGATGTTCGCAGCCATGATGCATGTCAACCGCAGCGTCGAAGAGAATGTTGTGGTGTCGTGCATTCGAATGAGGATAACGTTCGTCAATGCCTTGGTAAACGAGTAAAGGACGATCGTACCGGTTCGCAATAATTCGTCCGGTATCGAGAGCAGGATTTTCATGGGTTCGTAACGATGATTTGAGCCAAACAACGATTGGTCCTTGTCCGTTTAACGCCTCGATGGAGTTGGCCATGCGACATCTTTCATCGAGATGTTCAGGCAAATCGAACATATTACGAACTACCAACGTTGGTAAATATACTCCTGTTTGAAGACAACCTCAAAACGATGATTAGACGCCTCGACTTCAGTCAAACATGGACAAGAAGACCTATCTCGTAACGGGGGCATCAAAGGGAATCGGTCGTGCGATAGCTCGTTCGCTTGCAAACGATGGATATCAGGTGGTTCTTCTTGCTCGAGCATCCGATGATCTCGATTCTGCTTGCTTGGAGATTCAATCCGATTCTCCAACTTCGTTTTCCCTTGCCTGTGATCTTTCTCAACCCGAATCGATCGATACTGCCATTCAATCTCTGCAAAATCTGGATGCCATCGATGGTATTGTCCACAATGCTGGGACCATTACACCGATTCAATCGATGTTTGCTGCTGATGATGCGTCATGGGAGCGCAACATCTACGTCAATGTTACGGGAGTCCAAAGGTTGACGAGAGGTCTTTATCCGAAGATGAAGGCTTCTGCCCACTGTC
>Ga0181568_10002778_pt1 | contig 15913 bp, 11 predicted proteins | sample 101ome_20_FD_133758 | JGI IMG/M metagenome (GOLD analysis project Ga0181568, IMG submission 133758) | Coastal salt marsh microbial communities from the Groves Creek Marsh, Skidaway Island, Georgia - 101404AT metaG (megahit assembly) | ecosystem: Environmental > Aquatic > Marine > Intertidal... | reverse complement strand
CAAGCTAAGCGTAAGGTCGTTTGTGGGACTGATTTCTGACCCCATTTGCTAGTGATTTTAACATTTCACTGTATTTTAAAATTCAAAATGGGGTTTGGAATCAGTCCCTTTATAAATACTATGCTGTTAACAAATACTGATCCCAAGGTGCCTTAATAGTACCTAAATTAATTGAAGCAACAAATTCAATAGCACGCTCTGTAGGTGTTTTTTTGATCTCTTGTAAAGGGCTAGGAGGTGCTTCTCTTTGAGTGTTTTTTTGTAAATTTCTTAATGAAAGTAAATCGGCTCTTTCACCAGCAGAATTTGTAACAGAGCGAGCGAGAGCATCTTGAATAGAACTAAGTTCAGAATCATTATCAGAAGAAACCATAGTTCTCACTAAGTTTAAATTCTCTTCTCCAGCTTTTAATAAATCTGCCGCACTTAAACTATCACCTTTTAGAGTTGAATAAAAATCATCTACCAACTCAAGCATTGATTCTGATAAAGGACCTTTAGCTAATTCACGTTGCACAAATGCAACAAACTTTTTACCTCTGTCGGCACCAAGTGTATAAATTTTCTCTAGTTTTGCATCAAGAGAATTTTTAGTTTTCTTCTTTGCTTGTTTTTGGTTAGCCCCAACATCATCTTGACTTTGAACAGCTTGAGCAACAACTTGATGATTTTGCTGTACTTCAGGTTTATCAGTAGAAGGTACTTGAGACATAGCTTTTGCTAAACCTTGATGGTTCATTTGTTGTACAAAGTTTTTAGCGGCTTGCTGTTTTAACTCTTTATCTTTTTTATTTAAACTAACTGCTTGACTTAAATTTTTACTAGTTGCTTGCTCGTTTGGAGTAGAAATTTTCTTTTGAAAAGAATCCAAATGTTTACGATTAGCTGCAGCCCCTCTTCTTAAATCTTGTGCATTTTGACTTTGTCTCTGAACAACAGTTTCATTTTTTTCAAAAACATCTTTTTCTAATTGAGGCTTTGAAGTATTTGCTGTAGGTTTTGCAACAGTCTTTGTAATTGTTTTAATAGCAGCTTTTGGCCCCTGCATTCTATCTCTTGCAGATTGTTTTGGTATTTGAGGAGCTTGAAATCCTCTGCTGTTTGAATCAACTGGCATTATTTATAAAGTACAAATTTGAGTTTAAGGTTCAGTTAAAAAAAGCCTTTAAAAATAAAAAAGTGGTAGTAAAACTACCACTTTTTTGAGGGAGGGAGAACTAAAATTAATTAAGCACCCGCGGTTCCTGCGCCATCAAGAGCCTTGACAAGCTTTTGATCTTCTTCTGAATCTTTTTTATTATCAGCTTTAGAAACCTGTGCAGAATCTTTAACCTCTGCAACATAGTTGAAATCAACTATTTCTTCAACTTGCGCAAAGTGAGTAGGAGCTCTATCTTGATTTAAAAAATTTAATTCTTCATCTGTAGAGTCATCGCCATCAATAAATCTATTAAAAGATTTTTCTTCTTGCAAACTTGCTTTTTCAGCGAGTTTTTCTTTGTTTTGTTGCTCTAATTTTTCTTGATTCTTAGTTTCTTCTTCTTGAATTGCCTTTTGCTCGTCCTCAATTTCCTTATAAGCTTTATCATCTTCCTTAATCTGAGCAGATCTTGCTTCAGTGCTATGAACATTTGCCTCAGAATTATAAGATGTTGCAGAGTTTTTTAACGATGCAATTTTTGATTGTAATGAAAATTTTTGTGGGTCATCAGAAGCTATTGTATCTAAATCGCTTTGAGCTAAAGCAGCTTTTGATGTTGCTCGATTGGCATTTGCTTTTGCTGTGCTTGCTAATTGTTGGTGAGTTGAACTATCCATAATCTTGGCTCCTTTTTAAGAGTATTCAAGCTATAACACAGATAAATTATGTTTTGGTTAAGGACTTAAAAACAATTGAAAATTGCTAAAATAAGCTCCATAATGCAAACTACAAACAAGCACTTAAGCACTTTAGAAAAAAACTATGAAGCTATACAAGCTGTGACGGCCATCGTTGCTGACACATTGGGTCCAGAAGGTTTAAACGTTATGCTTATAGATGAATTTGCCAATGCTTTTTGTACTAATGATGGTGTCACCATACTCACTAAATTACAAATCAAAAATCCAGTTGCAAAATATATTAGAGATGCCGCACTGGCACAAGAAGAAAAAGTTGGCGATGGTACCACTAGTGTTTGTGTGGTTTTAGAGGCTCTTTTAAAAGAATCTATTAACACCCTAAAAAATAAAGATATTTCGACAATAAGGCTAACCAAACTTTTACATCAAGCTAAACAAAGAATTTTAGAATTGATTGCAAAGCAATCAATTGCAGTAGAAAAGCTAGATGATGAAAAATTATTTGCCGCAACGGCAATAGCCTCTAGAGAAGATTTGCAATTAAGTAAATTAATTCAACAACTTTATATAAAAAGTTTTTCTAATACAAAACAAGAAAAATTTGACTTGAGCGAGCATATTTATGCTTATAAAAACACTCATGACCATATTCTTCCCGGCTTCATCATAAAGAAAAAACCGCACTTAAACTCAAAAGAAAAAATCAAAGATTGTGAAATCCTTATGGTTAAAGGTTCTTTAGAGCCTCAGGCAATCTCAAGTGAGGCTGCGAGCACTGATGAAGGGGTAAAAAAATTCAACAACAACGTTCAAGAACTTGTTGAGCTTTGTAAAAAGATCAAAAAAAGAGATATCAAAGCAGTTTTTTGTTCTGGTTCAATTTTTCATCAAGCAGAAGAAATTTTAAATAAAGAAGGCATAATTGTACTTTCACATCTTACAGATTCTTGTTTTAGAAATATTGAAAAGGCTTCTAAAGCCATTGCTTGCTCTCGAACTGAACTCTTTGATCAAGATCAAAATTGTTTTAATAACAAATTAGGTAAAATCAAAAGTCTAGAATTCAATGAAAGATTTCAGGCTTTTGTTTTAGAAGCAGAAGCGTTTGCTTTTCACAGTTTGATTTTAGGAGAAAGCACACAAAATCTTCTTGATGAAAAACTGCGAATTGCACAAGATGCGACCAAAGTATTTTATGCAACTTTAAAAGAAGGGCTTAGCAAAGGAGGAGGTATTTTGGAGCTAGATATTTTAAATACTTTAAAAAAAGAAGCCGAGAATCAAGAAATTATCGAAATCTTAGAAGCTGGGCTTTCAAGTATTTTTTTACAAATACAAAAAAATACAGGCTGGCAAATGACTCCAGCAGACTTAGAAAAAAAGTTTGCAGAAGAAAACATTTTAGATGCAAGCCTTGTCAAAAAAACAATTATTGAGATTGCCTTTGACCTTTGTTCACAAATAATTAAAGTTAAAAACGTTGTCATAGCAAATAGTTACTAGCAAGTCTTTACAAATGCTAAAATTATTTTCATATGGGAAAATCTTTATTTGAAAAAGTTTGGCAAGCACACGTTGTTGAGGAATTACCCGGAAACAACAATTTGATCTTTATGGATCAAATCATTGCTCATGAAATTACCACTCCACAAGGTGCAATTCAAATTGATGAAGAATTTGATGGAAATATTTTTGACGCAAAACGAATTTTATCGATCAACGATCACGTAGCACCAGCAAAAGATACTGCAACGGCAATCCAAGCTGAAGTACTTAGAAAATGGTCAAAAAAACATGGCATTCGCCACTTTGATATTGGTGAAAATGGAATTTGTCATGTAGTTGCTCCAGAGCGTGGCTATGTGCAGCCGGGCATGACTTTATGCTGTGGTGATTCACATACTTGCACGAATGGTGCCTTTGCATGTTTTGCACTCGGGATTGGCACAACCGCAAACGCAGGTGCGATGTTGTCGCAATGTTTACTTTTAAAAAAACCAAAAGTAATGAATATCAATGTAATAGGTTCTAGACAAAATGGAGTTTATGCAAAAGATATAATTTTGGCAATTATTGAAAAGATTGGTTTTAAGGGTGGCACTGGTTTTGTGCTTGAATTCACAGGAGAAGCAATCAAAGCCCTTGACATGGAAGAAAGAATGACAGTTTGCAATATGGCAATTGAAGCTGGTGCAACAAGCGGGATGATTGAAGCAGACGAAACGACTTTTGAATATTTGAGAGGTAAAGAACAAATTTCTGATGATAAATTTGACTCTTTAGTTCAGCATTGGTCACAATTTGTTGCGGACGCAGACGCAGAATACGACGAAAAAGTAGAACTAGATATTAGCAACTTAGCACCAATGGTTACTTGGGGAATAAACCCCGGCGAAGCAAGTTCAACGGCTGAAAGTATTCCTGAGAATGCAGATCAAAAAGCTTTAGAATATATGGGTCTAAAAGTTGGAGATAAAATCGAAGATTTAGAAATTGATCAAGCTTTCATTGGTAGCTGTACTAATGCAAGAATTTCTGATTTAAGAATCGCAGCAGAAATTTTGAAAGGACAAAAAGTTGCTGTACCAACCATTATTACTCCGGGTTCACAGAAAGTAAAAAGACAAGCTGAAAAAGAAGGTTTGCACGATATTTTCCAAGATGCAGGAGCTCTTTGGACACACGCAAGTTGTGGTCCTTGCTTGGGAATGAGTATGGGTGTTGTTGCACCACAGAACCGTTGTATTTCTTCTACTAATAGAAATTTTCCGGGCAGAATGGGGAATGGAGCAAGAACTCACCTCGCAAGTCCCGCAACAGTAGCGGCTTCTGCAATTACCGGCAAGATTACCAATTCTCAAAAATTACAAAACTTAGCTCAAAGTAAATAAATAATGGAAACTATTGTCAAAAAAATCAACAAAAAAATTTCTTTGGAAATTGATATTCCGGGAGATAAGTCAGTTTCACATCGATCAGTGATTTTTGGTGCCATCAGCCCTGGGCAAACAACCATAAAAAATTTTTTAACTGGCGATGATTGTAAACATACCCTTGAAGCTTTTAGTGCAATGGGTGTTAAACATGTATTTGATCAAGGTGTGCTAACAATTTTTGGTAAAGATTTAAGTGAACTAAGAAAACCACAAGATGCAATCTATCTTGGCAATTCGGGTACAAGCATTAGGCTTTTAAGTGGTTTATTCTCTGGGCTAAATTTCACAACAGTACTAACTGGTGATGAATCATTACAAAAAAGACCAATGAAGAGAATCATCCAACCCCTACAAGACATGGGGGCTGAAATAAACTCAATCGAAGACGGTCTGGCTCCACTTACGATCAACCCTCAAGCAAAAGAACAAAACTTAACAGCTATCAAATATAATTCGCCAATTGCATCTGCGCAAGTTAAATCTTGTATTTTACTTGCCTCATTAAGTGCCGTAGGTACAACAACTATTAAAGAACCTCATCTTTCACGAGACCATAGCGAACGTATGCTTGAATATTTGGGCGCTGAAATAACAAAGAATGCAGATGGCACTGAAATTAGTATCAATGGCAAAGAGGCATACAAGCAACTTCAGGGTAAAGAAATTTTTGTGCCCGGAGATATTTCAAGCGCTTCATTTTTTATGGTGGCAGCAGCAATTTTAGAAAATGCTGAAATTACTGTAAAAAATATTGGGCTAAATCCAAGTAGAGTTGGAATTTTAGAAGCTTTTGACCTTATGCATGTTAACTATGAAATTTTAAATGAAAGAACAGTAAACAATGAACCTATTGCAGATATAAAAGTAAAATCATCCAATATCAAAGCTGCCGAAATCAAAGGAGCATTAATACCAAAACTCATTGATGAAATTCCAATCATTGCAATTTTAGCAGCTCAAGCTTCAGGAACAACTGTAATCAAAGACGCTCAAGAACTTAGAGTAAAAGAGTCAAACCGCATCACAAGCACTTTAAACATGCTTAAAAAATTAAATGTACAAGCTCACGAGACTGAAGATGGTTTAATCATCGAGGGTAAAAATAAACAAGAATTTACACCTGAGGAAAATACAGAAATTGATAGTTTTGGTGATCACCGCATTGCCATGAGCAGTGCCATTGCAGGACTTTATGCAAAACAAGCTGTAAAAATTATAAAAACAGAATTTGTGCAAACTTCTTTTCCAAATTTTTTCGAACTTGTAAAAAAACTTGAAGACGATAACTAAATCATGATAGTAAGCCCACAAATTGATGATTTTTTAAAAGATCTTGGTGCAGCAGCAAATTATTTAGGTCATGAGGTCTTCATAGTCGGTGGCTTCCTTAGAAACCTTTTATACAAAGAATTTCACGATAGTTCATGGCAGGTTAATCAAGATATCGATTTAGTTATTAACACAAACGCCATAGAATTTAGTGACAAATTTCAAAAATTTTACGAAGATAATCATGATGAGCATATTAGCTTTGACATCATAGAAAGCTTTGCTCAATTTGGCACTGTGAAAATTAATCACCCCGAAAAAAAAGATTTTAATATAGAAATTGCCAGTACAAGAACAGAGACCTATAAAGAAGCGGCTGCTTTTCCGACGGTAAAGATTATTGATTCAATAGAAGATGACTTGCAAAGAAGAGATTTTACGATTAACGCCTTATTGATGTCTTTAAACAAAACAAATTTTGCGGAGATAATTGATCATGTCGGCGCCCTTAAAGATCTAGAAAACAAAAAAGTCAAAGTCTTTCACCAAGATAGTTTTATAGATGATCCAACAAGGATCTATAGAGCAGTAAGAATGAAACTTGAATATAATTTTGAAATAGAGAATGAAACTTTAACTTATTTACAAACAGCACTAAAGCACCCTGAATTTAATAATTGGTTTTTAAAAAGAAAAAACCGTTTTGCCATTGAAAAAAACAAAATTATAAACCTTGGAGAAAACAAAAGCAAAAAAGCTGAGAAATTTTTTATGGATTTGGACCATAAGTTCTAAGCCATGTAAAATTACGTCGCAATGATTCTGAGGTTTTTGCAATATCCGTTACAGGTCCACGCATCATAAAAGCAAAGTAATCTTTATCATCAGCACCCGGATTTCTCAGATTAATAATACTAAGCAAATTACCCAAATTAAAACTTTTAATTCCAACCAACTGTAAAATACTTTTAGATCTCTCAGGGACAGCACCCAAGCCTCTAATCATAAGTCCATCAGCAGCGTAATCTACAAAACCTTCAAGATGGAGTTCAATTTGATCTGAATGTAAAATCAATTTTTCTGTTTGCATTTTACCCTTATCAAAAATTATATGAGAAACGATATCATTAAACAATCCACCTTTATAAGTAATAATAGTTTGAAAGACATTATTAAAATCAAAGTTTTTTAAAGTGTTTACTGCGGATAAAAGTTTTTGCATAGTATTTAGAGAACTAAGCTTGCCATCTTTTAGTAAAACACTTGCTTCTCCCTCAAGATTAAAAAACATTTCATCTGGTAATAAACCCTTAGTCTGTCCTTCGAACTGCCCAGAGGCAATACCCTGCGGTACTTCATTACCCAAAGCAAAGAACGATTCAATCGCTTTATGAGCTGAAATATTATTACCTTTGATTTTGAACTTAGAAACCAAGCTATGAAAATCCAGTCCTAAATTTGCTCTGATAAAACCATCTTCGAGCTTAGCACGCAACCTATCAATTTGCATAAAGTCTTCTGTAACTTGCATATCAAAACGGACTTTTTTATAATCTAAAATATTCCATAAACCTTTTAATAATTTGACTTTAATAAACACCGGCTTGTCTTTAACAGATATTAAATTTACACTAGATTTTTGTGAACTTAAATCACCGACAGCAAATTTCTTGGCAATAGCCTGATCAAGAAATTCAATATCACAAAAAGTATGCCTATCATCATAATTACCATCCGTACGACATTGTAAATAACCAGTACCCGGATCAAGATTTAATGTTTCAATACTCTTTATGTGAGGCTCGATTGGATCTAAATCAACTGCTAAAAAATTTCCATTTGTATCTAAAGGCGTATAAGCGTCAATAGAATAATTAATTTTATCCCTTTGCTTCCAATCATGAACCTCAAAATCAGTAATTAATTCTGTTGTAACGTCATTTTTGGTAAGAAATAATTTAGTGTTTTTTGACAAAATAGTTTTTGGCGTAAAATAAAAACTTGACTTAGCCCTCGCTTTAACAGTTGGATCAAATTCAAGCCATTGAGCAAATTTTAAGCTATCAACCTCATCAAGACTGCCGTTAATATCTAAATAAAATTTTTGAGAATTACCCTTTGCTTGAAAATTAACAGGTAGATATCCTTCTACTTTTAATAATTGAGCAATAGTTTCAGGAATAAAATTGACAAAATCAGCATATTTAAGCTTAGAATCAACATCAAAATCAAAATATCTATCTTTGGTCAAGAAATCTTGAATTGTCATTTCTTTTATATCTAGTTGTGAATTTTCATAAAAAACAGTTGCTCCATTCATACGTAAATCATCATCTATTGAGAAAGCACCATTTTTTAAACGGATCAAACCTGGCAGTCTTTGATATTGAGTATAAAAACTAATGTCTTGAGCTAGTCCTGAGGCTTTTAATTTTTTGTCTTTATAACTTAAATCATAATCTAGCAATCCCTCTTTTGCTTTAAAACCAAGTTGCTCAAAAGAAAAATAAGACAAAATATCAAAAGGAAAATTAACAGCCTTAGAACTAAAGTCATAAACTTTATTAGCTAAGTCTAAAGTGCCATCAAAACTTAAGTTGCCATTGTCATTAAAGATTAAGCTCAAATCTTGAACAGTTAAAACATTATCAACGAAACTAATAGACGAGTTTAAATCGCTGACTTTAAAAGTCTTAGTATCATAAAGAAAATCAAAACCCAAGTTATTTAAAAGACCAGATGCAATTAAAGAATTAGCTTGTGACTTATAATTCAATTGCAGATTTTCAATATTGCCAACAATTGTTTTAAATTTACTCAGACCTTTGATATATTTTTTTAAATGAAAACTTTCTATTTTAGTTAAATCAAAGAGATCCGAGCTTAAATTAAATTGCAAATCCTTAGAAGCCATATTATAAGTGGCATTAAAGTCTATATCATTTTCATAGACTTTTCCGGCAAAATCAAGCACTGTAAAAGAATCACCATCTGCAACAATTTTAGTATTAATATTTTGGACGAGTAAAGGGAAATTTGGTTCAAGAATTGATGTTTCAACAAAAACTAATTCTCCATAAAAACTTGGAGCCGAATTAGAACTTGTTTTTTTGATTTTTAAATCTGATTTTAAATAGCCCTTAAATAATAAATCTTTATATTGCTCTAAAAGTTGAGTCTCTAAAAAGCTTTCAGCAACTAATCTTAAAGATCTTAGAGGTAAATCTTGAGCGAAAAGATTTAATTCATAATTGCCAGATTTAGCAACAGTACCATTAAGTATAAAATCTGAGTACTCAAAAGGCACCATTAATTTTTTTATTTTGTACTCATTGCTTAATAGCTGTAAATCTAACTTAAAGTTTTTCTGCACTGAATTTTCAACAGTATAAAGATTTTTTATTGGTACATCAACAACAATTTCTGGCTGAAAAAAATCACCAATAATCTTAAAATTTAAATCAAAAACATTACCACTATGAATGACATTAATTAATTTCATCACTTTATCTGTAATTAAAGTTTGAATTTCTTGTATTCTAGATCTAAACAAAGGCAAATTGAAACTCTGTAAATCTATATTTAAATCTAAAACAGGATTCCCTTTGAAAGCATTCTTTAAAACGCCTTTAGCAATAGAATGTGAACCCAAAACATACAAATCTAAAAATTCAAGATTAATATCATCTGCTAATAAAAATTTAGAGTTTATATTTATATCACCTAAAGATTTTAAGTTTGCGATAGCGAGACTTAAAGAATAAGACTCGTTCAAAGTCTTATTTTCTGATAGCTTTAAATTTACTTGAGTGCTCGCTTGTGCATATCTATTAAAAAACTCCAGAAATCTTGATTTACGCTTAGAAAAAGCTCTTGAAATCAGATTTATCAAATTAGGCTGAAGCTTATGGAAATTAACATTCAAGTTTTGTACAAGTTTATAAACACCTTTTGCGTTATTAAGATCATAAATACCAGAAATATAAAATTGGTTTGTCAAAGAAGCATCAGTTAGCTTTGAACTTTGAAGATCTTTATTGTTATAAAATTCAACATCATATAGCTTAGTTGATTTATTTTTATGAATATCTAAGTAAACCAGTTCTTTTTCATAAAACTGCTCAGAGAAAATCTCTAATTCAGTTTCATGAAAACTAAGGGCTTTAAATCTAAATTTCATTGATCTTTTAGATGGTTTCAGAATTGATTCTAAGTTCCAAAGATCATTATTTTTTATAGCTTTTATATATAGCCTTGATGCAAATATGTTGTTAATCATTTGTGTCGATCGAAACAAATTTCTCAATGGATAAACTAATTTAAAATCATGTAACTCAACGATCTTATCGTCATTTTGCTCAATACTAATTTCTTGTGCAGTCAAAAACAATTTAAATTTTTTGAATCTATAACTGAGATTTGTAAATTTAATTTTGGCTGTAAGTTTTTTTTGTATCTCTTGAATTAAAATTTTTGAGACATAAGGCTTACAAAAATCTAAATTCAATAGAGCGAACGGCAAAATAAAAAACACCAAGATTGCCGCTGAAATTATTATGAATTTTAGATTTTTTTTCAACAAAAGAATAAGGATTACTTTTTAAATCACCTTCTATTTTATCAGCTCAAAGATAATATTATTACTTATCATTAAAGCTTTTTTTGTTAAAAATAATCGGTTGTCTTCTTGTTTCAAATAAGCCATATCTAAATATTTATCTAATTTGCCTTGATCAATAAAAACCAAATTTTCAGGGCTTAACTTAAGTCCCTCTGCCAACCTTAATTGCAATAAAATCTGTTCTTCAATTGACTTTTCATAAGTAACATATTCAATAACTTCATCATCATCTAAAACAAAATCCTCTGAAATGTTTTCTTGCAAAGATTTAAAGTTTTCTAAGTATTGTTGAAAAATTTTTGTATTGGCATAGCGCTTTTTATTAATATAGCCATGAGCGCTTAAACCAAAAGCATAATATTCTTGGGCTCTCCAATAACAAAGATTATGCTGAGCTTGATGACCTGCTTGAGCCCAATTAGAAATTTCATAACGTTCTAAATTATGTTTTTCTAAAAGTTCATCAAGCTTATAATACATATCAACTACAGAATTTTCAGTTGGCAAATCTTTATGTTTTGAATTTTCATAGATTTTACCAAAAGGGGTATTTTCTTCGATTGAAAGAGCATAAGAAGATATATGCGGAGGGTCATATGACAAAGCAATTTCAATTGAATTAATCCATTGCTGTAAGTTCTGATGCGGCAAGCCATAAATCAAATCAAGGCTCCATGACTTAAAACCAATTGATTTAACCAGTTCTATAATTGCTTTTGCTTCCTCAACACTATGCCCTCTTGCTAAATAACTTATTAACTCTTCGTCAAAAGTCTGCACACCTAAACTAAGACGATTAATGCCTATTCTTTTAAATTCATGCAATTTCTTTGCATCAACAGTTCCAGGATTAGCTTCTAGAGTTATTTCTATATCATCATCAAAATTAAAATATTCTTTTAACAGGTTCAAAACTTCTTCAATTTCATTTGCCTCATGAATACTTGGAGTACCACCACCAAAAAATATTGTTTTTAAATTTGCTTTTTTAATTGCTACTGGTAGTCTTGCTTTAATTTCATTTTTCAAAGCTTGAAAATAAAGCATTTGTTTTTGCTTGTCTTGGTCTGCAAATGAGGCAAAGTCACAATAAGGACACTTTGTTTTACAAAAAGGTAAATGAATATAAATAGAGCTTGCCAAATTATTTTAAGCCTTGTAATAGATTAATAGAATTGGTCAATTTGATTTTTTTGATTTCCAATAAACTATCCCCATCAACAATAACAAGATTATTAGAAACTGAGCTAGGTACTAAAATTAAATTTTCATCTTCAACTAAATACAAAGTACTAACTTGACTAATATCAGCGTCAAAACTTAAAGTTTTTTGCAAAGTGAAACTATTTGTATCAAACTGCTGCAACTTTGTTTGCTTATCATCTTGCATTAGAACCAAAAGTGATTTACCAGACGCATGAACACGCAATTTCGTTGGAGTCATATCAGTAACAAGAAACTGTTCAAGCTCGCTAGTGATTAAATCAAAAATCAATAATCCATTTTGAATTTCTTGAGTATTGTGTTGTGAGATTTTTTTAACTGCAACTATAACTTTATTTGTTGTAGACACAATTGAATAAGGTATAAAATCGAAGTTTGCATCAAGCTCTTTTAGAGCAATTTGCCGAGAAATTCTTAAATCATAAGTATTCAAAAAAAATATTTTTTTAGTTGCTTTTGATAAAAAAATCAAAGTATCTGCACTGTCAGCAGATCGTGAAAGTAAATGAAAGCCCTCTATTACATGAGGTAATTCTAGTTTTTTCAAAAGTTCTTGTTTTTTAAAATCAATGATCAGTAAATCACTTGAATTTTTTGTTACCAAGTATAAAGAAGATTGGTTCAAATTAAATTCAAAACTTTTAATTCCATCATCTATTCCGATATTTTTTAAATTAAAAACTTCTTTAAATTCTAAGTCATTGTCAACTTGAGACTCTATATCTTGCTTTTTGATTGGCTTTGTAGCATCAAAATCAAAATCTTTTTTTGTAACTTCAAAAATCGAGCCACTTACCATATCAGAAAAAAACAATCTATCTTTAACTTTGGCAAAATGAGATAAATATTTTAAATTTTCTAATTTAACTTCTTTTTCTTGAAAAAAATCTTTTTCTAAACTTTTTTCTAAAGTCATTTCGGCAAAAACACCTTTATCATAAGAGTAAGTCAAAAAACGAAAAGGCTTATTGTCTTTAATTGTCTGCATTTTTTTTCTAAATATCAATTCACGATCTGACGCCAATTCAATATCACCAAGCTCAATTGGTATGCGTCCAGATAAAAAAGCTAAATCACGAGGAAGCTTAAATTGCTTTGGCACAATAAACTCTTGATGAATCATGGAAGCAAGCAAAATATCTTGCAATAAATTTGGATAAAAATCAAAACTTTTTATTGTTTTATTTTCAATTGGTGTATAGATCCAAGCATTTGAAAATAGATAATCATTAGCCTCTGTTTTTAAAATTAAAGAAATTTTTTCTTCTTGATCTTGGTTTTTCTGATATTTTTCAATCGTTCCATCAGGCAAAGTTTTTAAAGAGCTAGGTTTTTGCGGCTTAATCAAAAGCCATTTTTTTTCTCCATCCACTAAAACTTGATCTAATCTAAATTTGGCTTTTGGCATTTCAGTCTTAAAAAAACTTTCAATATCTTGAGGAACTTCTGCAACTGCGACTAAAGCAGAAAAACAAAAGATAGGCACTAAAAGCAGAAATCTCATCTATATAAGATTATCATTAAATATTAGCTTGAGTAACTATCAACACAGATGTTGTAGATCATTAAAAAGTTGTTCACAATAGGGCACCAGAAAACCATTAGCTTTTGCTTTGCGCACTACAACTCCAAGCAATTGGTCAAGTTCAAGTGGACGCTTTCTTAAAAAATCTTGCAGCATTGATGTTTTAAAACCTTGCAAATTTAATGCATCTGTGCGATTAAAATGTTTGATATCTATTTCTGGATCAACTTTAATTCCTAAAAACAAAGCTAAATCCTTTGTTTCTTTCATAATATTTTTTATTTGCAATCTAATTTTTTCATCATCAAGTAAAGTTCTAATATCTGCTTCGTACAAAACACTAAGAGGATTAAAAGCAGCATTCCAAACGAGTTTTTCCCAAAGATCAGCTTCAATATCTTGGCTTTGCTTGATTACCAATTGAGCATCCGTAAAGATTTTTTGCAAATAATCTATTCTGTTTTGCTCATTAATAGTTTGCAATTGAGCTTGATCTAATTCGCCCAAAGTCAGCCAATAACTACCTTTACGCATATAATCTCCCGGAGCAATGACCTCCGCTAAAACATTTGTATAGGCTCCGATAACATGGCTTACTCCAAGCTTTGCGGCTAAAATTTCTTCGTTTTCAACTCCATTTTGTATTGAAATAACAACAAAGTTTTTTAAAGAGTTTTTCTTAGTAAAATCAAAAATTTTGTTTGCCGCATCCTGAGTATCTTTTGATTTCACACATAATAAAATCACCAAAAGCTGATTATCAGTAGGTGAAACACAATGCTCTAAATCTTTATAGACAGTGACAGTCTCAGAATTATAATAATCAATACTTGCATCATCATTACACACATGAAATTTAATACCAGAGTCTTTTAAAACTTGATAAGTTTGATTTCTTGCGATAAAAGCCAAATCATAATTAAGGTTTAATTGGTTTTTTGCAGTCAATAACTGCGCTCCATACATGCCACCAACAGCACCAACACCATATATCAAGAAATAAGGTTTTAAAGACATTTCCAATTTTATTATTGCATATTAAAATAAAATATATGAATCTTATTGAATTGTTAGTGCACCCAGAAAGCATAGAAGAACTTTCAAAAATTGAATTTTTGCAAGTTCAATTTCTTGGCAATAGCCTATTAAAAATTCTAATAAGTACGATTATATTTTTGATTTTTTTTGTTGTTATTGAAAGTATTGATTGGTTTATAACTCAAAAACTTAAAAACATTGATGCAAAAAAACCTAATGATTTTACCAAAGCGCTTATAGCTACTTTAGAAACAGTGGGGCATTTCTTTTATTTTTGTCTTGGTTCTTATTGTGCGTTGCATACTCTTAAACTTGAACCTCATTTTGCTAAAGCCTGTAACTCACTATTGATTGCCTTGATTACAATACAGATAATTTTATCGGCAAAGCACTTAATTCATTATTCAATAACAAAAGCTTTTAAATTAAATACCAATAGCCAACAGAAATCAACAGCAGTAAATGGCATTATGCTGTTAATAAATATTTTGCTTTGGGCAATTGGTTTACTAACCATTTTGGCAAATTTTGGAGTCAATATTACTTCTCTTGCTGCGAGCTTGGGTATTGGTGGTATTGCTATTGCTTTTGCTTTGCAAAATATTCTAGAAGATTTATTTAGTTCTTTTTCAATATATTTTGATCGCCCTTTTGAAATTGGTGACTTCATTATAGTTGGAGCGAATTCTGGAACAGTAAAAAAAATCGGTCTTAAAACCACTAGAATAACTGCTTTACAAGGTGAGGAAATTGTAATTTCTAACAAAGAACTCACAACCAGTAGTATTCAAAATTTTAAAAAACTCAAAGAACGTAGGTTTGTTTTTCAAATTGGTGTTTGCTATGATACCGCCAACGAAAAACTTGAAAAAATTCCGGATATCATTAAAGCAATTTGTGCTGAAGTAGATTTAATACGTTTAGATCGAGCAACTTTTTGTGAATTTGCAGACTCAAGTTTAAATTATGAAATCGTTTTATATTGCCAAGATGGTGATTACATAAAATATATGCAAGCACGCGAACAAGTAAACTTGAAACTTAAAGCTGAATTTGAAAAAGAAAAAATCGAATTTGCTTACCCAACACAAACTTTGTTTGTGAACACAAACAGCTAAGACACTTCGGACCGTGTTATTTTTGTCTCATTTTGCACAAAAAATAAGTAAAAATACTGTAATAGGACACTTCGGACCGTGTTATTTTTGTCTCATTTTGCACAAAAAATAAGTAAAAATACTGTAATGGGACTGATTCCAAACCCCATTTTGAATTTTAAAATACAGTGAAAGGTTAAAATCACTAGCAAATGGGGTTTGGAATCAGTCCCATAAACGACCTAACGCTTAGCTTGTTTCACTGCGTGAAACTCACTAAGCGGCGGTGTTTGATTCTTTTGTTAGGCGTGTCTAACCAAACCCTACTTATGCCCAAATCTAAAGACTCGAGATACTTATT
>Ga0181568_10002776_pt1 | contig 15922 bp, 6 predicted proteins | sample 101ome_20_FD_133758 | JGI IMG/M metagenome (GOLD analysis project Ga0181568, IMG submission 133758) | Coastal salt marsh microbial communities from the Groves Creek Marsh, Skidaway Island, Georgia - 101404AT metaG (megahit assembly) | ecosystem: Environmental > Aquatic > Marine > Intertidal zone... | reverse complement strand
ATGTTTAGTGGTAGTGGTGCTGGATTATTTGATATTCCACAATCAGCATTAACTGAAGAAGCATTTAGAATTGCAAGTGGTTCAGCAACTGCATCCGTTTCTCCAAACTTAGGATTTGTAGTTAATACATCTTCATTATTTGAGCAAGATGTTAGAATAGATAGTGATTTGGTTGTAACGGGTAGAATTACAACAAACGAATTATATACAAACTTTATTTCATCATCGATTGTTTATTCATCTGGTTCAAATATATTTGGTGATTCAGCTGAAGATAAACAAACATTAATTGGTGAAACTGAGATTGTTGGTAATGTAACCGCAAGTGGAATTATAAGTTCATCATTTGAAGGTGATGGTAGTAGATTATTCAATATACCATTAAACGCATTATCAGAAGAAGCATTTAGAATTGCTAGTGGTTCAGTATCGGCTTCATTATTATACAAATCAGGTTCAGATGAACCAAGTATTTTTAGAGTAGAAGATACAACTAGAAAAGAAATACGAACTGAATTAAGTGGTTCTCTTGGAGTAAGTGGTAGTTTATCCGCATCTATGTTTAGTGGTAGTGGTGAAGGTTTATTTGATATTCCTCGTTCAGCATTAGCACCAGATGCATTATTATCAAATTTAATAGCAACTGGTTCAATTACTGCTTCTCTTAATCCAGATGGTGGAATGAATGTAAATACATTCACAACAATTACTGGTGGATTATTTGTAAAAGCAGAACAAACTCCAGGTGAAGCTGAAGTATCACTTATTGAATTAGGTGATAGTACAAGAATTAGTGGTTCAGTATTTATATCATCTTCAATAACCGCATCACTTTTCCAAGGTGATGGTAGTGGATTATTTAATATTCCAGCTGCACAACTTTCTGGTGATTCACCAAGAATCGCATCTGGTTCAGCAACGGCATCGGTTTCTCCAAACTTAGGATTACAAGTAAATGTACCTGCAACATTTGATGCTAGTATTTCAGCATCAACTACGGTATTTGCTAAAGATGTCGAAGTTGCTGATGATGTAACAGCTGATAGATTTATTGGTAATGAAGTTAGTGGTGCATTTAGTGGTAGTGGTAGGGATTTATTTGATATCCCTCGTTCAGCATTAACTGAAGATGCATTACTTACAAATAATATTACAAGTGGTTCTATTACTGCATCGGTGATAGTAGTACCGCCTGAATCTGGTAGTAACATATTTAGAGTAGAAGATTCTACTGGAACTACTAAATCAGAATTTAGTGGTTCTGTATTTGTTTCAGAATCAATTACTTCTAAATTTTTCATTGGTGATGGTTCTCAATTAACAAATGTACAAGCTGAAGAATCTCCTATAATTGCTAGTGGTTCTGCTACGGCATCGGTTGAAAGTGGAGAGTTCTTTATCGTAAATGCTGGTAGTGGTTCTCAATTTACAAGTAGTATTGATATAACTGGTTCTGTAGTAATTTCAAATGATTTAACTGCTAGTAAGATTAATGTAGATGAGTTAGATGCTACGATTATCACTTCAGAAGAATTTACTGGTTCATTTTCTGGTTCATTTGCTGGTGATGGTTCACAACTTAATAATATACCATTTACATCTCTTAGTGGAGATGCACCAAGAATCGGTAGTGGTTCTGTAACTGCATCAACTGACCCAGATAGAGGATTTGTAGTAGAATCATTAGATAGTGGTTCGTTATTTACTGGTTCACTTTTCGTAAGTGGAAATGTTCAAATAAATGATGGTATTTTTAAAGGTGATGGTGCTGGATTATTTAATATTCCTCAATCAGCATTAGCAGAAGATTCTCCAAGAATTGCTAGTGGTTCTGTAACAGCATCTATTTCACCTAATTTTGGATTTGTAGTAAATACTTCTGGTTCTATTGAAGGTGATTTAACAATTGATAATGATTTATATGTAAGTGGAGCTATAAATGCTAGAGAGTTAAATGTAACATTTATAGATTCAGTTGTAATTACATCTTCTGGTTCAAACACATTTGGAAATAATTTAGATAATAGACAAGAATTTACAGGTTCAGTATTTGTTACTAACTCATTAGATGTAGATGGTGTTATAACTGGTGATGGTAGTGGTTTATTTAACATTCCACAATCAGCACTTACTGAAGAGGCATTTAGAATTGCAAGTGGTAGTGTAAGTGCATCTGTATCACCTGATAGAGGATTTTTTGTAGAATCATCGGAGAGTGGTTCTGAATTAACTGGTTCAGTTAGAATTAGTGGAAGTTTAGATGTAAATGAAGGATTTAAAGTTGGTACTGATATTACTGCAAGTGAAGGTACGGTATCGGCATCATTCTTTGTGGGTGATGGTTCTCAATTAACCAACTTACCTGCGGCTGAGTTCGCTGAGGAAGCTAAGAGAATAGCTAGTGGTTCTGCTACTGCATCCATTTCACCCAACTTAGGGTTTGTAGTCAATACAACAACTAACTTAGAGGATGATGTAAGAATAACAGGTAGTTTCATAGTATCATCATCAAACGGATTTGTTGATACTGGTTCGTTGAATACTTCATTTACTATTACCAATGATGGTGCTAATTCATATAGATTTAGTGGAGTAGATGGTGATAATCCAACTATTACAATTGTAAGAGGACTAACTTACACATTTAACGTAAATGCACCAGCACACCCATTCTACATAAAAACTCAAAATTCTGATGGAACTGGATTTGAATATAGTGGTAGTGTAATAACAAATAATGGTGTTGATAATGATACAATCACATGGGTAGTTTCTGGTTCAGCTCCTGATACACTTTATTATAATTGTGAAAATCACCTTGCAATGGGTGGTGAATTTAATATAGTTGATGAAATACCACTATACGGACAAATTGATTTAATTGGTGATACTGAGGTAGTTGGTAATCTAAATATAACAGGTAGTACATTTGTAACTGGTAATTTAGATGTATCTAACACTATAACAGCTAATGAAATAAGTGCTAGTAAATTCTTAGGAGACTTTAGTGGTTCATTTAGTGGTAGTGGTAGAGATTTATTTAATATTCCACTTTCAGCACTCGCTGAAGATGTACTTCCTCGTTCATTTATAGCAAGTGGTTCTGTAACCGCATCAGTTTCTCCAAATAAAGGATTTGAAGTAAATTCAATAGCAGCCATTACTGGTGGGTTATTTATAGATGGTGAAACTCAAGCTTCTGGAGCATTTTTAGTATCGGCATCTTATGAACCATTTGTAGATGATACCACATTAGTTGTAGAAGTACAATCAGCTGATGGTGGTAACAAATACTTTATTGATGATGAACAACAACCAAAATTAGAATTTTTAGTTGGTTCAACATATACTATTTGGCAAAGTGGTAGTTCCAACGATACGCATGATTTAAGATTTTCAACTACATTAGATGGTACTCACAATGGTGGTTCGGTATATACTGGTAGCGTTGATACTGGAAGTATTGCTGCTGGAAATAGTGGTTCAAGAGTAATAATTGATGTTACATCAGATACTCCAACTACACTTTATTACTATTGTATCAACCACACTGGAATGGGTGGTATTGCAAAAGTTTATAGTGAAGAACCATCTAATGCAAATATTGTATTTGATGGTAGAACTGATTTAAAAGATAATGTAAGAGTTGAAGCTGATTTAAAAGTAACTCAAACAATTACTACATTAGATGCAAATGTAACAAATGATTTAAACGTTACTGATACAACAACTACTGAAAAATTAGTAGCAAATCATATTACTGCATCATCAATTACCGCATCTTATTTAGATTTCATTAATTTTGATGAAGATAATCCAAGTATACCTGGTAGATTAAAATGGAATGAAACCGATGGTACTCTTGATTTAGGAATGAAGGGTGGATTAGCTACCCAACAAATAGGACAAGAACTTTATTATCCACCTGTTATAAATAAAGATGGGGGAGATTTACTAAATGGTACATTGGTAATGATAGACCCTACTCAACCTGCACAAGGTAATCGATTAAGGGTTGTAAAGGCAGAAACTTCTGGAAGTTATGCAGAAAATTACTTAGTAGGTATTATCACCGAAACCATACCAAATAACAACGAAGGATTTGCAACTTGGTTTGGGTATGTTAGAGATATAAATACAACTACATTACAAAATGCCAACTTAAAAGATAGTTCACAAACTTGGTCTGAAGGTGATATACTTTATGGAGACCCATTAAGACCAGGTGGTTTAACAAACGTAACACCAGTAGCTCCAAACTTAAAATCTACAATAGCTGCTGTAACTGCAGTAAATGGTGTGAATGTAACCTTATTAGTTAGACCCCATTTAGGAGACCATCTATATGATTTACATGATGTAGAAATTACTACAAATGATGCTATATTAGTTGATAGTGGTTCAATTAAATCAAATGATGGTGATTTATTAGTTTGGCAGAGTGGTTCTCAGAGATGGGAAAATACAAGAGAAGATTTAGAACTTAGTGGTTCATTTAGTGGTTCATTTCAAGGTGATGGTTCTCAGTTAACTAATATCTCATTAGCAAACCTATCATTTGATGTAAATAGATTAGTAACAGGTTCAGTAACGGCATCGGTTACTAATGATGGTTTCTTTAGAGTAGAATCAACATCTTCCGTAACAACTGAATTAAGTGGTTCATTAAAAGTATCTGAATCAATTGATTTTGGTGGAGTTATTACTGGTGATGGTTCTGGTCTTACAAATATTTCACTTGCTAACTTAGCATTTGATGTAAACCAAATTGTAACTGGTTCTGTAACCGCATCTACCAAAGAAGATGGAAGATTTATTGTTGAAGATACGGCTGGTGGTGTAAAATCAGAATTTAGTGGTTCAGTAGAAATTTCACAATCATTAAATGTTGGTGGAGTAATTAGTGGTGATGGTAGTGGTTTAACAAATATATCAATTGCTAACTTAGCATTTGATGCTGATAGAATTGCTACTGGTTCGGTAACCGCATCGGTTGATGAATCTGGATTATTCCAATTATCATCTACTGGTTCAGTAAAATCAGAATTTAGTGGTTCAGTATTTATTTCAGAATCAATATCGGCATCATTCTTCGAAGGTGATGGTGGTGGATTATTCAATATCCCAGCGGAAGCACTTCAAGACTTAGAATTAGATAAAATTGTATCTGGTTCTGGTGAAGCTGTAATTGACCCTAATAAATTATTAGTAAATGTACCACTAACAGCATCTAGATTTGATGGTGATGGTAGTGGGTTATTTAACATCCCAGCGGAATCGTTGACAGATTTAGAGTTGAGTTTAATTACTTCTGGTTCAACATTCGCACAAGTAAGTGATAACAAAGGATTTGTAGTATTTGCACCTGAGAGTGGTTCACAATTAACTGGTTCATTATTTGTAAGTGGAGCGATATCACTAATTAGTGGTTCATCATTTAGTGGTAGTGGTAGAGATTTATTTGATATTCCAGCTGATGCAATCTTTGATTTAGACCAGACAAGAATTACTTCTGGTTCGGTAACTGCATCGGTATCTCCTGTTCAAGGTTTTGTTGTAAACACATCTGCATCGATTGAAGGTGATTTGACAGTAGAAAATAATATCATTACAACTGATATTACTGCAAGTATATTTAGAGGAGGATTATTCTCTGGTTCATTTGAAGGACCTTATAGAGGAGAGGGTGATGCTGAAGATAGAGATATTCTAATCTTTGATGAGGATGCTAATAAATTTGTACCTGTACCTGAATCAACTCCAACTACAACCGAACCATTCTCAAATGTAACTGAAGTAACAATTGTTCACAACTTTGATGTAGCATACCCAATCGTACAAGTTTATGAAACTGGTTCAAATGGAATGATTATTCCTTTAGCTATTGAATCAATTGATAATAATACTGTTAAAGTTAAATTTAGTGGATTAACAAGTGGACAAATTGTTGTTGGTAGTGGTGGTTCTAAGATTAGTGGAGCAATTAGTGGAGATAACGTAATAGGTACAGTTGATTCGGCATCATATGCTATATTTGCTGAAACTGCTGGAACGGCATCTTCGGTAGCAGGATTAGATTCAGCATCATTAGCTGCACTACAAGATTTAGAAAACTTTGTAAGAAACGAACAAACGGCATCAATGACCGTTCTTTCTTCTTCATTCGCAATTACAGCATCTTACGCTGAAAATGCTGAAGTTAGTGTTGATTTAAGTGAATACATACAAAATAGCCAAACCTCTTCAATGAGTGTGGCTACATCATCTTTCTCACATTTTGCTGTAACTGCTTCATACGCATTAAACGCTGGTGCTGGTGGTGGTGGAACTGATTTATACATATTTGAAACTGGTTCAGTAGTAAATGGATTAGTAGGAAATATGAACTTTACTGGTTCTGGTGTTAGTGTAACACCTTCTGGTTCGGATGGGGTATTAGTAGAAGTATTAAGTAACTCTACTGGTGATGGATTCCCATTCGATGGTAAAGCTGAATTAAGTGGTAGTTTAAATGTAACTGGAAGTTTATTTGTAAATGGTAGTGTATTCTTAGAATTAGAAACAGGTACCTCGAATGATTTAGTAATTTATAATACATCTAATAAAAAATTACAAACTAAAAGTATTGCTGAAGTAGCAGGTACATCTGGAACAACTGGTACGGCTGGTACATCTGGTACTGCTGGAACAACTGGTTCATCAGGTACAACTGGTTCTTCTGGTACATCTGGTATAGATGGTACTTCTGGAACATCAGGTACTGATGGAACTTCAGGTAGTTCTGGTACAACTGGTTCTGCTGGTACAACTGGTTCAGCAGGAACCTCTGGTTCTTCTGGAACCTCAGGTTCGGATGGTACTTCAGGTTCATCAGGAACAAGTGGTTCATCTGGTTCAAGTGGTACTAGTGGTACTACTGGTAGTAGTGGTACAACTGGTTCTGAGGGAACGTCTGGTTCATCTGGTTCATCTGGTTCGAGTGGAAGTAGTGGTACTTCTGGTTCAACTGGTACTGCTGGTACATCTGGAACAAGTGGAACATCTGGTTCGAGTGGAAGTAGTGGAACATCTGGTATTGAAGGTGGTGGAATGTTCATTGTTACCAGCAATGGGTTTATTTACAATTTTAATGGAATTAGTGGTGATTTCCCAACAATAACTGTTGTTAGAGGAGAACTATTTTATTTTGATGTAAGTAATGTAAGTGGAACACATCCATTTGCATTAAGATTAACTGATGGTGATACAGATGCAGTTCCGGGTACAACAAATAATGACCCAACAAATGGTGTTTCAAATACATCAACACTAATAAAATATAGAGTTCCTGAAAATGCACCTGATAGTATAGTTTATCAATGTGCTGTACATGGTTCAATGATTGGAACTATAAACATTGTTGATAAGAATGGTTCAGCTGGTACTTCTGGTACATCTGCAACTTCTGGTACAAGTGGTACAAGTGGAACTTCGGGTACATCTGGTACTGATGGTTCTACTGGTTCAGCTGGTACATCTGGTACTTCTGGAACAACTGGTTCATCAGGTACAACAGGTTCATTCGGTACATCTGGTTCATCAGGTAACACTGGAACTTCTGGAACATCTGGTACTGATGGTTCTACTGGTTCAGCTGGTTCAACTGGTACTGCTGGTTCATCAGGTACAACTGGTTCAACTGGTACTTCTGGTTCTTCTGGTTCATCGGGTACTTCGGGAACAAGCGGAACTGATGGTTCTACTGGTACTGGGGGTACTTCTGGTACTTCTGGTTCTGCTGGTACATCTGGAACAACGGGTACTTCTGGTTCATCTGGTACTTCAGGTTCTGCTGGTACAAGTGGTTCAAGTGGTAGTAGTGGTTCTACTGGTAGTAGTGGTACGACTGGTTCAACTGGTACTTCTGGTTCAAGTGGAACTTCTGGTTCAAGCGGAAGTAGTGGTAGTAGTGGTAGTAGTGGTAGTAGTGGTTCGACAGGTTCAGCTGGTACAAGTGGTATAGGTACTGATGGTACATCAGGTTCTTCTGGAACAAATGGTACATCTGGAAGTAGTGGTACTTCTTCAACATCTGGAACTTCGGGTTCTTCTGGTTCAACTGGTTCTTCTGGTACAACAGGTTCAGATGGAACTTCTGGAACATCTGGTACTGATGGTACATCAGGTTCATCTGGTTCTTCATCAACTTCTGGAACAAGCGGAACAAGTGGAACTTCTGGAACAAGTGGAACTTCTGGAAGTAGTGGTACATCAGGTACATCGGGCTCAGATGGTTCAACTGGTTCGGCTGGTTCAGCTGGTTCATCTGGTACAAGTGGTAGTAGTGGTAGTAGTGGAGCACAAGGAACTTCAGGTTCTGCTGGTACAAGTGGTAGTAGTGGAACAAGTGGAGAACAAGGTTCTTCTGGTTCAGCTGGTTCAAGTGGTAGTAGTGGTAGTAGTGGAACAACTGGTTCAGCTGGTACAACTGGTTCATTTGGTACTTCTGGAACTTCAGGTTCATCTGGTTCTGATGGTACGTCTGGTACAAGTGGATTAGATGGAACTGCTGGTACAAGTGGTAGTAGTGGTTCATCGGGTACAACTGGTTCAAGTGGTTCAAGTGGAACATCTGGTTCGGATGGTACATCTGGAACATCTGGTTCAGATGGTACGTCTGGAACTTCAGGTACTTCAGGTTCAACTGGTTCAGCTGGTACATCAGGTACAAGTGGAGAAAGTGGTTCTTCGGGTACATCTGGTACTGATGGAAGTAGTGGTACTTCTGGTTCCGATGGAACTTCAGGTTCAGCTGGTACATCTGGTTCAACTGGTTCATCTGGAACAAGTGGAAGTAGTGGAACTTCAGGTTCAGCGGGAACAAGTGGTACTGATGGAACATCTGGTTCAGCTGGAACAAGTGGAAGTAGTGGTACATCCGCTGAAGGAAGTAGTGGTACATCTGGAACAAGTGGGACAAGTGGAAGTAGTGGAACAAGCGCTACAAGTGGAACCGCTGGTTCAAGTGGTACATCTGCTGAAGGTACTTCTGGTTCAGCTGGTACATCTGGTACTAATGGTACATCTGGTTCTTCTGGAACAAGTGGAAGTAGTGGTAGTGCTGGTTCAAGTGGTACATCTGCTGAAGGAAGTAGTGGTACATCGGGTACAAATGGAACAAGTGGAAGCAGTGGTTCATCTGGTATAGATGGTGCTACTGGTAGTAGTGGTTCAGGTGGTTCTTCGGGTACTTCTGGCTCAAGCGGTACAAGTGGTTTAGATGGTACATTCTTCGGAAGTAGTGGAACGGCTGGTTCTTCTGGTACAAGCGGAGCAGGTACTGATGGTTCAGCTGGTACAAGTGGTTCTTCTGGAACATCTGGATTAGATGGTACATTCTTTGGAAGTAGTGGTACAACTGGAACCGCTGGTAGTGGAGGTTCTTCTGGTACGGCTGGTACAAGTGGAGCTGGTACTGATGGTTCAGCTGGTACAAGTGGTAGTAGTGGTACAACGGGTTCAAGTGGTACATCAGCTGAAGGAACTTCAGGTTCAAGTGGTACTTCTGGAGCTGGAACATCTGGTAGTGGTGGTACATCAGGTACTGATGGTTCCTCTGGAACAAATGGTACATCTGGTACAAGTGGTTTAGATGGTACATTCTTCGGTTCTTCAGGTACTGCTGGTAGTTCTGGTACAAGCGGAGCAGGTACTTCAGGTTCTTCTGGTGCTGATGGTGTTGATGGTACAAGTGGTTCAAGTGGTGTTGATGGTACATTCTTTGGAAGTAGTGGTACAACTGGAACGAGTGGTTCTTCTGGTATAACTGGAACATCAGGTACAAGTGGATTAGGTTCATCGGGTACAAGTGGTTTAGATGGAACCTTCTTCGGTTCTTCGGGTACTGCTGGTACATCTGGAGCTGGTACAAGTGGTACATCGGGTACAACTGGTACTTCGGGTTCTTCTGGTTTAGATGGAACGAACTTTGGTTCTGCTGGAACAAGTGGTTCTTCTGGTACAACTGGAACATCTGGTTCGGCCGGTACATCTGGTCAATCAGGTACATCTGGTAGTTCTGGTTTAGATGGAACTTTCTTTGGTTCAAGTGGAACAAGTGGAACAACAGGTACATCTGGTACTTCTGGAGCAGGTACATCTGGTATAGATGGAACATCAGGTTCAAGTGGTATTGATGGAACTAACTTTGGTAGTGATGGTACTTCTGGTTCAAGTGGAGAAGCTGGTACATCGGGTACATCTGGTGCTGGAACTTCTGGTACTTCTGGATTAGGTACTGATGGTACATCAGGTACATCAGCTGAAGGAAGTAGTGGTACATCTGGTAGAGATGGTACGGTTGGTACATCTGGTTCATCAGGTCAAACTGGTACAAGTGGTACAAGTGGTTTAGATGGAACATTATTTGGAAGTAGTGGTACGGCTGGTTCATCAGGTACTACGGGTACTGATGGTTCTTCTGGAACAAGTGGAAGTAGTGGAACAAGTGGTTTAGATGGTACATTCTTTGGTTCAAGTGGTGTTGATGGAACAAGTGGTACAACAGGTACTGGTGGTACTTCTGGTATTAGTGGTTCACATGGTACATCTGGATTAGGTTCAAATGGTTCAGCTGGTACATCAGGTACATCAGCTGAAGGAAGTAGTGGTACATCTGGTACTTCGGGTGTTGATGCAACTGGTACTGCTGGTTCGAGTGGTACAAGTGGATTCGGAACATCGGGTACAAGTGGTTTATTAGTATTACAAGGAGCTACTAATAATGGTGTAATTACCCTAAATGGTTCAGCACCAAATGCAACGGTAGAATCTAATTTAATATTTGATGGATTAACATTAGAATCAACACAAATTTCTGGCTCTGGATTTATTACGGCTAAAACATTCCAAGAACAATATTATGATGCTGGTTCTGGAGCTAGTGTAACTTTAGATTTAGAAGATGCAAACAACTTTGAATATGAAGTAACAAATAACGCAACATTTACATTTGATAATCCACCAGGTGCACCAAAAGCATTTGGATTTACATTGGTATTAGAAAATGGTGGAGCACATACAATAACTTGGCCAACTGGAGTATTATGGGCAAATGGTAACGCACCAACCCTAACTACTTCTGGTAAAGATATCTTAGTATTCTATACTTATGATACGGGAACAACTTATTATGGCTTCCTAAGTGCGGCAAATATGAGTTAACAAATAGTTATATAAAATGGGAATAGCAAGAAGATTAACAAGCGTAACAGGAGGAGAATTGGAATCATTTGTATTTAGAATAGTAACAACATCAGCAAATCAGACATATGAATTGCCTATTGCTGATTATGGTAGTAATACACCTAATTTTACAGTAGACTGGGATGATGGTAACAGTAATTTAATACAAGCATCATCTGATGTAAACAAATTACACACTTTTACTTCAGCTGGTACTTATGATATTTCATTAAATGGAACTGTACCTTCTTTTAAGGTAGATAATAATTCTTTATATAGGGGATTATATACAGCAGTTATTTCTTGGGGTGAAACTTCATTTAGAACATTAAACTTTCATGGTTGTACTAATTTAACATCTGTACCAACTACTGATTTTGAAGGATTAAGTACTATATTTAATTTAGATAACTTTTTTAGACGTACTGGTATAACATCATTACCAAGTGGTTTGTTGGATTTTATGGTTAATGTAACATCTTTCGTAGATAGTTTTTCGTTTATGTCTATTTCATCAATCCCAAGTGGATTTTTTGATAATTGTACACAAGCTCTATCATTTAACTCAACATTTAACCAATGTTTTTCACTAAGTTCTATACCATCTGGATTATTTGATAATAATACAAATGTAACTAACTTTTCATCAACATTTAAAAGTTGTACATCATTAGGTTCAATCCCAACGGGATTATTTGATAATAATACATCAGTTACAACATTTTTCTCAGTATTTAGAATGCCAACAACTTCTAATTCATTGACAGGAAATGCACCCGAACTTTGGACTAGAAATCCAGTACCATTAGGTTTATATGCATTTAGAAATGCAACTGGATTAGGAAATTACGCATCAATACCAGCAAATTGGAAATAAAAATATAAAGTTATGTATATAAAAGTAAGTGGTTCAGAAATAACATATCCCTACACTTTAGATAATCTAAGGAGTGAGAATACAAATATAAGTTTTCCAAAAAACTTAACAAATGATGTATTGGCATCTTTCCATACATACCCAGTTGTTTCAGTTTCTGTTGATATAGATTCTGATTATGAAAAAAATTATATCGAAGGTACACCAATTCAAAGTGGTTCTGTCTATATTCAGAATTGGATAACCTCCTCAGCTTCTTCTGAAGAGATTTTGCAAAGGAAAGAAGAAAAATGGACAGAAATTAGAGAAACAAGAAATAATTTACTAAGTGAATGTGATTGGACACAAATGAATGATACTCCAATTAGTGGTTCTAAATTAGCCTTATGGCAATCATACAGACAATCATTAAGAGATATTACAACTCAATCTAATCCATTTGAAGTAACTTGGCCAACAAAGCCATAATAGTAAATGAAAATTAGTTATATTTATACCTATAACCAATGGATAGATAAATGAGAATAGATTCGCCGATTTTTTCAGGTTCGATAGAACAATCATTATCAGCATACGCTGATTTAAGTGGTTCGTTTACTGGTAGCTTTACTGGTTCTTTTACTGGTGATATTTCGGTAACTGAAGCTGAATTCGATAGATTGATTGTAAAGGATACAATCACAATAGGTGAAGAAAACACATCAGGTACATCTGTAATTGTTTCTCAATCCATTCAAGTTAGTGGTTCTGTTAACGTTGGACCTAATGATTCGTTCAATGTTGATGGTGTAAATGTTTTAGATTCAGCAATAGCATTTGCAATTGCATTAGGATAAAAAGATAAAATATGGCAAATACGTTTAAAAATAGTATTAAAGGACCCGCTGGAACCAGTGGTTTATCAGCTTATACCTGTCCTGCTGCAACTTCGGCAACTGTGATTGGTGTAAATGTGGCAAATATAGTATCACAAAATATTAATGTTGATGTTCAATTAACTGATGACTCTGCTGGAGTAACTAAATATTTATTAAAAGGTGCTGTGATTCCACAAGGTTCTTCAACAATTTTAGTTGGTGGGGACCAAAAGGTAGTATTGGAAGCAAATGATTCAATAACTGTAACATCTTCGGTGAATTCATCAGCAGATGTTGTGGTATCAGTATTAGAAATTACATAAAGTAATAATGTATGAGCTATAAAGGTATAGACCCAAATGGTATAAATCAAATCAGTCAATCTTTACTCTCTGTTGATGTAAACGGGGTAAGGCAGGCAACTATATCAACTCAATCAGTTGATATTATAAACAACCTTAATGTTGAGGGTAGTGTTTCTGCTTCTCAATTTACAGGTAGTGGTGTTGGTTTATATGATATACCTACTGAGGCTCTTTCAGCAGATGCCGCTTCTAAAATAATAAGTGGTTCATCATCAGCAGTAATCTCACCCGATAAAGGATTAAAAGTAAATGTAGATACATCTATTAGTGGTGCATTAAATGTATCCGAATCTTTAACAGTTGGTGGAGTAATTAGTGGTGATGGTAGTGGAATCACAAACATTAATGCGGACTCCATTGGTGATATTGATAGATTAAAATCAGGTTCAGCTGAAGCTGTAATATCTCCAAACTTAGGACTTGAAATAAATGTAAATACTGAAGTAAGTGGTACATTAGATGTAAGTGGTTCTATAAGGAGTAACGATAGTTTAACAATAGATAAATCAGCTAACATTGGAACTGATTTAACTGTTGGTAATGATTTAACAGTAGCTGGTAGAATTACTTCTACCGAACTTCATACAACATACTTATCATCTTCAGTAGTTTATGCTACTGGTTCAAACAAATTTGGTGATTCTGCATCAGATAAGCAAGAATTAACTGGTTCGGTTGGTGTAAAGGGTGATTTAAGTGTTGATGGTAATATAGATTTTAGTGGAAACTTAACTGCGGATGATTTACCAGCTGGTACATCTAACGAAGTGGTAGTTTTCGATACAACAACAGGTACATTCCAAAGAAAGTTTAACGCATCATCTTCTGGTACATCAGGTACATCTGGTTCATCTGGTTCTTCAGGTACTTCTGGTAGTGGAGGTTCATCTGGTACAAGTGGTTCTGGTGGTTCAAGCGGAACATCTGGTTCTGGTGGTTCAAGTGGAACATCTGGTTCTGGAGGCTCAAGTGGAACAAGTGGAAGTGGAGGTTCGTCTGGTTCAAGTGGAACAAGTGGAAGTGGAGGTTCATCTGGTACATCTGGTAGTGGAGGTTCATCTGGTACATCTGGTAGTGGGGGTTCATCTGGAACATCTGGTTCTGGAGGAAGTTCTGGAACTGCTGGTAGTGGAGGTTCATCTGGTACAAAGGGTAGTGCAGGTACATCGGGTTCTGCTGGTACATCTGGTGATGATGGTACATCTGGTTCTGGTGGTACTAGTGGTACTGGTGGTTCAGCTGGTACATCTGGTTCAGTAGGTTCAGCTGGTACATCTGGTTCTGGTGGTACTTCTGGTGATGATGGTACGGATGGTACTGCTGGTTCAAGTGGAACAAGTGGTTCTTCAGGTACAACTGGTTCAAGCGGAAGTAGTGGTAGTGGAGGAACAAGCGGTACATCAGGTAGTGGAGGAACATCTGGTTCATCTGCATCTGCTGGTAGTGGAGGTTCATCTGGTACAAGCGGAAGTGGTGGAAGTAGTGGAACAAGCGGAAGTGGTGGAAGTAGTGGAACAAGTGGTTCTGGTGGTTCAACGGGTACAGCAGGTACATCAGCTACCGCTGGTAGTGGTGGTTCCTCTGGTACGGGTGGTTCAAGTGGAACATCAGGTAGTGGAGGAAGTTCTGGTAGTGGAGGTACAACAGGTTCAGCTGGTACATCTGGTAGTGGAGGTACAACAGGTTCATCTGGTACAACTGGTTCTTCTGGAACAAGTGGAACAAGTGGAAGTGGTGGAACAAGTGGTTCAACTGGTTCGAGTGGTATAACTGGTGCAGGTGGTTCATCTGGTACTTCTGGAAGTGGAGGTACATCTGGAACAAGTGGTTCAGGTGGAACTTCTGGTAATGATGGAGATGACGGAGATGACGGAACATCTGGTTCATCAGGTAGTGGAGGTACATCAGGTACTTCAGCATCATCTGGTACTGGTGGTTCAGCTGGTTCTTCTGGTAGTGGAGGTACATCAGGTACTTCTGGAAGTGGAGGTACATCAGGTACTTCAGCATCTTCTGGTTCTGGTGGTACTGCTGGTAGTGGTGGTACATCGGGTACTGCAGGAACTGGTGGTTCTTCAGGTACATCAGGTAGTGGAGGTTCATCAGGTACAAGTGGTGAACAAGGTACTTCTGGTTCAGATGGTACATCAGGTAGTGGAGGTACATCAGGTACTTCTGGAAGTGGTGGAACAAGTGGTTCTGGTGGTACATCAGCAACCGCTGGTAGTGGTGGTACATCAGGTACTGCGGGAACGGCAGGTTCATCTGGTAGTTCTGGAAGCGCAGGAACAAGTGGAAGTGCTGGAACAAGTGGAAGTGCTGGTTCTTCAGGTTCATCAGGTTCATCGGGTACTTCTGGTAGTGGTGGTTCAAGTGGTTCTGCTGGTTCAAGTGGAGCTCTATCCTTAACTGGTAACACCGATAATGGCTTAATCACACTAAATGGTTCAGCACCAAACGCAACTGTTGAATCAAACCTTACTTTTGATGGTACAACCCTAAACATAACAGGTAATCTGAATGTAACAGGTACTCAAACAATTGTGAATACCGAAACCATTCAGTTAGCAGATAATATTATAACTCTTAATTCAAACTTT
>Ga0181568_10002766_pt1 | contig 15952 bp, 5 predicted proteins | sample 101ome_20_FD_133758 | JGI IMG/M metagenome (GOLD analysis project Ga0181568, IMG submission 133758) | Coastal salt marsh microbial communities from the Groves Creek Marsh, Skidaway Island, Georgia - 101404AT metaG (megahit assembly) | ecosystem: Environmental > Aquatic > Marine > Intertidal zone... | reverse complement strand
CTTGCATCTGTAGCAAACTCTGCAAGTAGTGCTGCTATATCTGTAGCAAGTTCTGCGCAAACTTATCAAAACCGCTTGACCGCAGCAACGGCGCAAGCGCAGCACTCAATGGATATGATGAAGTACAACTACAATCAAGGTAAAGTGCAAAACCTTGCAGCGTTAGGTGCTTCTTTATTGGGTTACTACAAAGGTGGCCCTAGTGGCGGAACTCAAAACTGGGGGTATAACTATAGTTCGAGCCAACAAGGTCTAGGAGCTGGGTTTGGTAATATGAACTGGGGCGCAGGTCCGGGTATGAGTGCTTCTACACCATATACAACTAACTCGTATTATGGAGGGTTAGGCGTTGGTTAAACTTAATAATCGCTGGGACAACGAAGACTTTTTAGAAGCCCATTACGGTAATAAATGTTTCTATGGAGAACATGATGACGGAGGGCAATCTTCTGCTGGAATGGACGGCGGCGGCAGCAGCGACGGCGGCGGTTGGGGCGATGGTTTTGGCGACCCTAACGTTAACGAAGGAGATCATGTCGGCGGACAAGGTCCGGGCACACCGGGCGTCAATGACGGCGGTGCTGTTGGAGGTGGATATAATACTGGTGGATACGGCCCCGGAGGAAACCCCGATGTAGGCGACGGTCCCGATGGTGTTAGCGGCGGCGGTGGCGGCAACGATAACGATAACGATGACGATGGCGGCAGCGGCGAAGAGCACCACGGAGAGGAATGGGAAAACCCGTCCGATGAAAAATACGCTGCGCTTCTTCGCGAGATGTGGGATGACTACAAAAAGCGTTGGGGTCCCGTCGAAGAAGAAATGTCAGATCTTCTTACTGATGACGATTTTGGTGAAGATGTAGTCAGAAAAGCAAGGAACGCAGGTCTTGCTATGGACAACATGGATACCTACAACCGTATGATTGATAGGTACGGCGCCGATATTAAAGGAAAAGAAGCAAAATCGCTGGCTAAAAGCGCTGAAATGGATCGTTTAGGCATGGGAGTTAACCTAGCAAATAAAACCCGTGCAGGCATGGTAGACCTTAAAGACGCCTTGCAAAAAGATATGATTGGTATAGGTCACGGTGTTGGAGCATCAGCAGTTGCTGGGCTAGGGCAAGCAACTCAAATGGAAACTAGTCGAAATGCTGCTATTGCTCAAATGCAGCAGCAACAGCAATTTTTTAATCAGTCTATGGCGCTTCAACAGCAGCAATGGGCTACGCAATATCAATACGCTCAGAAACAACAGAGATCAGGCATCTTTGGTCTAATTGGAACTGCCATAGGCGGTGCGGTCGGCGGTCCTGTTGGAGCGATGATTGGCGGCGCTTTTGGATCTCTATTGCCGTAATACACAGTTTTAGGATAAAAAATGTCATATCGACCAGCAGATTTTTCAGGGCTCATGCAAGATTACACTCGCATGTATTCGTTGTCTATGAACAAAGCCCAAAGAGACAGAGACTGGGCGCGAGAAGACGCTGGGTACGCAGTTGCTGCTCTTGATAATCTTGAGACGATTTATTTTGATGAGCTTGAAACTTATAAATCGTCTGTCCTTGATCCAAACAGCCCAGATGGACTAAGTGACGAGCAAATTTCTGACTATAACGAAAGGTTTGCTCAAAAGTACCCCGCGCTACAAAGAGAAGCCGGTAAAATATTTGATAAGTATGGCAGCCCTAAATGGGCCGCTTCTGGCGAGACTGATCCTGATAGCCCAGTAAGTATTATTCCTAACATGCTGCGCAAAGGCGCAGAGTTTTTACTTGTAGGTAAAAACAAAGACGGCGAAACTGTACCTAAGACTGTTAACGGTACATCACAACCCGAAGATCCGCTTGTCTCTATGAGCATGTTGGATCTTATTCGTAATACCCGTTATTCCATTGCGACTGAATACGGCCTAAACCCTTTCTCTAAAGCGCAAGTCCAAGCCCGTGGACAGGGTATCCAAGAACTCGCAAAACAAGGAAGAAGCACTGTTAGTGAAGGTCTTACAACTGATACGGCGTCTACAGGGCCAACATTAGGTCAAGCGGTCAACAGTGGCGCATCATCCGGCGATGCAACTACTGTTAATGTAAACGTTGAATCTAATCCTGTAGACGCCTCCAGCGATGCTGCTAAGACAAGTGATTCGATCCGCGCTCAACAAGCACAGATGGCTGGAATGTATGCGCCTGTGGGCGGAATGATGGATAGAGAAGGTAATGTAGTGTTACCGGAAGGTAATAGCACTACGCCTAGAGAGCAAGCAGCCGCTGCTCTTGGTTCTTATTACAATCCTCTATCTGTACAAGACCAAGTTATGGGTACTGGCCCGTACGAGAACCCTGTAGCTCGACCCGGACAAACCGCTAATCTTGGAACTCTCCCAGCCAACCCAAATGCGGGACCACCGCAAATTGACAAACTTTCTCAGCAGGCTCAGCGACGAGTAGGTTTTGAATATGACCCGCAGTTTGCTACACCTCCTGCGAATCCAGAGGCTCCTGACCGACGTGAGTTAGGTCAGCTGCGTAATCAAGAACAAGAACTTGAAAGAAGAGGGGGTGATCCAGATCTAGGTGCTCCAACCTCAGCGGAGCTTAATCAACGTCTTCCACAAGGAGTAGCAGAATTACCCGTAGAAAAAAGAGAGCCTTTACAAGCAACTTATGTTCCAACAGCAACACAAGGAGCTGTTACGCCTGAAGGCCAAGCGCAGGAAGAGGCAGTTAAAGCAGCAGTAGCAGCAAGCCCCGACCAATCTCCAGAAGGGCAAGCTGCCGCCGCACAGGAGGCAACAGATGGTACAAATGCAGATGCTAGCATAGCTGAAGCGGGTACAAGAGTGGCCCGCGCTGGGGGAGATAGAAGAATAACTGTAGAATCAGCACAGGCAATTCTTGCAGCACATGGACTAGAAGGCGCTATAAAATCTTTCGATAAGTATTTAGCAGATTCCACTGATGACTTCTTTACTCGCGGCAAAGTAGATCCGTATACGGGTACTGCGCCAAGTAAAGGCAGCACAGCGCAACGCATAGTGTTTACTGCTATGGCGCAAGAAGCTGGGTTTTTTAGTAAGAACGCGACAGATCTAGCAAACATGCGTACGTTTATTCAGACAGGCCGCATGCCCGATGAGATTAAACAGCACTTTGAAAACCAAAAGAACATGAGTGCTGCGTACAAATCTTACGTAGAAGCTGAGTACAAAAGGGCTACAGCGCCTCTTGAGAAAAGGAAATTAGAGCAAGAACTCGAAACAACTGATTTAGCTAATATCGAAAAAAATATAGATCTCGACAAAAAAGAGTTCGATAATGAACTAAAGAGGCGGGAAACAAAAGACAAATATACTAAAGGAACTTGGGCGTATCGCAAAGAAGCTGCTGAGGTAAGAAAACTAGAACTAGCTAACGAGAAACAAGAGCAAGAGCTTCGTAACGCTAAAACCGGGGCCACTGCAAGCGCTAATGCTAGAAAAGCAGTTGAAGATCAAATTGATAATTTTGCTGCGCGTACGCAACAACTTATATTTGATAATATTGCAAGAGGCGTACCTAGCGGAGCTGGTTATCTAGAAGATATATTTGATCTGTTACGAGGCGATGAAGAAGATCAAGCAAAAGCCACTGCTGAGTGGTCAAGTTTACACGCAGGAGCAAAAAATCTTTTAGCTAATCCGGCAAACCAACCTGCTCTGCTTAGAGCGTACCTAGATGTTTATGGAAATTCGCCCCTTGTACAAAGAGTCTTGACTGACCCTGTTACGGGTAAACGAAAAAGCATGCAGGATCTTAATGCTGCCGATTTAGACGAACTAGCTGCAAGCGGCGGGTTAAGACTAGAAGAAGCTTATCAGGCATCGTTGATAGCCGAAATTGCAAGAAGAGACGCAAAGGAAAACAGGTCGGGATTTCTAAATACTATTGCAAGTTTCTTTAAAGGAAGCACGCCTATGACATCGCGTGATTTTCTTAAAGCCGTGCATTTAGGAACTCTTTATAAAACCGATGAAAACGCGGCCAAAAAAACATTTGCAGATGACTATGGGTTTTTTGGGGACCCAGAAAAATTTGTGAACGAAATAACGTCTCTTGTTTCCAACAGCGGTATGGGAAGCGGCCCTGAACTTGTTAATTATATGGCCGCTTTAGGTAAGCAGTTCTATATTCAAGACGAAATGGCAAAGAGGCGTTCTGCAGGTGGCTAATGAAACGCCACCTAGTGCAGTCGCAGATTGGTTAGGTATAAGCCAAAGCACTCCAGCGACATTACCGACAACAGAAGCTCCTTCTACAGAGTCTTCTTATTCGTCGTCTTCTCCTTACTATAATCTGCCTCTACCAGAGTCAGATACCTCTAACTCGTACTACGATTCAAGTGAGTACGAAAAAGCAACAGAAGCGTTAACGCAGTCTTCTTCGTCTAAACAAGCTCTCGATAGTTTACAGGCTGCTACTACAGCAGGCAGCTGGAATAAAGGCCGTAACTACGGTTTTGCCAGCACGTGGGAAAACATAAAAGCGGCAGGCGGCTATGTTGGTAGCATGGCGGCAGACAAGTTTTTAGATAATCAAGAACTTGCAGATAAACTAGCTGAGTACGCTGCCGGTAGAGCCAACCTTGCCGCAGATCTTTCCCCGGAAGTCAATGACTTTGCGCAACTTTTTGGAGAGACTGAAGACGGGGAAATAGATTATTCCGACATTAAATGGGATAAGTTTGATGATTATGCTTTAGGTGCTACAGGTGCAGCACTTCCAGCATTAGTTGCACTTTTTGCTTCATTAGCAACCGGCGGTAGTGTCGGTGCTCTTATGGCAAGTTTTAGAGGACTTGTATCTCAATCTGTCAAACAAGCAGTAAAAAAAGGAGCACAAAGAGCTGCTTTTGGTGGGTCGCTTGTTGGCATGGAAACCGGTTTTATTGCGTCAGAAGTTGCTGACCCAGAGACTGGTAAAGTTAATTCAGATGATTACGGGACAATACTTAAATACGGCACGCTTGCCGGTGCAGCCAGTACATTTTCTGCCGATAAGTTTCTAAAACTATTTAAACCCAATTTTAGCAGCGGGGTTAAAGGTGCTTTAAAAACACAATTAGCAAAAGTAGGAGTGGCTGCAGGAGCTGAGCTTCCTACTGAGTCTTTCCAAGAAGCAATGAGTATTCTTGCTGGGAAAGAAGTACGCGGCGAAGAACTTAGCTTAAACAAAGACGATTGGCATAGAGTAGTCAACGCCGGTCTTTTGGCTATGGCCGGTGTAGGTACTGTTGGTGGTTCTTTTGCGGGCGCTAAGTTAGCAGCAAAAGGCACTATTGAAGGTACAAAAAGAGCCGGAGAAAAAGTTGGAGATTATTTAGGGTTACGTGAGGGACAAAAAGCCGCCGATAATATTGCTGGTGCGATTGGCGAAAACCCGAATATAACTCAGCCGGATGCCGACTTTGTTGTTACACCAGAAGGAGATGCTGCTCCTGTTGAAAGACCTTCTGAAAGCAAAAACGTCGCCGACTTTTTAGGTGTTGGAGCTGAAGCAGAAGTAGAACCAGACGCTGATTTTGGGGAACAAGGTTCCTCTGCCGCCGCAGCAAGTGTTGCAGAACGCGCTGGTATGGATAACCTTGCTCGCGGATTCCGTTCAGGCAGAAGAACAGATGACCCAGATGAGCAAGGGCCACAAGTTGTAGAAATGAACGTTGAGTTAAAGCCAGATGAAACTGGCACAACTCAAGTCATGGATGAAAACACCGGCAAATCTATTACGATGTCGGGTAAAGCGGCTAAAGCCTATACTCGTTTACGAGAAGCCACTCCTTTGTTTGCGCGAGATCTTCTTAGCACTCGCGAAGCTGTAGATAACGCTGTTAATATTGTAGAAAATAGAGGCGGCCCGTCTTTAGAGCAGCAAGAACGCGCTCGTAACATTCTTAAAAAAGCTGACGACCCTAATGCTAACCCGCAAGATGTTGCGTGGGCTAGAAGCATAGTTAGAGCCTACAAAGAAGGCGGCGCAGGGGACAGGTATCAACAAGCTATCCGAGATCGTGCGCGGGCTATTGTTGCCGAAACAGAAAAACTTATTTCTGAAGGCAAAGAAGTTTCAATAGAACAAGCGCAAGCCTACGATGAAGCAGCTTGGTACTTACAAGAAGAATCGAAAGTACAAGGTGAGCTTAATAAAGATATGGCCGATACGATACCTCGGCCTGCTTATATAAACGAGTCTGAAAACATTGCTGATCCACAAGGAGCCATAGACGCAGAATACGACGGCTCGTTAACTGTAAACGAGCGAGAAGATGGTCTTATTGTCCCATCGTCGCAAGATGTAAAAGAGCCAGCTATTATTGGCCGTAATCCTATTCGAGAAAATGCTTACGGCAAATCACAAGTATCGGTTAGAGAATATGATCGTCCGTTTCAGTCGTCTACTGGAGACAAAGGTAAAGCACAAGCTCGCGCACAGGTTCGACGTCTTACGTTACCTAACGATAAGGGTTACAGAAATCCTACTGACGCCCGGCTTAGAAACCAATACAACCCTGATACTCATATCTTTGAAGTACGTGCCGTAGATAAAAACGGTACGCTGCTACCGCGTAACACGTCCCCAAGAAATAAGAATGTTTGGGGGCATGTTGTTACTGCTACTCCTATAACAGACACTGCAGGGCTTGACCGTAATTTGTCTGGCCTTACAGACACCGTGCTGGCTGCTTTACAACGCGCTTTAGAGTTGGGCCAAGACTACGCTAAAGGAAAGAACAAAGAGAAAAACGCGAAGTCTCGTTTGGTTATGGAGTTCAAGACTAACCAAAGAATTACTGTCGGTAAAAAAGACGGAACTAATTTTGCTACAGAAGATAGAGCTAAAGCGTACCTTACAAATCTACAAAACAAAGCGGCTAAAGAGAACAAGCCGTTTAACCGTAAAGACTATGTAATTGTTTCTAACGATGGCGATACGTTTAGTATAGAAACTACTCAACCAGTGACACGTTACGTGTATCTGCCGTCGTTGATGTGGGCAGGCGCGTCAATGATTCGTAACTCGCACAATAAAGAGTTCGCTATTGGAGACAACGGTAAAGGTATTCTTGCCGCGCTAACGCAAGGACTACAAGGTTTGTCTGGTTATATGGAAATGCAAGGCATTACTATTAACGAGACTGCTGAGTTCCAAGCACATTTAGATCAATCAGGCGATAAGCCAATTATTAAAATTGGCGATAAACGGTTTACTTTTGACGATATTGTTCAAGCAAGTGCTGCACCGTCGCGTGAGGTAGCAGAAACGCTAGTTGAATACACTCCAGCGCGTTTAGAAAAAATACAAGAAGATCGAGAACTAAACGATAGAGCGTTTGTGCCTGCGCCTTTTGAGCAGGATAACAGTGACGCTTACGTAGAAAGTATCTGGAAACAGCACGTCATGCCAAAGCTTATGGCGATGCTGGAATGGGAAGGCGATACAAAAGCTGCCAAACTTGACGAACGCGCTAAAGCAATTACGTCTAACATTATTAATACGTCTTTAAAAGCCGCGTTGGATCAAATGGTGTCTATACCTTTTGGTCGTCCGTCGCCTGCTTTGTTTGAAGACCCGCTGGCTACTGGAGATAAACAATCAGCCCGCGATAAAGATACTGCAAGAGTCTACGATAAATGGGCACGTGTTGTTCATGACCATTTAGATAAACGGGTTCCCCAAATTATTCGAGAAAAGCTGACAGCGTTTGCTGACTTTGATGTAAACGGTGCTACAGAGATGCGCACTATTAGCCAGCTGTCAGACCAAGAACTGTGGAAATATTACGAAAGTTTCCACGCTAAAGATTTGCCTATTCAAGTTGTTATAGAAGAAGCTTTGCGCGAACTGGCTCCTACTATTACTAAGCAAATTGTTTTAAAAGAGCCTACGTTTAAAAACAAAAAGCTACAAGTGCCGGGCGGCATAGTGCCAACTATGCAGTACCATCTTAAAGATAAAGAACGTGCGGCTTTATATAGATTCCCTAAAGAGCTTAACTATTCTGTTGCGCAGATAGAGGCTATTGCTGCAGCTATTCGTGCGTATTATGCAAAGCTGGCATTAGAAGCAATTGAAGTTGCTCCTGTAGACTTTCAAGCCCTCACGTCAAAAGACCAACTTGATGCATCTACGCAGCGCGGGCTTGACCCGAACGAAATGCAACGCGCTGGAGACGTTGAAGTTTACGGCTATAACACTTGGGGCGACAATACCGAAGCACAGACACAAGGTCAATGGGTTAACCCTGCAAGAGAAGCAGGCCGCGAACGGATGGTGGGCGTTGAGCAAGACCCCAATTTTCAAGGCCCACGACGGCCTGAAGTTGCAGGGCCAAACGTTCGGCAAGAAGGTGTGCGTCCTGTTATTGAAGGAACAGCGTCTGTTCCCGGTCGGCAGCAACAGAACCCGAACCCACGCTCTGTTCCGCAAGGCCGTTCCATGCAAATGGAAGACGACGCCTATCTTAAAGACGGCGTAGTTAATCCGCGCGAAACAGATGACGTCTTTTATCTGCAAAAAGCGATGGACGCCGTTGCACAGGCCCAAGAAAAACGCGGTAACGCAGAGCCTATTCCTGCTGAAACTCCTGAGTCTATAGCGCGTTCTGAGCAAATCTTTAACGAAGATGTAAGACACGTTTCAGCAAATGAGCGAAGCGTGCCTCCGCTGACAGTACCTACTGAAAATCTGTCTATTAGAAACGATACAGGCTCAGTTGTTCTGTACGGCTCAGAAGCATTTACGCAAAGTGGACATGCCGGTCTTATGCATAGGCTTGTAAACTGGGCAAATCAAGCACTTGATTTAGCCGGAGCTACAGGCGGGCAAATTGTTATTGTTGATCGATTTGGCGCAGAGCAGTTGGCAAAAGCCAACCCTGACAGAGCTGCAGACTTTGACAAACTGCTTAGACCTAAGTTTAAAAGCACTACCCCATTTCGATCTATTTACGGCAGCGGGTTTCCTGCTGTAATTATGGTCAATGAAGACTTTAAATATATAACGCGTAAAGGAACAGCACATAATGTTTTGACAGCGCCTAAAGAGTTGTCTATGGACATACTTACAGCGCTGTCACATGAGCTCGGACATATGGTGTTTGTTAACTGGCGCGGCAATATGGCTCCTGCTTTGCTTAATAAAATGCAAGCCGAGTACAACGCTGCGGTGCCAGAAAATAAAATGGGCACGTACACGTTTGAGGAATGGACAGCCGACCAGTTTGCTTTATATGTTAATAACGTAGTAAAAACGTCTAACGAAGATGTAAAGAAGGTACCACCTGCGTGGAAGAAACTCTTTGCGCAGTTAAAGAAGTTGTACGACGCAGCTGCAACTATGCTTAAAGCTGTGTTGGGCCGCACAGGTGGTGTGTCTGAAAGCTACCATACTTTCTTACAGAAGATAGCTGACGAAGCGCAGATTATGGAGAACGCGCGTCGTTGGTATAGAGAGCAAGTAGCATCAGGTGTTACGCCGGAAGACGCCGCTGCAGCAACTAAAGTACATTTAGAGAAAGCCTATGCGAAAGCGGGTATTCAAGACCCACAACTTAAATTTAAAGACAAACCAAGACAGTCTCGCGCCCGCCCAGAGACTTCAGCAAATGAACAAGCGCAAGCAGCCGCAGAAGAGGCACGTGGCACGCAGCAGTCTTGGGGCCAAAGATTATTTGAAACCCAAAGAGATTCATTCCTCCCTTTCGACGCCGCCAACAGAGCAAAAGCAGAAGCTTTCGTTAGAGGAGTGTTTGGCGGAGATCCGAGAGCTAATGCGACTTTAACGTATTGGAAAAAGAAATTAGACGAGCTTATTAAAAGCGAAGTAAGCCGGTTGCGAAGGCTCCCCGGCGGGGCTGCTATTGCTGCTGCTTTGTGGGAGCGGCCCGGAGACGTGGCTACTGGGAAAAGCACTGCACGTATAGCAGAGCGTATTTATTACAACAAGTTTCTTAAAAAGATTGATGTGCTTCAGAGACGCAAAAATGAATCTGCAGAACAACATCAACAACGTCTGCGTCAAATAAGAGATGAACTAGCGTCAGGTAATCCTGTTAGCGAAGAAGCGTTAAAAGTTCAACGAACTATCCGTGAGTTTGGTACATGGATGGCAGAACGGCAACGCGCTAATCGTATTAAATCCGCAGAACGACAAAGAAGAAAAGGTCAGGGAGTACCTAATGACGTTGTTGTTAACGACGAAACTATCCTTCGTATTTTAGAAGACTACACACTTCCCCATAACTGGAACGCCGCCGCTTTAATTACTGAAGCAGGTAAAGCTCGGTTCTTTGAGCTTTTAGATATGTACGAAAAGCAAGACTTTATGCGGCAGAACAAAACAGCAAGCGAAGCTGATTGGGAAGCGTTTAAGTCCCATATGTTTAACCGTATTGTAAACTCTGAGGGTATTCTTCAAGCTAACTACGCAGACAATTTAGTATTTAATAACGCCCGGTCGCGTGCGCTACGTAACATTCCTACGTTTGAGTTGTTAGGCGCAAACGGAAAGGTACCCCTTATAGATAATCAGCTTGACGCGGCTCTTCGTAACTACTTCCACGATGGCGCAAGAACTATAGCGTGGGAAGAATATTTTGGTGGTTACGAGCAAAACAAAGACAACGGTCAATGGCGTTGGAACGCTAATGAACAGATACACGATTGGATCAACGGCCTTCGAGAGATAGATAGAGCCGAAGGCACTCAGTATGCATCGGAAGCTGAGCAGGTTATTGACGTACTGCAGGGCAGAAGCAATCGCAAACTAAATACAAAACTCCGTATGGCTACTAACGTAGCTACGGCTTTGTTAAATATGCTCCTGCTGCCGTTTGCTGTGTTTGCGTCTTTCCCCGATATTGCGGGCATTGCAATGCGGGCAGATGGTGATTACTCAGCGTTACTAGATAACATAAAACAATCTGCTAAAGCTGCTTGGGGCAAAGACCCCGACGGGCTGCTGGAACTTGCAGAGACTATGGGTATTGTTACTGAGCATACGATTCAGCATGCGTTTCTTGACGAAGGCATGTCGCAGTTTGATAACTATCACGGTGGCAAGTATCAAAAAGTTATGGAATGGCAGGAAAAGTTCTTTTCTGTCATACAGTTACAAGCATGGACAAACTTTACACGTGTACTAGCCATGCAAGTGGGCCGTCAGTATTTAGACAATCAGTACGCTGCGATAAAAACAAACGAGCGTTACGGGTTTGAAACTGCTACCGGCGAAGCCAAGCTAGCACGCGAAGCGTTTGCAGAGCTGGGCATTACGCCTGAAGAATGGGCGGCTATAAAAACGCACAGACGTGAAAATGACGGATCGTCTTTCCCTGAGTATTTACGCGACCTTGAAGCTAAGGTTATGAACAAGTTTGTAGATGAGTCTGTTATGCGTCCTAGTGCGGAACTAAAACCCGGCTGGCAATCTGATCCTCGCTGGGCTACCGTTGCGCATCTTAAGTCTTACTTCTGGTATATGCAAGAAACGTATTGGCCGAGACTGTGGTCACAGCTTTCTAAATCAATGGGGCCAGATGCTACAAAATCTCAAAAACAAGCAATGGCTATGACAATGCTCGCAGGCATGACTATGTTGCCTTTGGCTATTCTTGGTCTTGCAGCTCGCGACTTGCTGTACTATGCGTTCTCAGATGCTGAACCGCCTGATAGAGATATTTTAGATATGGTAGGCCGAACAGGTGCTCTGGGTATCTATACTATACCTATGGAGTTTGTAGATACAGGAGCAGAACGTGGGTTTGGCCCAGAGCTAGTGGCACGTAATATGGGACCGCTGTACGGATACACGTGGGGTGCGCTAACACAAAAACCTCGCACAACTTTATCAAAGTCTGTCCCCGGTGTATCGTATTTCCGTGGGGGTAGAGATTGGATTAAAGGATCAAACGCTGGTACTGATCCTATTAAATCAGGTAGAACGTAATGGCGATTTTTTCAGTCAGAACTTTTATGGGGGAAATACCTCGTCTTACTCGACGGTTGCTACCTGATACTAACTCATTCCAAGCATGGAACTGTGAGTTGATTGACGGCGATCTTGCGCCTACACGTTATTCGGTAGCTGAAGGCAGTGAGTGGGACGACACCGATCCACCTGAGACGTTAACTGCATACTATGATGACACGGGCGAGTTCCGTGGATGGCTGTCGTTGCCGTACTGGACTAACGGATTTATTATTCGCCCGCTGCCTAACGATGAATACGACCGTATCTATTATTTAAGCGCAAGCGGCGAACTGCTGGTGACAGATCATGCGTCGCTGTCGTTTAACGATCCTAACGGCAACCGCATTTCAATTACTGCATCACAACCTGCTGGTTTACCGCAGCCTTCGCCTAAACCTACGGCTTCAATTAATACACAAGGATCGGCAGAGCCGCAGTTTGATGTGGCTTATGTTATTACGTATGTAGATAAATACGGAGCTGAAGGCGCCGCAAGTAATCCTAGTAATATTGTTACTGTTAATTCTGACGGGATCGTTACAGTAACACGTAACGACACAGCTCCTTCTCACGTAGTATCATGGCGCATATACAGAGCAGTTACGGGTAGCGGCGCAACAGAATATCAATACGTAGGCGAAGCGTCAATCGGCACCAATACGTTCAACGACGATATTGGTAATACAGTACCCGGCGAAGTGTTACCTACTGAAGATTGGTATCCGCCTGAAGACGGGTTGCAAGGTCTTTGTTATGTAGGCAACGGCATCCTTGCCGCGTTTAAAGAGAATACTGTTTATTTTTCAGAACAGTATCTGCCTAACGCGTGGCCGCCATCATATCGCATTGCTGTTGATGCAGACATTGTTAACATTGGCGCTATTTCTAACTCGGTAATTGCGCTAACAAATTCAACACCTTACACAATATCCGGCTCGCTTCCTTCTGTGCCGCAGTCTATGAAAATGGCCACAGAAGAAGCGTGCGTATCTAAAAGATCAATGGTGACACAAGGATCAACCATTGTATATGGGTCGCCTAACGGGGTAATTGCTGTAGGTTTAGGGCAGATTGCGAATATAACAGAGCAGTCGCTAACTAGAGATCAATGGGAAAGGATGGACCCGCCAACAATACGTGGGTTCCAGTACAACGATACTATTCTTTATTCGTACGGTGACATTACTGATCCTACTGTATACGATTTGTCGGAAGAACCGTTTCCTAAAGCGGGGATTTTGGTGGTTGACCCCGGCCAACAGGGATATTTAACTTTTCACGAAGTAGGTTCAGACTACGGTGTTACGCGGCCCCACGATGAAACGTTCTTTTGGGCGCTGTGGGATCCATTAGATAGTAAGTGGAAACTGTATCAGTTTAATCCTACAGAGCAATCAGGCGGCGTGCGGGGAGAGTACACGTGGCGGTCTAAAGTGTTTACTTCGCCAAAACCTATAGCTATTTCTTGCGCACAAGTTGACGCAGAATCGTACCCAGTTACTATGCGTATTTTAGCTGATGGCGCAGTGCATTGGGTAGGAAGTGTTACTTCAGATCGTGTATTTAAAATACCGCCGGGTAAATTTAAGTATTGGGAATTTGAGTTAATAGGCTCATCTACAGTATATGACGCAGGTATTGCAACCAGTGTTTCTGAGTTAGCAGTAAGCATCTAATGGCACAAAGACTTAGTACAAGCAAAAAAGTTGTCGGTGATTTTCATTTCAACGACAATCAGTTACAGCGCGTGCTGCAAGAAATGCGGCAGGCTATTTTGCTTCTGCAAGGGTTGTTAGGTGATACAGAGCAACTTTTAACAGCTAGCGAAGTTACTCAAATAATCAATAACGCCCTTATCAACATTACAGTTGATGTTGAAGAAGCGCCTATTGATGGTACGCCGTACTCCAGACAAGACGCAGGCTGGGTGGGCGCATTGCAGGATGCACCGTCTAACGGTTCCGAATACGTACGCAAAGACGGTGGATGGGCGGTAAACACCGGAGGTACAGGTTCCGGCATACCTGATGCGCCAAGCGACGGCACGCTTTACGGACGTAAAGATGCTGCATGGGAAGCCGTGCCGGATGTGCCTACTGACATTGGTGATTTAACCGATACAGGAGGGTTACTTGGAAGTGGTGGCATACCTGATGCGCCGAGTGACGGCACTGATTACGTACGCAAAGACGGCGCATGGTCAAGCGCTGCTTACTTTAGCGGTGATTATGGTGATCTTACTAATCAGCCAGATATTCCTTCTGATATCGGTGACTTAACCGATAACGGAAACCTGCTAGGCGGTGGCGGTGTAGAAGAAGCACCTAACGACGGGGACAAGTATGTACGTCAAAACGAATCATGGGTGCAATTACCTAGCGGCGCAGCTGCAGGACAAAAATGGATTGACTACGCCACAGGATTTAGTTCTCTGCCATCGCTGTTAGAGACTATTGCTGCTGGAGATGTGTACGAGTACACGTATTCCAACGGCACGTTGTACCGGCTTGTTGCGACTGATGGGTCCGACAAGTTTTATTCATCCTTCTCAAGCCCGACACTAAGTGGTTTGGTGTCTGAGAAAGCAATCACAATATAGGAGCATGTAAATGGCTATTGCTGACGATGTTGCCATTGATCTGTCGGGTAATATTTATTATACCGGTGCAGTTCATGGCGCGGCGGGAGCAGGTTACTACACAGTAATCGAGCTACACCGCTATTTGCAAGATTTGGCGGATGACGCGGTGGCATCAGGAGACGACCTGATCGACATCACCGTAGACACGCCTTCCGACCGTTCAACCGATAACATTATTGCGATCCTTAACGGGTTTCGTCTTGATGATACTAACGGTAGTGCAACTGATGCTATCAGTGAGCACTTGTATGACGGTTCTATTATTCAGCAGGAAGACGGCACGATCTGGGATGGTCTGGTTGTCATCGCGGCTGAAGGTATGGACCTTCAGATTCTGCAGAACGGTGGCCTTGTAAGTAACGACTTCTGGAACACAGTCCCAAGTGGTGAAACGTCAATGGGTCTTAACCGTGACGTAGCAAATGGTATCTCACACCGGTTTATGCTGTTGGTAAACAACGCAGGTACTGAGATTGACGGGCGACGTATCATCGGTATGACTCGTGTGTGGGGTAAAACCTATTCTGAGTTTAAGGTTAACGGTACTGCGCGAGGTAACAACGTGCTCGCGTTGACGTACGCTAACGACCTTAACAACGTAACTGCAGAAGGTACGGTAGGAGGTTACAACACTATCGTAAACAACAACGAAGGGTACGTGCTGCTCGACATTAACAACGACGGCACCGACGAAGCGTATTACTCTGAGTGGACACGTGCAGCGTTTACAGTTAACGATCTGTACGAACGTGCTAAGTGGGCTACGGCTGCTGAGTCTGGCGGTACGGCTGTAACCGCTAACGATACGCTTTATGGTCTGGACGGTAACATTTTCCGAGGTATTACTCACCAGTTAAACCACGGCGGTACGTCTGGCGGTTCTTGGGTTGAAGGTGTTCCGGTAACGTGGACAGGCGGCACGGGTCAGTTGCTTGCAGCTAACCAAAGCGTTAACGACGATAAGATCTGGATTCAGGTTCTTACCGGCGTAGCGCCTACTTCCGGCACCGTATCGCAAGGCGGCGTGAGCTGTACTGTTTCCGGTCTTGTGGAGCGTCCTATCAGAACACCGTTTATTGGTGTATCTACAGGCTCTGCTCTTATCGGCGCGTACGGTTTGGGTATGGCGACAGCCGACACCGGCCCAAGCGATCTGTTTACCCCGTTAGAGGGTGCAGGACTTAGCGAAGGTGACACGATTACGCCTCCCAACAACGTGCAGTTCTGTGTGAACGGACTGGTAATTGGTGAAGACCGAGTGTTAGTGGGTCCGGCGTCTGGTGGCTTGCTGCAGGAAAATCAG
>Ga0181568_10002754_pt1 | contig 15975 bp, 14 predicted proteins | sample 101ome_20_FD_133758 | JGI IMG/M metagenome (GOLD analysis project Ga0181568, IMG submission 133758) | Coastal salt marsh microbial communities from the Groves Creek Marsh, Skidaway Island, Georgia - 101404AT metaG (megahit assembly) | ecosystem: Environmental > Aquatic > Marine > Intertidal... | reverse complement strand
GCCTTCCCAGGACATGGTGTTCCATTGCGCTTGCTCGAACGCTTGGACGTCAACTGAAGTGCGATAGGCATGCAGGGGAATCCCGATGGTCGAGTCCGTACCGAAATGCAGAATGAACCCATCAGGCAGCGCGATGCCGTAGGTATGGAAATGGGGGCTGTGACCAAAGGTCCACGCCATGAGGTCCCTGGAGAAAAAGACGGCGTCCGACATCGTGAACATGTAGACCTCCGGCTCTATCTGGGATACGAATCCTTCAGCTGTTCCAATGATCGCCGAGCGGTAGTGCCAGGTGTAGCCATCCTCTGAATGGTAGATCAGAACGAACGGAGGGTCATCATATCCGTTTCCATTGGCATCCGGCTCGGGGGAGTCCATGGATTCCCGGTAGTGGGGCATGACCCCGACCCACGACCCATCATCGAGGTGCGTAATATTGAGGAAAGAGTTGAACTGAAACGCATACTGGGGAAGTCCGAGTTGATCACGCACGGCGGTCGGCGTTGGCAACAGCATTTGCGCGGTTGGGGCCTCCACCCAGTTCAACCCATCGGGGGATTCCCAACTTCGGATGCCATCCATATTGCCGAAAGCCCGCCAGGAGCCATCATCCAGACGGAACATCTGCCGCCACAGAAGCCTGGTAGGCAGGTTGTAGTCCAATTCCTGCTCAAACTCCACGGGATCCGATATGGACATCACTGGCTCCTTGGATACCCAGCGGGTCGACTGGTGGGCCGCACGGTGGTCGCCGGAAAAGTAGAGGGCAATACGACCATCAGGGAGGCGTACAGCCGAGGGATCAGCTATCTGCTCAATCCCCGGCGGTCTGCCGGACATCTGGTTCAGGGCCGTAATCCCCGGAGTGTCATACGTAATCGGGGCACCGAGCTCCATGCTCTCAACCATTGCCCCGGATTGCCACGGGGCAGCGATGGCAAACATTCCACAATACCAGGCGGCCTCGAAAAATTCCTCGGTAGGCGCTTCATGTCCCATGAACACGGACTCCACGCCCGCCCGCGCCCCAGTATCATCAAACACCCGCTTGCCCATACAGGCCCAGAAATCGCCACTCAAGGTATCCATCCACGGACGACCGTCCTCCATCGACTGCCCGGCTACATGCGTGAACAGGTTCTCATGGGTCGATTGAGCACGGGCCGGGAAGCTGAAACAAAGCAGCAGACCCGTGGCCAAGGCCGCACGGCATGGGAAAAAACAGGACATGGACAAACGACATTCTATGGGTGGGGGTGGCGAAAGATACCTCCTCCGCCCCCTTTCGTGCATATGTGCCGGACCCCCATGAGCCCGGATCTTAAGCGTGAGCCCGAGGTATCCTGACCATCCGTGAAACCAGACTCCCCTTACCATGGCAGCCTACACCTGCAATACCTGCGGCATGAGCGTCGGGTCAATGACCTGCGGTCACTGCGACAAAGAACTGATCCACGACACCATTACCACAGGATCCGGTGCTGAAGTGGCCGTCTCGCGCTGCCCGGATGGGCATGGCAAGGTCAAGTCGCCCATGTGCTGCGGCAACGACATGACGTGTCAGATTGGCGGCGCTGACTGAGGACACGTTCCAGCCGGCAGAGCACCCGGATTAGCGGCGCCCAGCGGCAATAAAGAGACCCAGAGCGACCAGAATAAGCCCCATGGCCCCGATGGCCAGGGGTGAAGGTACCTCGTAGAAGGCGACGGCACCCCACGCGGAGGATAGGACCGGTACCCCCAGGGACGCCAATCCTACTGTTGTCGCTGACAGATATTTGAGCGACCAGTTAAGGGAGCCATGTCCCAGCAGGTGTGGTACGAAGGCCATGCCCAGGCACAGGGCGTAGATTTCCCAGCCCCACCCCAGCAGGGGGATGCCCTGAACGAGCGCAACGACCACGGTCGTGAGCGCGGTTACGACGTATACAGGCGCAACATAGGCAAGCCATGATCGTCGCTGCCTGACAAAGCGACCGATAAGGAGATACACCGAAACGAACCCTGCCGCGCTGAGCGCCAATGCATTCCCCAGAAGGGGATGCGCCACCGCCTGACCCGTTGGCGATCGATCGATCCATCCCAGCGCCGTTACACCGGCCACGGCAAGGAACAACGAGGCCAACTGCCGACCTGACAGGCGTTCCTGAAGCAAGAAATAGCCCAGAATGGCAAGGAATAGAGGGCTGACCGCAACCAGTGCTGAGGCCGAGGCAACGCTCGTGTGGTAGAGGGAGGCAATCCACGTGACAAAGTGCAGCCCCAGAAAGATCCCGGATCCCGCAATCAAGGCCCACTCACGCACGGACATCTCCCGGATCTCACTCCGGGCTTTCATTGCAGCCACCGGTACCAGCAGCGAAGCACCGAACACGGTCCGCCAGACCGCGACCGTTTCGGCAGGAGCTGATGCCGCCCAGCGGATGAACAGGACGCTTGTCGAAATGGCTGTCAGACCTACAAAAAGAGCCAACCATGCCCGCCATGGTGGCTGCTCAGGCAAGGCCTCAGGTTCCTGCCTCATCGGAGGCGGTCCATGGACTTGATGAGGGCTGTATCCCGATCAATACCCCGCCTGGCCATCAACAGCATGAGATAGGCCATGACAGGTGCACCGTACCCAACCCAGTATTCGAACGTGGCATCCGTGGATATCGAGGCAAAGCCTCCTACCATGGAATTGAGAACGACTTTCAAAAGCAAGCCAAGCAACACCACTATCTGCATAGCCACGACGAGGCTACGCTGTCGCTTCCTGCCCTTGTACAAGAACACAGCTGTCACGGCACCAGCAGCCGCCAAGCCGAAGAGTCCCATGGACACGGGGACATACCAGGAATAAAGCGATGTAGCCGTACCCGTCCACGCACCTTCGGCCAGGAAGAGGATCCCGAGGAAAAGGGCGGCCAGAAGCAGGAATACCGTTTGCAGTCGTTGGATCATGGCACGAGAGGGGCACGTGGTACATATCGCTGCGGCACAGCGATGACAGTAACCTACGGTCAGACCATAAAAAAAGGACCCCGCGGAAGCGGGGCCCTTTCGATTTCGGTATTGATTCACGCAGCCCCAGGCTGCTCAGCGACGCATCAGGAAGGTATCTCCCTGCGTGAAGAGTAGTTGATACGCAGCGTACCAGCTTCACGGAGCTCCTGCTGGACATCAAGCACAATACCCATTTCAGACGTCTCGTCCACCTTGAGGGACACGATCAGTTTGGGCTGCTCGATGAGCTTCCGGTACATGACCGTCCGGATCGTTCCGGTGTCTTCGATCAGGGCATCATCAATCTGAACACCCGTCTCTCCGAGTCGGTTGCCGTCCAACTTGCGCGGACCGATGTAGATGTAGGAGACCAGTCGCTTCTGATCAATCTTGGTAAGAGCCTCAGCCTGCGGCAGGGTTGTCCTCACCTGGACCGTTGTTTCCCGGAGAACCGTACTGACCATGAAGAAGATCAGCAGCATGAAAATGATGTCCGGGAGGGACGCAGTAGGGATTTCCTGCTTCGTCTGAGCTTTCTTTTGAAAGTGACCTGACATGGCGTTAGGAATCGTTTACGGATGAATCGCTGCCTTATGCCGCGTCGGGCTCAGCAATGGAAATGGCCGCCTTGATCTTGTCGCGGATAGCGTTTTCTGCATCCGCTTCCTCAATGGAGTCGACATACGTTGCGTAGTCGGGGAAACCTAGCGAGCGCGCCTCTGCATCCCACATCTCAAAGTATGCCATCCACACTTCATCGAGAACCCCTACGTAGGCATCGTACGGAGTCTGACGAGCCGTCTTGATGGATATGAGGGCTTTGCCTGTCTCTTCGGCGTACCGTGGATCTTCTCCATTGTTGAGCACATGCTTCTTGACCTCATCCCGGATGAGCTGTACCGCGGAGGGCTGATCCTCCACAAGCACGAGCCCCTGTTCGTTGACGAGGATCTTCAGCACGTTGCGTTCTTTGATCGGGGGCGGTTCTATATCATCCTCCAATTTGGGAGGAAGCACCATCCCGATTCCCGTATCAACGTCGATGGTCGTCGTGACCAGAAAGAAAATGAGCAGCAAGAAGGCGATGTCGGCCATCGAAGACGTGGGGATCTCCGCCTCTTTGCGCTTTTTCTTTTTCAGCAATGACATGATGATTTCCCTTTGATGGGGTTGTTTCCACTTGAGATCCTGTCGGGACCGAACCCCGAACGGCGCTCAAGAGCGAAAGTAGTGGTGTGTGCGACCTGCCGGGGGTCCTAGAGTCCGATAAGACCCTTCAGCCCGGAGAGCAGCAGAGCAGCCGAGGTCAATGCCAGCGAAATCAGGAACGCCAGAACGGCAGCATGCGCCCAGTCGCCCATTACCAGGCCCAGCACGCCGAGAATGGCAATCGGAACCATGGTCAGTACGATGGTCAAGGGATTCACTTTGCCTTGCACCAACGAGCGAATGCCGAAGACGCCGATGGCGAGGAGGCTTATTCCGGATACGATGATTACAGCCCAGACGAAGTAGGGTACGAGTCCAGCCATTTCAATTCAGCGATTGGATGGGATCGCAGGGCCGGCCGCAGAGCGCGGCCGGCCCGTACGAAGAGGTCAGTTGGACGGATCAGGATCAGCTGCCCGAAGAGGAGCCACCCTGCAGGAGGACGAGCGAGTCGATCAGTTCGATCGATGCTTCTTCCATGTCAACCACGATCCGGTCGATTTTCGACGTGATGTAGTTGTAGAAGAACTGCAGGATGATGGCCGTGATCAGACCGAAAACCGTGGTCAAGAGGGCTACCTTGATACCACCGGCAACGAGCGAAGGTGAGATGTCACCTGCAGACTCGATGGCGTCGAAGGCCTCGACCATCCCAACAACCGTTCCAAGGAACCCGAACATCGGGGCCAGGGAGATGAAGAGGGAGAGCCAGACCAGACCGCGCTCGAGGAAGCTCATCTCGATGGAGCCGTAGGAAACAACCGCTTTCTCCACGGCCTCTATTCCTTCGTCGTGGCGAAGCAGACCCGCCTGGAAGACGGCAGCAACAGGGCCACGGGTGCCGGCGCACACTTCCTCAGCAGCAGCAACACCGCCCTCTTCAAGGGAGCCTTTCACCTGAACGATGAACTTGCGGGTGTTGATATCGGCACGGTTGAGCGTGATGATGCGCTCGAAAGCGATGGCCAAACCAATGATGAGCGAAATGAGCACCGGCCACATGAAGTCGCCGCCCTCGTTGAAGCGCTGCACGAGAACGTTGACCAGACCTTCGTCGCCGGCCGCTTCTTGCGGCAACATCAGAAGCAGGTTGTAAAGCGTCATGGAAGTCATCCCTCCTAGTCAGAACAGGTTGTTAGTCGATGGATTTGATGCGCTGGTGGGAGCCCGTCAAGAGGACGAATCAACACCCCAATCAGTCGAACGGCCGTTTCACCTGTCCGTTTGAACGGATGAACGGCCGCGAAGCGGTCGAATAATATCCAATCCATGGGCGTTTGTCAATTCGATTGGCATTTGGAAATCTCGGGGTTTTCAGAAATGGCAAAAGATCGTCCCTGATGCCTCTGAATCGGGGATTGTTGCGGGCAAAAAACAGCCTTTCATCCCCTTCATCGCGAAGCGGAGTAGGTCTCAGCCAGTTCCCGGGCGGGATTCCAGAGTTTCTGGGATTCGACGATCGCATGGTCTACCCTGCGCCAAACGGGATACCATGCACTGCGATCGTACAACCGGGTGGCCAATCGCCCTTTGAGCAAGGTCCCGAGAAGAGCCCGATCCTCTTGCAGTTCAGCATCACTGAAGACCTCATCCGGATCCTCCACACGCAGGTCGCCTCCCATCTGCACGTTCCGATCCGCGGCGAAGGAACGGAATGCGTCCAGCATGTCATCCCCAACCTCGAAGTCACTGATGAACCGATCCGGCTCCTCGCCCCATGTCTTCCTCAACGCGGCGCCGTACAGGTCCACCCACGTCCGGATGAATTGATTTTCGAGACTGCGTCCCAGTACGGTGCGCATAAGTGGCGAAAGGCTGTCAGCGGGTATGATGAAATCCGGAACGATGCCCCCGCCCGCGATGACCGTACGACCACCGGCCGTCTCATAGCGCAGCGAGTCGGGCACATCCTTGAGCAGCTCGGCAGCCGTATGCGTACCGTCCGACTTCTTAAGTGCTGCTTTGCTCTCGTAGTAGTCCGTCCGGTCCCCATCCTCATAGTCGGTCTGGATCAGTCGTCCCGAAGGAGTGAAGTAGCGGGCAACGGTCAAACGGAGGGCGCTTCCATCACGGAGGAGGTACTGCTTCTGGACAAGACCCTTGCCGAAGGTACGTTGCCCCACCACGAGACCCCGGTCGTGATCCTGGATGGCTCCGGCAACAATTTCGCTGGCAGAGGCGGAGGCGCCATCCACCAGTACCATGACCGGGCCGTCTTCCCAGAGACCGTTTCCACTGGCATAGAACGCTTCCTGCGAGTCCTCGGTGTAACCGCTCTGCGATACCACAAGCTGGCCTTCCTTGAGGAACTCACCGGCAATTCGAACCGCCATCTGCATGTATCCCCCCCGATTCCCTCGCAGATCCAATACGAGCCGCTCCATGCCGCGGGATGTAAGTGTCCGCAAACCGGCCATGAACTCACTGTAAGTGGTCCGGGCAAACCGGTTGAGACGGATGTAACCGGTGTTGTCCTCCATCATGTAGGCAGCATCCAGCGTATAGAGCGGGATCTTGTCCCTGATGATGTCGAACTCGAGAGGCGTATCCACGCCTGGCCGATCAACCGTAATGGAGACCTGTGTACCACGCGGACCCTTCAGGTACCGGCGGACATCGTCCTCGTCAAACCCGACGGTTGATGTGCCATCCACGATCATGATACGATCTCCGGTCAGGAGACCTACCTCATCGCTTGGCCCTCCCGGAATGACACTCAGCACGGAAAGAGTGTCAGCCCCATCCGTACCCGGCAGGAGTTCGAAGGAGATGCCGATGCCTTCGAATTCAGCATCGAACGCTTCATTCTCATCCTTGAGTCGGTCAGCGTCGAAAAAAACACTGTGCGGATCCAGGTTCTCAAGCATCCCTTCAATGGCGTAGAGGGCTATCTCATCGGGATCGGTTTTCTCCACGTACCGCTGACTGATCAGCATGAATACGTCTTCCACACGCTTCAGAGCGGTGGCAGTCGACCGGTCCGAAAGCAGACCGTCCAACTGGACCCCGGTGATTACCACCGCAATGGCCAGTGTCGTAAGGACAAGCCACCGGGGGCGAATGCGTCGTTCAGCGTCGGGTTGGGATGTGCTCTGCATCATGCTCCGGATGAATGGATTGAAGAGAGGTGGAAGGGAAGAGGACACTCCCTCAGGATACGGAGGCCTTCAAGGGATTGATCCCCGGGGGATTCTGTCAATCTTTATGATCGCATGCCGTCCGCTGTTCATTAGTTTCCCGTGTGGCGCGTAGTCTGAAGATGCGGCCCCATCAACGTCCCCCCCCGTCCCCACCGGATCAGTCATGACCAATAAAGCCATCGCCAAGCTGCTCAAGGAGACCGCTGCCCTGATCGAGCTGGCGGGAGGAAATCCGTTTCGCAGCCGCGCTTTCGCATCGGCTGCACGTACGATCGAGCGACTGGACGAACCCGTTCCGGCGTTGCTTGCACGCAATGAACTGACCGCCATCAAGGGGATCGGTACGGGTCTGGCATCCCAGATCGAAGAGATCCTCAGTTATGGTTCATTCGAAGTCAGGGACGACCTGCTGGGTGCCTTGCCGCCCGGCGTTCTGGACGTGCTGAACGTGAAAGGGCTGGGCGCCAAGAAGGTTCGTGTACTCTGGCAGCAATTGGGCGTTCAGTCCCTCGACGATCTGGAGATGGCTGCTCGCACAGGTCGGATTGCGATGCTGGATGGGTTCGGAGCCAAGAGCCAGGCCTCGATCATCAGCCATGTAGCCCTGCTGCGATCCTTTGAAGGACGCAGGCGAGGAGCAGACGCCTTCACCGAAGCGCATCGCGTGGTAGAGGCCTTGGTGAAGCAGGGCTTCGACAGCGTCCATGTGACCGGTGAGGTGGCGCGGGGCCTGAACGATGTCGGAACGATTTCGTTGGTGGCGATCTCGCAAACCCGCCTGGTCCCGGAGCTGGACGATGTTCCGCTGACGGGGTCAGACACCGCGGCAGGCACACAGTGGTCGGGAACGTACCCCGATGGACTCTCCGTCACGATCCTTGTTTGCAACGCGCAGCATCGGGGATACGCCGTGTTCGAAACCACCGGACCTGACGCCTTCGTGGATAGCTTGAAAGGCCGATTCAAGGACCTTGGCGCTACCGATGAAAAGACCCTTTTCGAGGAAAGCAGTGTACCCTGGATCGTGCCCGAACTGAGGGATCTCCCCGACGCGGCAGATCGGTTGGAATCCCTTTCCGCCTGGCCGCTCGTAACGAATGAACATCTTAAGGGTGTGCTGCACAACCACAGCACCTATTCGGACGGCGCCCACACGCTGCGTGAAATGAGCGAAGCCGTTCGGGCACGTGGATTCGGCTATTTCGGTATCTGTGACCACAGCCAGTCGCTGAAAGTGGCCAATGGCATGTCGGCGGAGACAGTGGCTCGGCAGCAAGAGGAGATCCGGACCCTTAACGAGGAATTTGCATCCGACGGAGGGCCTGCCTTCCGGGTATTTTCCGGCGTGGAGAGTGACATCCTGCAGGACGGCAGTCTCGACTACCCTGATGACGTGCTGGCTACGTTCGACATGGTCGTGGCCAGCGTGCATGTCGGATTCAATATGAGCGAGGCAGAAGCCACGGACCGCATTATAAAAGCCGTATCACACCCAGCGACAACCATCCTGGGACATCCCACGGGCCGGTTGATCCTCAAGCGTCAGGGTTATCCGATTGACCATGATCGCGTGCTGAAGGCCTGTGCCGAGTATGACGTGGCGGTTGAACTCAATGCCAGTCCGTACCGTCTCGATCTGGACTGGCGCTGGATCGAGCGCGCACGCGAGCTGGGTGTTTTGGTATCCATCAATCCCGATGCCCATTCCATTGAGCAGATCGACGTAATGAAATGGGGCGTTGTTGCGGCTCGCAAAGGCGGATTGGCACCGACGGATTGTCTCAATGCCATGGATACCGAAGCCTTTGCTGCGTGGCTTGAACGGCGAAAAACGCGCTGAGAGCCTCACATGATATCGCGCAAGGCTTCACACCAGACATCATACCGGAAATCAGGCTGACAACGGAATGCCGAAACGGCTTGGATGGACCATACTGACCATCAGCATGATCGTGCTCTTCATCCTGGGTACGATCGTGTATCTGGCATTTTCAGCCGGTCCGCGGGCTCCCTCGCGGCTGGAATCGAGTGCACTCAAGGCAGAGGCAACGGTGTCATGGTCGGAAGAAGGCGGAACGATGGTGCAAGCCCAATCCCTGTCCGATGCACTGGTACTCATCGGATACGGTCACGCCCGAAGCAGAGCCTGGCAACTGGCCCTGTGGCGTCAGGCAGCACTAGGTCGGTTGTCGGAATGGTTCGGGGCGGATGCCCTTCCGGCAGACCGCATGGTGCGGCAACTGGATATTCCCGGAGGAGCCCGGTCGGCATGGGACGCCCTGGATCCGAACATCAGTGCTGACCTCGCCGCTTTCTCGGAGGGTATTGACCTGGGTGTGTCGGCTCCAGACCTGAGCCGAGGAGCCCCTTTCCTTATTGTGGACGTGCAGATGGAGCCCTGGCAGCCTTGGCATTCCCTGGCCGTCGAGCGCCTCTTCGCCTGGATGTCATCCCACCCCTCCGGCAAACTGGATGCCCAGAACCCTGATCCGTGGTATGAGGCCGTACGCACCCTGGAGGATCTCCTGTCCTTCCACGGAACACATGTCAACTTTGCTGCCGGTGTCATGCAGGCTGAACGGCCCTACCTCACGACACGACTGGCTACGGGCTCGACGGGCGTACCTTTTTTTGTTGAAAGCGAAATCGACTACGGCTCGGGAAGATTCACCGGTCTCATGGTGCCCGGTACGCTGGTATCGCTTCTAGGCAGAACGCATGCCGATGCCTGGGCCCTGACGGGCCGCACAGCCATGCAGATAGACAGCCTCGTGGTGTCGAGAACGGAAGTATCTACCCGTTTTTACCGGATTCGCCACCACGATCAAGAAGAAGTCGTGACTGCACATTACGTGGGCTCCCGCCTCCTCCTCGATGCACCTCCCCGTGAGGGCGCATCCTCGATGGTGCGTCTACTGTCATGGTCCGGAGGATCGGTGGGGACGGATACCGGGACGTGGCTGGCTGCCCTCGGCGGATCCGCCCCTTCACCCTCCCTTCTCTCCGGTGACGGTGTTCAGTGGACAGGAAGCTCATTTCGGGCTACCGGCAGGCCGGCTACGGTTGTGCAACCGGAAAACGGGATCCTTTTCGTTACGTCCGCCCCAGAGCGCACGAGCCCTGCCGCCACCGTAGCCGGCCTGCCAGAGGCCCCCTCCCTCCCGGAATGGATGCAAACAACGCTGTCCATGTCTGCCGGCAGGATTCTCGAGCCCATCATGACGCTTCTCGCAGACTCTTCCACGAGCCCTGCGCGCGCGGAGGAAGCCATCCGCTATTTGCGAAACTGGAATCTGGAATACGGTGCCGCTGAGCCCGGCGCATCGATCCTGGAAACCCTGCTCACCTACCCTTCCCTGTCCCTGCGCGATGAGGCTGCCGTGCGTGAAGCGCTGCAGGAGACCATCAATCTGCTCAGCCGTCGCTACGGACCGGAGATGAGCTCCTGGCGATGGGAGACCGTGCAAGAGCGTGCGGTGACCTTCCCTGGGGCCACCCGTAGCGGTGCTGACGGGGGTCGGCCGGAGGAGCGCTTCCTTGACAAGTACCGCTCGGTTCGCATTCGAGCACCGGGGCATCCGCAGTCGCTCGTTTGGGGATCGCCGCCATCAGGCGATTCCCTCCGGATCACATCCGTCTGGGAAGGCGGCTTGGATCTTTACGGAGGTACCCTCCACTTCAGACGTCCGGTGGTGGAATTCAATCGGTTTATGGGTACGTTCCTGACCGGCGACCGTCCTCCCGAGGTCCGGACCCTGCGCCGGGAGCCCGGCGATGCGTCTACGCTGTTTTTCCCACACGACTGAATCCGGGCATGGATACATCCACGGACCATCCTCCCCTGCGGACATGCAAAGCCATCGGCGCTGATGCCGGCGGTACCAAACTGGCGTTGGCAATCACGGACGGAAACCGCACGTGGCATGCACGATACCCGAGTGTAAACCTGCGGACGGTATCCGTAGACGCGTTTGCGAGTCAGCTATCCGATTGTATCAACGAGGCCCTGGGACCGCTTTCGCTGGACGCAGGGTCACATATTTGCATCGGCGCGGCTGGCGCAGGAACGGAGGCCGTGGCCGCTGCCTGCGCCGAAGCGCTGGGTGGCTGCCTGGGTCTTTCCACCGAGCAGATTCGCGTGACATCTGATGCCCGCATCGCGCTGGAGGCTGCCTTTACGTCGCGGCCGGGTATCCTGGTTATTGCCGGTACAGGATCCGGCTGCTACGGCCTGGACGCGCAGGGGCGCATGCTCAGGGCCGGTGGTTGGGGGCCGGGGCTTGGTGACCCGGGCAGTGGCACCAACCTGGGCCGCTCGGCACTGCGGGCGCTGCTCGCCCATCTCGAAGCCCAGTCAACAGGGGCATTTGATCTGCGCGTGGCAGCAGCCATGGGAATCGGATCGCCTGCCATTGCAGCGGTCCTCGATGCCTGCTACGCGGCCGATTTCCACCCCTCATCGCTCGCTCCCACTGTCCTGGACCTGTTCGAAGAGGGAGACGGGACTGCACAGCGGCTCGTGCAGGCAGAATGCACAGCGCTGGCGGAACAGTGCGCCCGGCTCGTGCGCCGTCTGGCGTTGCACGGGGCTCCTCCGGTAGTCCTGGCCGGAGGACTGTCCCATCGGAAGAGCTACCTTGAAGCCTTCGCCACCGCGGTCAGATTAATCGTACCGGAAGCACAGGTGCAGCCCATGACCACGGAGCCCGTGAATGGTGCCCTGCAATGGGCCATCAGAGACGGGGCCCAGCGCTGATGATGGCCTCGGACGACCCCTTTCGATACTGCTCGAAGTTGCTGTTGAAGAGCGCCGCCAGCTTGCGAGCCGTTACATCGTAGGCGTGCTCATCTTCCCACGTATCCCGTGGCACGAGCACGTCAGACGGAACACCGGGTACGCTTCGGGGCACAGCTACGCCGAAGACGGGGTCCTCGATGGTCTCGACCTCGTCGAGGTGGCCGCCATGGATGGCATCAATGATGGCGCGGGTATGCTCAAGACTCATGCGTTGACCGGTACCGTACGCACCACCCGTCATTCCCGTGTTGATCAGCCAGGCCTTGGCGCCGTGGACATTCATCTTCTGCGCCAGCATCTCGGCGTAGCGCGCCGGGTGAAGTACGAGGAATGCATCCCCGAAACAGGCGGAGAACGTGGCCTGTGGCTCGTCTACCCCCATTTCTGTCCCGGCTACCTTGGCCGTGTACCCGGAGATGAAGTGATACATGGCTTGGTCCGACGTCAATTTCGAAATCGGGGGCAGCACACCGAACGCATCGTATGTCAGGAAGATGATGTTCTTTGGATGGCCGCCAACACAAGGTATCTTGGCGTTCTCGATGAAGTCGATCGGATAGGCCACACGCGTGTTCTGCGTGATGCTCGTATTGTCAAAATCCACCACGTGGGTCCGCTCGTCATAGACCACGTTCTCAAGAACGGAGCCAAAGCGGATGGCATTGTAGATCTCCGGCTCCTTCTCGGCGGACAGGCCGATGGCCTTGGCGTAACAGCCCCCCTCGATATTGAAAACACCGTCATCTGACCAGCAGTGTTCATCATCACCGATGAGATGACGGTTGGGATCGGCTGAAAGCGTAGTCTTGCCGGTCCCCGACAGCCCAAAGAACAGGGATACATCACCTTCGTCGCCTTCATTGGCAGAACAGTGCATGGACAGCACCCCCTGCTTGGGCATGAGGTAATGCATGACCGAGAATACACCCTTCTTCATTTCGCCAGCGTACTCCGTGCCGAGAATCGTGAGCTCGTTGCGCTCGAAATTCAAGTCGATACTCGTCTTTGACGACATCTGCTCGGTGTGTCGGTTCGCTGGGAATTTACCCGCGTTCATGATGGTGACATCGGGGCGACCGAAGCCCGCCAGTTCCTCTTCGGTCGGGCGAATGAGCATGTTGCGCATGAAAAGCGCATGGTAGGGGCGCGTACAGATGACACGGACCTTCAGCCGGTATTCCGGAGCCCAGCCGGCAAACCCGTCAAAGACGTACAGCCGCTTGACGGCATTGAAGTAATCAATGGCCCGTTCGCGGTTGATCTCGTAGTTGTGGGGGTCAAGCGGGATGTTCACCTTTCCCCACCAGACGTCCTCCGTCATGCCCTCGATCTCGACGACCCGCTTGTCCTTGGGGCTCCGCCCGGTTTTCTCACCACTGCGGAGCATCAGCCCACCGAGGTTGGAGATGGCTGCGCCTTCCTCATGCAGGATGGCTTCCTGGTAGAGTTTGGCGCGCGAGAGGTTGCGGGAGATATTCCGGTTCTCTATTCCGAGATATTCAAGCGAGAAATCGTCGCTCATGGCAGGGTGCAGGTGGCCTTTTGACAGTAAGGGGACGAAAATAACAAAAGCGCTTCCGGTCATGAATGAAGATCATCCCAATAGGAGATCATACGTTCGTCGACCGCCAGACCTCATCGGTTCTGACGATTGGCAATCAACTCGTCCACAACCGTCGCATCGGCCAAGGTCGAGGTATCGCCCAGGTTGGCGAAGTCGTTCGCTGCAATCTTTCGCAGGATCCGACGCATGATCTTGCCGGAGCGTGTCTTGGGGAGCGAGGGCGTGAACTGGATGAAATCCGGCTTGGCAATAGGACCGATGGTGGTGCGTACGTGCTGGATCAATGCAGAGCACAGCTCGTCGCTCGGCTCGACGCCGGCATTCAGCGTGACGTAGCAATAGATGCCCTGGCCCTTGATGTCATGGGGAAAGCCGACAACAGCTGCTTCGGCTACGCTCTCATGGGCCACCAAGGCACTTTCGACCTCTGCGGTACCCATTCGATGGCCCGAAACATTGATCACGTCGTCCACGCGCCCCGTAATCCAATAGTAGCCATCCTCGTCCCTGCGGGCCCCGTCACCGGTGAAGTAGAGATTCTCGAAGGTCGAGAAATAGGTTTGATGGAAACGGTCGTGATCTCCGTAGATCGTACGCGCCTGCCCCGGCCAGGAATCCTTGATGACCATGACGCCTTCGGCCGCACCCTCTTTCTCCACCCCTTCATTCGTGAGGATGGCCGGCTGAATGCCGAAGAATGGAACGGTAGCTGATCCCGGCTTTGTCTCGATGGCCCCCGGCAGGGGTGTGATCATGATGCCACCCGTCTCGGTCTGCCACCACGTATCAACGATCGGACAGCGTCCTTCTCCCACCACCTCGTGATACCAGCGCCAGGCTTCGGGGTTGATGGGCTCTCCCACGGTGCCGAGAAGCTTGAGGGAAGCACGCGAGGTGCCTTCCACGAAAGAGGCGCCCTGCTGCATCAGGGCGCGGATGGCCGTGGGAGCCGTGTAGAACTGTGTAACCTTGTGCTTATCCACCACCTGCCAGAAGCGGGAGGCATCGGGCCAGGTTGGAACGCCTTCGAAAAAGACCTGCGTTGCGCCATTGATCAGGGGGCCGTACACGATGTAGCTGTGACCGGTAATCCATCCGACATCGGCGGTACACCAGAAGACATCGCCGTCGTGGTAGTCAAAGACGTACTGATGGGTCATGGACGCCCAGACCTGATAGCCGCCTGTGGTGTGCAACAGCCCTTTCGGTTTGCCGGTGGAGCCGCTTGTGTACAGGATGAACAGAGGGTCCTCAGCGTTCATCTCCTCGACAGGGCAGTCGGTGGATGCCGCCGCCATGGCATCATCCATCCAGATGTCACGGCCCTCCGTCATGGGCACATCCCGGCCACTGCGTCGCGCAACGATCGTACACGTCACGTCCGGGCATTGCTCGAGGGCCTTGTCGGCATTGACCTTGAGTGGTACGAATTTACCTCCCCGCTTGGACTCATCTGCAGTAATCAATACCGTGGAATCACAATCCAGGATGCGGCTGGCCAGGGAGTCAGGGCTGAACCCGCCGAAAACCACCGAATGAATGGCGCCGATGCGCGCGCACGCCAGCATGGCGTAGGCAGCTTCCGGAATCATGGGCAGATAGATGGTCACCCGATCGCCTTTCTTGACACCGTTGGCTTTCAGGACATTGCCCAGCCGGCTGACCTGCTCGTGCAGCTGGCGGTAGGAAATGTGCCGTGCCTCTTCTGCTGGATCATCCGGTTCAAAAATGAACGCCGTCTGATCACCCCGCGCTTCGAGGTGCCTGTCCAATGCATTGTAGGCGGCATTGGTCGTACCGTCCTCGTACCAGCGAATCGATAGATTGTCGGGCGCCCACGACGTATTCTTCGCCCGTGTGTAGGGCTTGAACCAATCGATTCGCTGACCCATATCAGCCCAAAACCCCTCCGCATCCTCGATGGAGCGATGGTACATCTCATCATATGCTGCACGGGAGTTGATGTATGCGGCAGCGGCGGTCTTGGCAGGAATGGGATATCGTGCGTCCATCAGGATAGTCATAGGTTTGATCGTGAACAGGAGCGTAAAATATACGATCCACGGATTGAGCAGCCGATGCAGGGCATTCCCTCCTATCCTTGGGGGACCTTCCCGCCCAGGCGCGATCGAAAAGCCTGCGTGATTCCGTCAAATGCATCCCTCGACCGTATCCCCCACCAGACAAATACATCGCCACATGTCCCAGACCGGTTCCAGAGTTATTGTACTGACCGGGGCTGCCAGCGGCCTGGGTCGCTTGCTGACCGAGAGATTTCT
>Ga0181568_10002750_pt1 | contig 15985 bp, 11 predicted proteins | sample 101ome_20_FD_133758 | JGI IMG/M metagenome (GOLD analysis project Ga0181568, IMG submission 133758) | Coastal salt marsh microbial communities from the Groves Creek Marsh, Skidaway Island, Georgia - 101404AT metaG (megahit assembly) | ecosystem: Environmental > Aquatic > Marine > Intertidal... | reverse complement strand
GAAGCATAGAAGCTAGCCAAGTTCGTTGCTATTGTTGTTTTGCCTGACCCACCTTTTGAATTTAGAACTAATATTGATCTCATTGTTATAGATTTGAAATAATTAAGATTAGTAATATATTATCATTATTTTGTTTCATGTCTAATTCTCACAAATCAAAAACTGACACAACTGGAGCATGGTCTGAGGGGCGCTCGTTTTTCCTTGGGGCAAGATCAATATAGCTTGAAGAACACTTTTTTGATAAAGATTCATTAGTTAAAATCAAGTCAATTCTCAGCCCTCTGTTTCTTCTAAAAGCACCTGTTCTATAATCCCACCAGCTATAAAGTTCTTTTTCTTGATCAAATAATCTAAAGCTATCTTTAAAGCCCAAATTTAAAATATTTTTTAAAGAAGCTCTTTCTTTTTCGCTGCATAATATTTTTCCTTCCCATGCTGCTGGATCATAAATATCTTCGTCACTAGGTGCAATATTAAAATCTCCAAGAATCAAATAATATTTTGTTTTTTTCATATCTTTTTTTATAAAATTCATAACGTCTCTTAACCATGCGAGCTTATAATCGTACTTATCTGAACCCACTTCATGTCCATTAACAACATACAAATTTAGCACAGTTAAATCATTGCCATACCTAGTTACTAAAAATCTTTTTTGGTCTTGTTCTTTCCCATTTATCAACTTCACATACTCATCTGGAGGAATTTTGCTAATTGTTGTAACACCATTATAAGTTTTTTGACCTATATACTCACAAAAAAAACCGGCTTCTTTTATTTCATTTATTGGGAAAGAGTCGTCTTCTACTTTTGTTTCTTGAATGCCTAAAATATCAACATTTGTTTCTTGAAGCCATGAAAGAACTTGCGGCAGTCTTACTCTAAGTGAATTTACATTCCATGAGGCTATTTTCATTTTAATCCAAGGCTTGTTAATAACGGATCTATTTTTGGTTCTCTTCCTCTAAAATCAACAAAGAGATCTAACGCAGACTTAGAGCCACCTGTCTCTAAAATTGTTTTCATAAAGTTTTTACCTACTTTTTTATCAACCAGATCTTTTTCTTTAAATGCCATAAAAGCATCTGCTGACAAAACTTCGGCCCACTTATAACTATAATAACCTGCAGCATAGCCGCCAGAAAATATATGCGCGAAACTATTTTGGAACATATTGCTTTTATGTATTGGCAACACAGATGTTTCTTTTCTGACATTTTTTAAAATAATGTTTGCCAAATTTTTCTTATCTTTTTTATCATTCATATGTAATAAAAAATCAAACAAAGAAAACTCAATTTGCCTTAATAATGCGAGACCAGAATTATAGTTTTTTGTTAATAATAATTTTTTAAATAACGAGGTAGGCAATTTTTCTTTTGTTTTGTAATGATAGGCAAATGTATCAAGAACTTCTTTTTCCCAACACCAATTTTCCATAAATTGACTTGGCAATTCAACGGCATCCCATTCAACTCCTGAGATCCCTGAGATTCCAGCGTAATCAACTTTTGTTAACATGTGTTGTAAACCGTGACCAAATTCATGAAACAAAGTTTCAACATCATAATGACTAAAAAAAGCCGGGCTTGTCTTTGTTGGGGGACTTGAATTACATGTAATAAAAGCAACTGGCGATTGAATGGACCCATTTGATTTTTTTCTTCGCTGAATACATTCGTCCATCCATGCCCCACCTCTTTTATTTGGTCTTGCATAAAGATCAAAATAAAATTTACCACGAAGATTTTTACTTTTATCATAAATTTCATATAAACGAACATCTGGATGCCATACATTTTTTGATTTTTTCAATACAACTTTTATGCCATAAAGGTTTTTAACTAACTTAAATAGACCCTCGATTACATTTTCCACTGGAAAATACTTTTTAAGCTCTTCCTGTGAAAAACCAAAATTTTCTTCTTTGTATTTTTCAGAAACATAAGCAAGATCCCAAGGATTTAATTTTTTTATATTTAGTTTTTCTTTGGCGAAGTTTTTTAATACGTGAATTTCTTTTTTTGATTTTTTTATTGCCTTAATTTTCAAATTATTTAAAAAACTTATAACTTCATCTGGAGATTTTGCCATTTTAGTTGCCAGCGAATACTCCGCATAATTATTAAAGCTTAAAAGTTGTGACATTGTTTGCCTCAATACTAAAATTTCTTCAATATTTTTTGTGTTATCCCAATTTCCCTTTACTGGAAATTTACTTGATGCTCTGCTTGCATAAGCCATATAAAGTGTTTTTCTTAACTCTTGATTATCAGCATAGGTCATCACAGCTAAATAGCAAGGTTGATCTAAGGTTAAGGTATAGCCTTTTTGTTTTTTTGACGCTGCAACTTCAGATGCTATTTCCAAAGAATTTATTGGCATACCTTTGAGCTGTTTATTTGTTTTAAAATTTTTTTCCCAGGAGTTTGTAGAGTCCAAAATATTTTGCTCAAACTTAGACTCTATATTTGCTAATTTTTCTTGGCACTCTCTATACAGCTTTCTTTTTTCTGAATCAAGATGAACGCCAGAAAGCCTAAAGTCATTTAAAATATTTGTTAATAATTTTTTTTGAGAGGGCTTCAATAATTTTTTGTTCTCGTTATAAAATTTTTCATATTGTTTGAAGAGTTTTTTATTTTGCCCAACTTTTCCATAGTGTGAAGTCAATAATGCTAAACTCTTTTCATATTGCTTTCTAATTTTTGAATCATTCATTACAGAATTTAGATGTCTTACTGGCGCCCATGCCTTTGAAATTTTATCGTCTGATTCTTCAATTTTATAAATAAAATTTGACCAAGTGAGTTTTTTTTTATTTTCTAAGGAACCTATTGTTTTCTTATTTTCACCCACAAGATACTTGATCGCTTTAAACATATCTTTAGTTTTTAAACTAGCAAAAGGGGGCAAAACATTATTATTAATTAGAGAATTACTTTTTCTTTCCATTCTTAACTTCTTTCCTTTGTCTTTGTTTTATATATCTATATTTTCAGCATAGTGAGCATTCTCGTTTATAAAAACTTTTCTTGGCGAAACATTATCGCCCATTAAGTCCTCGAAAATCTTTTCAGCCGCAGCTTCGTCTTCTTCCGTAATTTGTATTAAGGTTCTCTTGTCTGGATCCATTGTTGTCTCCCAAAGTTGTTCTGGGTTCATTTCTCCTAATCCCTTATACCTTTGTATCGAGTATCCTTTTTTTGCCTCAGCGATAATCCATTCAAACGTATCTAAAAAATTATTTATCTTTATAACACGATCTTGTTTTACCAAATAAGCATCTTTTTTCAAAAGCTTTTTAGCCTCCTGAAGATAATCATAATAATTCTTGTAATCCTTGGAGGCAAAAACACTAAATTTTATATTTGTTGCTTTGTCTAATCCAACCTCATCAAAATGTATATCAAGAGAGCCTGCTTTATTTATTTTTACTTTATAGTCATTAGTCGAAATTCCTTTGCACCATTTTTCTATGGTTTTATCGTCAGAGCCAAAAGCTGGCAAATTATCGCTTGTTATCATATCCATAAAATATTTCCCGTAGTTTGCAATAATACTGCTTTTTGCTTTTGCAGCTTTTTCGCAATATGCGATTAATGTATTTAAGTATTTGATATCTATAGGTTTTTTATCTTTTTTTGAAGAATAAATCTGAATTCCTTCTAAGCAGTCTTTTGTAATATAAGCCAATAATTCATCATCATCTTTTATATACTTTTCTGTTTTGCCTTTTTTAATTTTATAGAGTGGTGGTTGTGCAATATATATATTTCCTTTTTTTATTAGCTTTCTCATTTTGCTATGAAAGAAAGTCAGTAATAAAGTTTTTATATGCGAACCGTCCACATCAGCATCAGTCATTATTATTACCTTATGATATCGCAATGAGGCATAGTCTTCATCCGACATCTCCTTAGAACTAAAACCACAACCGAGCGCTGTGGCAAGAGTTGCAATTTCTTCAGATGAAAATATTTTGTCGTCCCTTTGTTTTTGCACATTTAAAATTTTTCCCTTAAGTGGCAAAATCGCTTGAGTTTTTCTATCTCTGCCTTGTTTAGCAGAACCGCCAGCAGAATCACCCTCTACAAGAAAAATTTCAGAGAGCGCTGGGTCCTTTTCTTGACAATCAGAGAGTTTTCCAGGCAAGCCTGCGACATCCATAGCTTTTTTTCTCCTTGTCATTTCTCTTGCTTTCTTAGCTGCCTCTCTAGCTCTAGCTGCCTCGCTTGCTTTAGCTAAAATTTGTTTTGCATCTTTTGGATTTTCCTCTAAAAACCTTTTTAAGCTTTCAGTTGCTACAGACTCAACAATTCCTTTTACTTCGGAACTTACTAATTTTGCCTTTGTTTGAGAAGAAAACTTTGGGTCTGGCATTTTTATTGAAATAATTGCCGTAATTCCCTCTCTAGCGTCCTCACCGCCTATTGAAACCTTATTTTTTTTTGCCGTCAGATCATTTTCTAAATAATGATTGATTGCTCGTGTGAGGGCGCCTCTAAAGCCTGCTATGTGTGTCCCCCCGTCTGACTGTGGTATATTATTTGTATAACAATATATGTTTTCGCTGTAAGATCCGGTCCATTGAACAGCGACCTCGACTCCGATATCGTCTTTGGTTGACGAGAAATAAATTATATTATTGTTAATTTTTTCTTTCTTTTCATTTAAATTTTCCACAAAAGCTTTTATTCCGCCTTCATAATGAAATTCTTCTGTAGTATCTGTCCTATGGTCAGATAAAATTATTTTTATTCCTGAATTTAAAAAAGACAGCTCTCTAAGTCTTTTTGCGAGAATATTAAAATGAAATTCTGTGTCTGTGAATATTTCTTTGCTTGGCATAAATGTAACTTTAGTTCCGTTACTTTTTGTTTTAGCACCTTTGACTAATTTCGTTTTTGGCTCACCCATAGAATAAGTTTGTGTATACACATTTCCATCCCTAGAAATTTCTAAGTCTAACTTCTCAGACAAAGCATTTACAACCGAAACACCTACGCCGTGAAGTCCGCCTGATACCTTATATGAGTTATCATCAAATTTACCTCCAGCATGTAAGACGGTCATTATAACCTCTGCAGCTGGTTTTTTTTCGCCAGGGTGCAAATCAACAGGGATTCCTCTTCCATCATCAGAAACAGTTACAGAACTATCAACATTTATTTCAACACTTATTTCTTTACAATGGCCTGCTAAAGCCTCATCTATAGAGTTATCAACTACCTCAAAAACCATGTGATGTAATCCTGTACCATCATCAGTATCACCTATATACATGCCGGGTCTTTTTCTTACAGCCTCTAAGCCCTTTAGAACTTTAATGTTGGAAGAATCATATTTTGTCATTGCGTTATTTCTCCATGTTCCACGTGAAACACATTTGCATCCATTTCACACAATATATCTGCCAAGACAGAATCGTTTAAAGCAGACAAAAATATTTGCGACTTTGTTTCAAATAGCCTTTCTAATACTTTTTCCTGCGTTTCAAGAGTTAATTCCGCAGACAAATCATCTACAATGATAATGCTTGGAAACCCTTTTTGTTCAAAAAAATTTTTAGACTGTGATAATAACATAATATTTGCTATTAGTTTTTGTTGTCCTCTAGAACAAACTCTTTGCGCCTCTTTATTATTTAATTCTATTTTTACATCTGCGTTCTGTGGCCCGCAGCTAGTATATCCTCTTTCAAAATCAATATTGTTTCTTTCTCTTAGAGCGCTAAGTAAGTCCTTTTCGCCGTCCCATCCTTTTTCATATTTAAAAATAAGGTCCACATCTGGCATAATCTTTTGCTGCATAGTCACAAAATGATTTTGCAGAGAAGAGATATAGTTTTTTCTCATCTCAGAAATTTTTGAGCCGACTGGAGCGAGTTGCTCCATCCATATCTTTTCTTCCGGATTTTTCGCTTTAAGCGCCTCGTTTCTTTGCCTTAAAAGTTTTAAATATTTTGCATACTCTTTTTTAAAATTTTGTTCCACGTGAAACAATCCCCAATCTAAAAAGGCTCTTCTTTCTAAAGGAGAACCCTCTACAAGGGCATGGCTATTGGGATGTATTGATTGTATTGCAAGGTTTTCTGTAATTTTGGATTGCTGTTTTTCTTCTTTTGAATCAACAAAAACTCTTGTTTTGTTTTTGCTTTTTTTTATTTCGAGTTTCTTTTTGTTGGGCCCTGCTAAAGCTCCAACATAAAGCTCGTTTTGTCCAGCCTGAACCAAGCTATCTAATTTGTTTGTTCTAAAGCTTCTCCCTCTAGAAAGTATGTCGATAGCCTCTAGGAAAGAAGTTTTGCCTGCCGCATTCTCTCCAATAATCACGTTTGTTCTTTTGTTTAATTGCAAGTCTGCTTCTTTTATGTTTCTAAGCTTTTTTATAGAAATTTTTTCAAGAAACATTTTACAGTCTAAGGGGCATTACTACATAACTTGAGGCGCTATCGTTTTCTGGGGCTAACAAAGCGCTGCTGTTTGCGTCTTTAATTGCAATTTGAACATTTTTTGTTTTTATTACATTAAGCACATCAATAAGATAATTTACATTAAACCCGATCTCTATAGGCTCGCCGGTGTACACAGACTTAATATTGTCCGATGCTTCTTCTTTCTCAGGGTTATTTGCAGTAACTTGTATTTCGTTTTCTACGAAATTTAACCTAACCCCTCTAAACCTATCGTTAGACAAAATAGAAACCCGCAAAAGAGCATCCTTAAATAACTTACAATCAACAACTATTAACTTGTCTAGGTTGGCAGGAATAACTTTTTCAAAATCAGGAAACTTGCCATCAATAAGCTTGGTAATAGCTTGACACCCGTCACTTGCTACTTGTAGATGATTTTTAGAAATGCTTATTTGAACGCTGTTTTTTTCTTCCTTAATTTGTTTTTCTATTTCTATAATTCCTTTTCTTGGGACAATTGCGCTAGTGGCCTCTTCTATGTTTTCTTCAGCCTCTGAGCCTGATTTAGCCAATCTATGCCCATCCGTTGCTACACCAAAAATCTCTTGGTTTGAAAAATTTAAAAATAAACCATTTAAATAATACCTAACATCTTGCTGAGCCATTGCAAAAGATGTTTTTTCTATAATTTCTGCTAGTTTGTTAGCCTTAACGTTTGCTTTTAAATTACCCTCGTCGTTTGTTTCCATTAGCGGAAAAGTTTTAGCATCAAGTGCAGACAGAATGAACTTGCTGCGATTAGACTTAATTTGAAGCTTGCCTTCTTCTTTGTCTGTAATTTCAAGAATAGCTTCATCTGGCAAACCTTTGCATATATCAAATAGCTTTCTTCCTGGTACAGTAAATTCTTTCGTAAATTCAGAATCACTTTCTAGTAACACTGAAGAAGAAAGTTGCACCTCAAGATCAGAAGCATGAATTTCATAATCATTATCTTTTTTTATAAAAAGAATATGACTTAAAATTGGCATAGCTTGCCTTTTTTCAACTACGCCAATAACTTTTTGCATAGCTTTAATTAAATTTTCTTTAGTTATTATTAATTTCATAATTTTATATATATATTTATTATTAGTTAGCTTATTATTTGTTTATATCATTAAAAAACATATTAAATACAGTTACTTATAATTATATTAAATTGTTAATATCTTTTTTAATTATGTTATTTTTATTTGTCTGCTTCAATGTATACCAGTTTGTTAAAGAACTATAAACAGGTTTACCACATGATTTGTTTATGTGCTTAAAGCCCTCCTTAAATTAATTAAATCTTCTTTTATCTTGTTGTCAGTTAGACTTATTTCAGAGATTTTCTTACAAGCATGTAAAACAGTTGTATGGTCTCTGCCGCCAAAAGCGTCTCCTATTTCAGGAAGACTGTGATTAGTTAGTTCTTTTGCTAATGACATTGCAAGTTGTCTGGGCCTTGCTAAAGACCTGTTTCTTTTTGCAGAGAGAAGGTCTGACATTCTTATTTTATAATAATTGGCTACAGTTTTTTGGATGTTATCTATAGATACCATTTTGTTTTGTAAAGATATAAGGTCTCTTAACGCTTCTTTTGTAAATGCTAAATTTATCTCTTTCCCAGTAAACTGAGAGTTAGCGACAACTCTACGCAAAGCGCCCTCAAGCTCTCTAACGTTTGATTGTATGCATTTTGCAATAAAAAAAGCCACGTCTGTGTCCAGCCTTGTTCCTATGGAGGCGGCCTTTTTTTGAAGTATTGCGACGCGTGTTTCTAGTTCGGGCGGCTCTATAGATTGCGACAAGCCCCAGCCAAATCTAGATTTAAGCCTTTCGTCTAGCCCGTTAACATCTTTTGGATATCTGTCACAAGTAAGAACTATTTGGCAATTTTCTTCTAGCAAAGCATTGAAGGTATGAAAGAATTCTTCTTGCGAACGCTCTTTGCCGGCAAAAAACTGAATATCGTCTACTAACAAAGCGTCAGCAGATCTATAGTACTCTTTGAAGTCATCCATTTTATTGTGTTGTAGAGCCCTAACCATGTCAGCAACAAATTTTTCTGAATGTAAGTATAAAATTTTTGCTTCTTTATTGTGTTTAAGAATGTTGTTTCCAATGGCGTTCATAAGATGGGTTTTGCCCAGTCCCACACCACCATATATAAAAAATGGGTTGTTGGCAGATCTTCCTGGATTGTTTGATATTTGCAGGGCTGATGCTCTAGCGAACTCGTTAGATTTGCCTGTAACAAAGTTATCAAAAGTATAGCCCGACGAAAACTTAGGGTTATTATTAAAAGAATTTCTTTTATCTTCTTCTATAATATGGTTATTTGTATCTAAATTCTGCGATATTCCCCCAACTTCAAAATTAAAACTATAATCAGAGTTTTGAAGCCGTTTTATAAAATATTCCTTTAAATTTTCATTGGCCCAATCAACAGCGTACTGGTTTGGCGCTGTAATCATAATCATCTTATTTTTTGTAATGGCTTGAAGTGGCCTCACCCAAGTATTAAATTGCTGTTCGTCAAAATTATTTTGAAGATCTATAAGACATTCTTCCCAGAAACCAGGCTGCATTATTTTTATCCCTCGTTTTTTTATGAATTATTGTTATTTTTAGATTATATTATACTTATCCACAGAAGAAATAAATCAACAAATCTGTGTAAAAATTGTGGATAAGTTATGTAAAAATATGTGATAAAGTATTTATTGACAAACATGGCCTATAGAAGTAATGTCGCGAGCAGAATATACAAAGGATTAACAAAATGAAAAGAACATATCAGCCAAGCAAAATAAAAAGAAAGAGAACTCATGGTTTTAGATCAAGAATGAGCACAAGTGGCGGCAGAGCAGTAATAAACGCAAGAAGAGCAAAAGGCAGAAAGCGCCTTTCTGCATAAACATATAAACAAAATGCTTTATAAACTCAATCAATGCGATTAACTAATCCGCTAGACTTTAAAAGATGTTTTTCAAAAGGCAAAAGAGTAAAAAATGCAGCATTTGTTTTACATTACATAGATAATGGCGAGCATCCTGCTAGACTAGGTGTAAATATTGCTAAAAAAAAATTAAAGAAAGCAGTAGATAGGAATAAAATTAAAAGAGTTGCTAGAGAAATTTTTAGAAAGGGAAAGTTTGAGGGTATAGACATTATTCTAATTCTGAAAAACGAAAAAAATTATGAAAAATCTCGCTGCAATATATTAATTAACGAAGTATTTAGCCAATTAAATAAAAAATGACTTATTTGTTAACTAAATTTATTAAAATATATCAAGTTTTTTTAAGTTCTTTTGTTGGGCAACACTGCAGGTTCACACCAACATGCTCAAATTATGCACTTGAAGCGATAAAAACTTATGGCCCAGCCAAAGGCACGTTGTTGGCTTCAAAAAGAATTTGCAAGTGCCACCCGTGGTCAGAAGGCGGCATTGACGAGGTCCCAAAAAATTATGAATAATAGATTTTTGTTATATATAGCATTTTCACTCGTGTTGTTTATGATATGGCAGCAATGGAAAATAGAACAAACACCTTTAGATTCAGCGGAAATACAGGCGCAAAAAAATAAGTCCCTAGGTGAAACCAATCAATCCGAAGATCTTCCAGATCATGCAGAAATGGATTTAAATGTTAAGTCGGGCCAAGCTTTTAATAAGGAAACTTCTCATAACAAAGAAATTAAAAATGGCAAAGAAGTTGTTCTGCAAAATAGTGATGTAGAGGTCACGATAGATACAATTGGAGCTACAGTAAAAAAAGTTAAATTATTAAAATATTTTGAAACGACAAGCCCTGGCAGCAAAAATATTAATTTATTTGATTACAAAGATGAGTTTTATGTTGGTCAGTCCGGATTGTTACATGATAAAGATGCTTCAAAGAAAAACCAAAAAAAGCTCGCGCCAAACCATCATGATCTGTTTGTAGTTTTAGAAGAGGATGGTAAAAATGTAACTCTAGAGTGGAAAGATAAAAGCGGGCAGATAAAAGTTTTGAAGAAAATATCTTTAGACGACTCAGGATATAAAATAAATGTTGAAAATATTGTTATAAATCAATCAAGTAGAGCCTGGGCCGGAAGACAGTATAGACAAATTAGAAGAAGTAGTGACGGAGAAGGAAGGTCCTGGGTTACTCCAACTTTTACTGGAAGCGCCTATTATGATGGGAAATATAATAAACTTTCATATGGAGACATAGCAGATTCAAAACCAAAATTTAATGTTCAAGGCGGCTGGATAGCTATGATGGAGCATTATTTTGTCTCGTCATGGTATTTTCCAAAAAATGAAAACAATTTGTTTTATACGAAAGAAATATTGGTTAATGATAAAAGGTCAGACTATATAATAGGCTCAAGGTCTGAAGCAGTTATAATTCAGCCAAACGAGAGGGGCTCCTTAAGCTCTTCTTTGTACGTCGGGCCAAAAACTCAAAAAGAGTTAGAAAACATTTCAGAAGGTTTAGAGTTAACAATTGATTATGGTGTTTTAACTTTTATTTCTAAACCACTTTTTTGGTTGCTAGATAAAATACATTCTTTCACAGGTAATTGGGGCTGGGCAATTATATTCCTAACAATTTTAATAAAATTAGCTTTTTATAAATTATCAGAAACCAGTTATCGTTCAATGGCAAAAATGAAGCAGTTTTCTCCAAAAATACAATCAATTAGAGAAAGATATGGAAGTGATAGACAAAAAATGAATCAAGCAATGATGGACATGTATAGGCAAGAGAAAATTAACCCGCTTGGAGGTTGTTGGCCAATTCTTATACAAATACCAGTTTTTATTGCTCTATACTGGGTTTTGTTAGAGAGCGTAGAGTTGAGACAGGCAGATTTTATTTTTTGGTTAAATGATCTTTCAGCGAAAGACCCTTACTATGTTTTGCCTTTAATCATGGGCGCGTCTATGTATTTTCAGCAAAAACTCAATCCAGCTCCGCCAGACCCCATGCAAGCAAGAGTTATGCAAATGTTGCCGATAATTTTTACTGCATTTTTTGCATTTTTCCCTTCTGGCTTAGTTTTATATTGGGTCGTTAACAACTTGCTATCTATTGCGCAGCAATGGAAAATAACTAAGTCGATAACATCTAACTAGTAAAAGGTGAATAATAATATTGATACTATTGTAAGTATTGCTACTCCTATGGGCACCGGCGCAATGTCTGTTATTAGATGTTCTGGTATAAATGTATTAAAAATTATAGACACTTTCTTTAATAAAAAATTATCTCCAAGATATGCTTACTATTTAAATTTTAAAAATAAAGAAAGAGTTATAGATGATGTAATCGCAGTTTACTATGCTTCGCCCAAGTCATTTACTGGGGAAGATATGTTAGAAATAACTTGTCACGGCGGCCCTGTAATGTATCAGCTTATAATAAGTGAAATATTAAAAATTAACGGCTGTCGTCTAGCTAAAGCTGGAGAATATAGCGAAAGAGCTTTTTTGAATAATAAGATGAGTATCGTGCAGGCCGAGTCTATTTGTGCATTGATTAATGCAAAAACTAAGGAAGCAGCAATTGCAGCCAGGGAGTCTTTATCTGGAAATATTTCTCAGGATATTATCAAAATTGATAATGTAATTTTAAATGCAAGAATACAAGTAGAAGCTCTTCTAGATTTCTCAGAAGAAGATATAGAAACTGAGGGGCTAAAATCTATAGAAGAGCATTTAAATGGCTGTAAAAAAGAAATCTTGGAGATAGCAAATAGACTTGAAAAAAACAGGCTTTTATTTGAAACAAGCAAGGTAGCTGTAATCGGAAAACCTAATACTGGAAAGTCTTCTTTAATTAATTATTTTGCAAAAGAGGATGTCTCAATAGTAAATGCCAAAGCCGGAACAACAAGAGATGTGGTTTCTAAAATGATAAATTTTAATGGCATTCCAATTACAATATTTGATACTGCCGGCATCAGAGAAACAAAGGATTTGATAGAAATAGAAGGAAAAGAAAAAGCTATTAAACAAGCTGCAGAAGCCAACTTGGTTTTATATTTATATGATGTTAAAAGTGATATAGATAACGAGGATGAAAAGATACTAGATAATTTAAAAGCAATAAATTCAAACATAATTGTTATAGCAAATAAAATAGATCTTATAAGAAAAGAGCAGCTTAATATTTTTAAAAAGAACAATAATGATTTTATATTTGTTTCTATAAAGGAAGATCACAATATGGCAGCAGTAAAAGAGGAAATAATAAAGTACCTTAAAATATGCATGCAAAATTCATCTCCCGGGGTTTATAAATTAGAAAATTCTAAGCATTTAAAAAGAGCTTATGAAATAATTAATAAAATCCATTTGGGTTTGAGCGAGCTTGAGCTAGTTGCTGAAGATTTAAAAAAGGCTCAGGAAAGTATCTCCATGGTTTTAAATAATGATAATGACGATAGGGTTTTAAGTGGTATATTTTCAAATTTTTGTATTGGAAAGTAATATAATAGTGATATGAAGCAGTATGATGTGATAATCATTGGCGGAGGACACGCAGGCACAGAAGCCTCATTAGCAAGCGCGAGATGCGGTAGTAAGACCCTATTGGTTACTCAAAATTTCAGCACAGTAGGGCAAATGAGCTGTAATCCATCCATAGGCGGAATAGGCAAAGGACATTTGACCAAAGAAGTCGATGCTCTTGGCGGTGTTATGGCACAGGCGGCGGATGTGGCTGGTATACATTTTAGAACTTTAAATAAAAAGAAAGGTCCTGCTGTGTGGGCAACTCGTTCTCAAGCAGATAGAGATTTATATAAAGAATTTATTCAAAAACAAATTAAAGGGCAAGAAAATCTTGAAGTTTTGGAGGGAGAGGTCACAGATATTATTATTAATCAAAATAAAATAACTGGCATTGAATTAGATGATGGTGAAAAGCTTAGAACAAAAAATATAATTTTAACTGCAGGCACTTTTTTGTCTGGAATCATTCATCTAGGAAATAAGTCTTTTCCTGCGGGCAGGATTGGAGAAGCAGCTTCTACAAAATTAGCTAAAAGATTGAAGCAGTATGATTTAATGATGGGTCGGTTGAAGACAGGAACCCCTCCAAGACTAAATGGAGATACGATAAATTATGATAAGCTTATAAAGCAGCCAGGAGATAACCCAAGACCAGTATTTTCATTTGTAGGTAAATTATCTGATCACCCAAAACAAATTAATTGTTTTATAGCTAGAACAAATGAAAAAACTCATGACAGCATAAGGCAATCTCTAAAAAACTCCCCTTTATTTAACGGTGTAATCACTAGTAAGGGCCCAAGGTATTGCCCTTCTATAGAAGATAAGGTTACTAGATTTTCAGAAAAAACATCTCATCAAATATTTTTAGAACCAGAGGGATTAAATACAAACCTTGTTTATCCAAATGGAATATCAACAAGTCTTCCGGAAAAAGATCAAGAGAAATTTATAAAAACTATCTCAGGTTTGGAGAAAGTTGAAATAATAAAATTTGGTTATGCAATTGAATATGATTTTTTTGACCCAAGAGGCTTAACTTCTTTTTTAGAAAATAAAAAGATCGCTGGTTTTTTTATGGCTGGGCAGATTAACGGCACTACAGGATATGAAGAAGCCGCATCACAAGGAATAGTGGCTGGAATTAATGCATCATTAAAATCACAAGGGAAGGACATGTGGTCGCCATCTAGAGAAAATTCATATATAGGAGTGATGATTGATGATTTAATAACACAAGGAGCTCCAGAGCCTTATAGGATGTTTACAAGCCGAGCAGAACATAGACTTTATTTGCGCGAGGATAATGCTGATGAGAGATTAACAAAAATAGGTTGGCAGCTTGGGTCAGTTAGTAAAAAAAGGTTTGATATTTTTAGTAAAAAAGAACAACAAATAAATAATGAGATTGAGAAATTGAGAAACTTAAAATTTGTTGAAAATGACAAAACATATTTAGCTAGTGACTATTTAAAAAGACCTAACAAATCTTATGAGGAATTAAAAAAAATTATAAAAGATTATGATTTTACATCTTTGGAAATCGGTGAAAATTGCGCGATTAGAATTAAATATGAAGGTTATATTGAAAGACAAAATAATGAAATTGCAAGAAGCAAAAAAGACGAAGAGATGGAATTGCCATCAGTAATTGATTATTCATTAATAACAGCGTTATCTATAGAAGCACGGGAAAATTTAGCAATAGCCAGACCGCAAAACCTTAGACAAGCATCTCGAGTTCCAGGAGTAACGCCAGCTGCTATTTCAATATTGAAAGTTCAGATAAAAGCTATAAAAAGCCGCGGAAAGAAAATGGCTCATGAAGCAAAATAACAATATAAAAGAATTATTTTTAAGTGAGCTTAAAAAATTTACAAGAGACGAAGAAGTTGGCCCAAAACTAATAAAATTTTGTGAGTATATAGATAAGTCTAATAAATTATATAATTTAACCTCAATTAAAAAATTAGACGATATGTTGATAAAGCATGTGTTGGACAGCCTATCAATAAAATATCTTATTAATGGGGAAAATATATTGGATATAGGTTCTGGTGCCGGACTTCCAGGAATACCACTTGCCTTGACATTGCCCAAAAAAAATTTCCTATTATTAGATTCTAATAATAAAAAAATAATTTTTTTGAATCATGTAAAAATAAATTTGGATATTATGAATGCGAGCGCACTGCATGAAACAATAGAAAGCTTAAAAACTGATACTTCTTTTGATACGGTTATATGCAGGTCTTTTGCTAAATTAACAAAAATATATTCTAATTCTATAAAGCATTTAGTTAAAGATGGTACTATTATTGCAATGAAGGGAAAATATCCAAAACAAGAGCTAGATGAACTTGTTGAGTTTGATAAAAATGTTGTTTTTGAAGTAGAAAAATTAAAAGTACCAGAACTTTCTGCTGAAAGGCATGCGGTTATTATCTATAAAAAATAAAGGTGGGGTTTTGAGTAAAATTTTTTCCATTTGTAATCAAAAAGGGGGTGTTGGCAAAACAACCACAAGCGTTAATTTGGCTGCGGCTCTTTCATTAAACAATAAAAAAGTTTTGTTAATCGATATGGATCCCCAGGGAAATGCTACAATGGGCTCGGGTGTAAACAAGTATGATCTAGAATATTCTTTGGCAGACTTGCTCTTAGAAGACAATCAAAATGTTAAGGAGATTATTTGTTCTGCTAACGAGGGCTTTGACTTGTTGCCAGCTAACCAAGCTTTAACTTTAGCAGAAGTTAAGCTTTTAGAGTTTAAAAATAGAGAATTAGTATTAAAAGAAATCATAAAAAGAAATAATATAGAATATGATTTTGTAATAATAGATTGTCCGCCATCTTTAAATATTTTAACTGTTAATGCTTTAGCAGTATCGGATGCAGTGATTATCCCTACTCAATGTGAATATTATGCGCTTGAAGGTTTAACAGCGTTGCTCGAGACTATTGATAAGATTAAAATATCAGTAAATCAAAATTTAAAAATTGGCGGAATTTTACGAACAATGTAT
>Ga0181568_10002749_pt1 | contig 15985 bp, 17 predicted proteins | sample 101ome_20_FD_133758 | JGI IMG/M metagenome (GOLD analysis project Ga0181568, IMG submission 133758) | Coastal salt marsh microbial communities from the Groves Creek Marsh, Skidaway Island, Georgia - 101404AT metaG (megahit assembly) | ecosystem: Environmental > Aquatic > Marine > Intertidal... | reverse complement strand
ATATTAAATCCTTGATGATCAATAATTACAACAACCTTAATTTTCATTTTTAATATAACACGCTTTGTTTTTCGCAAAATATTCAAAAAATACGGAATCCTAATCAAGGGTTCAACAAACCCAATTGAACTGGAATTAACAACATCAAATATGAGCTTGCACCCCGCCTGCTTCATTTGTTCACCGCCGTTTCCAAGGACCATAAGATCTGGTTGGCTTTCTTTTAATTTTCGGATCATATGCCCAGCCAACATATCCCCTGATGTTTCCCCACATGAAATAAATATGGACATTATAGTCTTAAGGAGGTTCCGAGCTTGAGTTTTGCACCGGTTAACTCCACCAGAGGCGCTGTTTTCACAGATAGTAACGTTGTTGCTTTTTCATCGTAACTGACTTGATATAAAGCCTCAATAAATAAGGACCAATCTGGATTTAATTTATACCCAAAAGTAACACCAGCATCAACGAGCATGCCAGTCACATATCGTTCTTTTATGCTGAGTATGCCTTGTGATTCTGATTGTTGATGAACGGATGCATGTCCAAAAAAGGATCCCCAAGAACCAAATACCGACATTTGACCAGCACCATCATCAATAATGGGAACAAACCACCGCAATTTAAGTGCATTTAAATTGAGGCGACTCTTTTTGAGATCATTACCAATGGGTGAAATCACAGAACTGCCAAGCACCTGATAATTGACCCCCAATCCTTGAAAGGGTTTCCCCCAAGTGATGCCTAACCCAATAACTTCGTGATTGTTTTTTGTTTGCCCTCCAATACCATTGAGATCCAATGACTTAAATCGAGCGATGCCATAGTATGGGGATAACCGAATTGAATGAAAAAACGACGATGGTAATGGATACAAATTTATGGCATAACCAATTTGAGTTAATATAATCCAGTAGCAAATGATCTTCATAATATAAGTTTAGTCTAACATTGAAGAGCAACATTAACTAATGTAAACTATTTTACATGAACTATTCAATTATTAAGTCAATTCATTTAATCGCGGTTCTTTCGTGGAGTGCTGGATTATTTTATATTGGGCGACTGTTTGTATATTATGTTGAATCTTCAAACACCTCTGTGAAAGATACTCTTGCCATTATGGCTCGGCGATTAAGTCGTTTCATTATGTTACCATCAGCGATTTTAACCTTATTGGTTGGCCTTCATTTAGCAGGCATGAATCAGTCATTTTCATATGGATGGTTTCACCTAAAGCTCGCATTGCTTGTGCTTCTTTTTGGATATCAACATATGGCGTCAAAATACGCAAAGCAATTGGCAACCAAACAATTTAACAAATCCTCACAATGGTGCCGTGTTTTTAATGAAATTCCAATTATTCTTCTGACTGGAATCGTTTTTTCAGTTGTTACAAAAAGCATTTCGACAAGCTTGATTGCGATGGGCGTTGTTTTGTCGATTCTTGCTGTGTTTTTTATCTCCAAAAAAACGGCATAATCCGATGAAAAAACCAGCCATTGTTGCCCCTGGCGGTAGCCTAGAAAAAGCACGTATTGCCTTTGATTATGGCGCAGATGCTGTTTATGTTGGGTCAAATCAATACAGTCTTAGAAAATCTGCCAACAACTTTCAATTAAATGAACTCGAGGCACTGTGTGCCTTGGCACATCCACATGGCAAGCGGGTTTATTTAGCCATGAATATTTATCCCCATCAATCAGATATTCAAGGCATTATTGAATTTTTAAATGCCATTCAAAACCTTCCGATTGATGCCTTAATCATTTCAGATATTGGCCTTTGCACATTGGCCAAAACACATACTTCCATTCCAATTCATGCCTCAACTCAGGCCAGCATCCTAAATATTCAGTCAGCTCGTTTATGGCAATCACTTGGTGCCAAACGCGTTGTATTAGCTAGAGAAGCTGGGTTACATGACGCCTCACAGATTAAATCTCAAACACAACTAGAAACTGAGGTGTTTATCCACGGGGCGATGTGCAGTAGTTTTTCTGGCAAATGCACCATTTCTAATGTGGCCTCTGGGCGTGACTCCAATCGTGGAGGGTGCATTCAATCATGTCGCCATGCCTACGAATTGTCCAATGGCGACGAAACCCACCTCATGAATTCAAAAGATTTAATGGGCCTTTTTCGGGTTCCAGATTATTTCAAATATCACGTAGATGCTGTAAAAATTGAAGGACGCATGAAATCAGCACTCTATGTGGCAAATGCATGTCAACAATACCGCGAAGCCATTGATGCCTATGCAGAAAGCCCCCGACGATTTGACGCCATTAAAGATCGATTAGCCCAGCACTTATCTCGTGTGTCCAATCGAGGCTTCACAGAAGCGAGTCTCAACCAACCGGCCAGTAAATCATCGATCTCCTATGACTGGAATGGGTATTCAACATCCGCAGAATTCGTCGGCATTGTTCATCAAACGCGAGGAAATCAATCTTTGATCTCATTAAAACAGCCACTATACAGCGGTGACAACATCCAATACATTACCCCATCCAGACCTGAGCCCATTTCTTTTCAAGCTGATTTGGAATCCATTACTGGACATCCCATTGAATCAGCCATGCCAAACCAGCGTGTTTGGACATCACACCCCATGCCAAAGCATAGTATATTACTTCGATGATTCAGCTATCGTCTTATATTGAATCGCCAAACCAACAAATTGACTTTGTCCCTTACTCATTTCATACCATTATTGTCGATCTTCCATTTTGCTCTGTACGAGCCCATCGCCCTTATGATTGGTCCATTGATGAGCTTCAGCAGTTATTATCATTACGCCCATTATTCTTAGCACTTAACTTGGATGGGATTTATTCAGATCAAGAACTAGCGATCATTGAATCGACCATTCACGATCGATCTTTGGATTGCGTATTCACGGCATTTCGCATTCAAGATCCTGGACTCTCCATTTGGATCAAGGATCGTTTTCCAAATATGACGATTCAATGCAACCCAGAAACCGGGTTTCAAAACCTTCCTGCAATATCCTGTTTATTTAAGTCTGGGATTTCTCTTGTGTCCTTAAACCATGAAATACCATATGCCGACATTCAATTGATCCAAACAGAATATCCGACAAATGCGTGTGAATTGTTTGTTCAAGGGCCGATTTTAATTCAATATTCTCGACGCCGATTTTTATCTGATTTGTATCAATCAGATCCGGAAACGCCACTTCGATTTCTAGCACAAGATGCCGAATGCCCAACTCGAAACTTCACATTTCTTAATACCAACTTTGGCCATTTTATGTTTGCCCAATTTCACCGGTCTCTTGCAACATCACACAAAAAATTAGGTCGACTAACCTCATTCAGCTGGTTAATTGATGCACGTGGTGAGTCAGATGCCTATCGTTCGATATCATTTCAACTGTATGCATCCTTGGCATCACTCAATGACGATCAAATCAATGATGCGCAAGACAAATTAAACGATTGTTCGAATAAACCTCAAAAACCTGGATTTTTTTTATCTAATAATACGGACTATGATTGGCGTGACTATGCAACGCCCCCTGACAGCCGTCCAATTGGGATGGTTGTTTCGGCACGAAAAAATGATGCCATTCTTCTTGAATTTTTTCAGCCCATGTCGACATCAGCATCCGTTGTTTGCCATAACCCTGACAATACCCACGGCACCTTTTCAACGAATCAATTATTAACCCTTGACCTATCCACACCATCATCAATCCAACCATTTATTGACTATGTATTGGCCCCACCGCTCAAAGGAATCCAAGTCAAAGGAATGTTATACCTGAAAAATTCTTAATTTTGCTGACTTTTCTCGTGGATTTTTTTTACATTCGTTATATGATGATTGAAACGGTTTTTTATTGATTTTCTTTAGATTATTTTCTTTGACAAACTGTTTAATAAAGCGGTCCTCGTTGGGTTGAAAACTAATGATTGCAACCAAAGCACCTGTGTAATTTAGCATTCCGCGAAGGGTGAATGTTAGTTCATCCATTTCATTATTCACTTCAATTCGAACGGCTTGAAATACTTTGGTGCACATGGCAATAAATTGAGCTCTAGATTTAACAAAAATACCGCGCTTGACACATTGAACCAAGTCAAACGTTGTTTCAAACGGCTTGGTTGATCGATATGCCATAATTTCGTCAACCAACCGGGATGGGGATTGAAGATCGGCCCCATACTGAAATAAACGAATCAGAGCATCTTTCGAAAACTCGTTTAAAATTTGTTGCGCTGTTTTTTCTTGATCTAGGTTCATTCGCATATCTAACATTTCATCTTGTTGAAACGTGAACCCACGCCCTGATCGATCAATCTGAAATGACGATACTCCTAAATCCAACAAAAAATGAGTCGGTGTTATTTGCCGTTCATTGATGATGTGATGCATGCTTGAAAAGGGAGCATGAATAATATCGACGGACTGAAAATTATGGCATCGCTGTCTAGCTAATTTGATGGCCTCGACATCTTTGTCAAATCCAAGATAAGAAATGCTAGGCCATGTCTTGAGAATCGCATGGGCATGCCCACCAAACCCCATGGTTCCATCGACAATAATTGATGAGCTATCCAACATAAAATGCTGGAGCAAATAATTCAATAAGACTGGTTCGTGATATATCTTGTAATTCATTGTTAACTTATTGTATCATTGTTTTAAATTCTCCCAAAAAATTAAATTAAAGGAAAAACGATGCGTAAATTTACTTTATATCAAGCCTCACGCTACACAAAAATATCCAGATATAAACTTGAACAAGCAATTGAAGAAGGTATTTTGAGCTGTACTGAAGGCAAAGGCAATGTGAAATGCTATATTATGGAAGATGATTTAAATAGTTTTTTAGAGACACATGGTGAACAATATCGAAAACTTTCCTACCCTGACGATAAACAGCGGGTATTTGTTTCTGAAGAAATTACAAAGCATATTTCAAAAGAAATCCATGACCAACTAATGAATGAAAAAGATCGTGTTATTTCACTCCTTGAATTTCAAAATGAGCAATTAATGCCACAAAATAGTGAAGGGTTTAAGTCGCAAGCGTTAAAAATAGAAGAACTTCGCTCAATTGCAAGCAAAGCAATCAACCACATTCCTAGTGATCAACACGATATTATTAATCAGTTAAACGAAAAATTGAGTACGCTCTAAAGAACTTCAATCATTCGAATTGAGTTTGTCCCACCAGGACGCCCCAAAGGATACCCTGCCGTAATGATTGCTAAATCCCCGATTTGAACATAGTTCAAACGTTTTGCATCATCCAATGACATTTGTATCATAGCCCCCCATGACGATATATCAACAAACTTTTTTTTCATTAGTAAGGGGATAACACCTCGATATAAGGCCATTTTTCGAACAATATTAATGTTATCTGTTGGAGCCAGTATTGGAATGCTTGGATTTAACTTTGATGAAATTAAAGGCGTTGTGCCCGAGCTTGTAAATGCAATCATAATATTGGCATTAATTTCTTCGCTTATTTGATCGGCAGCTTTACAGAATGTTGTTGCCGCTGACTTTACTTGAAACACACGTTTCACTTGGCTGTATTTTGATTTTTTAAGCTCAGCTAAATGTTTATCGGATGCCTCACAAATTCGACGCATGGTTTGAACAACTTCAATTGGAAAGTCACCAACAGCGGTTTCTGCGGACAACATGACACTATCACAACGGTCATAAATTGCATTTGCAATGTCAGATACTTCTGCACGTGTGGCCGTTGGCTTAGTCACCATGCTTTCCAACATTTGAGTCGCAACAATGACTGGGGTTGTTAAGCGGTTGCATTCGCGAATGGTTCGTTTTTGAATTTCTGGAACCTTTTCGAGACCAACCTCAACCCCTAAATCTCCACGAGCTACCATGATAATATCTGACACTTCTGCAATCGCAATCACATTTTCTACAGCAGATCGCCGTTCGATTTTTGAAATAATTCCAATATGAGGGGAATCAGATGCTTGAATCAGTTGCCGTAATTCTTGAACATCATCAGCCTTTGATACAAATGATAGCGCGATATAATCAACCCCATATTCAATGGCCGTTTGAATATCTTCCCGATCTTTTTTTGTAATCGCAGATACGGAGATATTTGATAACGGCAAATTAACCCCTTTGTGGTTGCTAACTTTCCCCCCCTGTGTGACTCGACAATTCAATGTTTGATCGGTAATGGATTCAATGAACAGTCGAACGTTGCCATCATCAATAAAAATGGGCTCCCCCTCATTTAAATCTGAAATAACTTCGGGGGTTGTTAACCCACAATAACTGGTATTTCCAATGATATCTTTTTCTGATCGAATGCTGAACGATTGCCCAGTCTCTAGAACAACCCCGTCTTTTTCAAATGACCCCACTCTAATTTTAGGTCCTTGCAAATCAAAAAAAATAGCGGTGTGTTTGCTGAGTTGATTGGACACATCCCGGATTAAGTCGATATCATTTTTAATATTGTCCTTATCTCGATAATGGGATCCATTCAGTCGAATAACATCAACACCTTCTTGTAAAATTCGCTTCAAAACATCTTTATTGTTTGTTGCTGGTCCTAACGTTGCGATAATTTTAGTTCGTTTCATGATAGATATGTTGATATTATATAACTAAACTCATCATCTTGCACTGGCTGAATTGATAATCGACTGCCTTTTTTTGTCACCATCATCCCCTGAAGCCGTGCGTCCTTTTTTAATTGCTCCAACGTTACCATGGCATCAAACTTTTGAATGAATGCGATATCAACCATAAACCACCGAGGTGATGACTGCGGTGATTTGGGGTCAAAATAGGGGGATGTATCGTCCCAAGCAAAATGATCGGGGTATGGCTTAGATGCCACACGAGCCAATCCGACAATGCCCGGAGGTTTTGCGTTGGAATGGTAAATGAAGACATCATCTCCGATGGCCATATCATTCATCATAAAATTTCTTGCTTGATAATTCCTAATGCCTTCCCACGGAGTGGTTTTATCTCGCTTTAAATTATCAATCGAATAGGTTTCTGGCTCTGTTTTCATTAACCATTTTCTGGATTTCATACATTGTTATGGTATCATACATTTAAGAAATCATCCTATTTTAAATCATGAGGCAACTATGAAATTCACATCCATTACATCGGCAACAAATTACTTTGAACAGTTATTAATTGAGCAACAAAATCGAGTTGATGCATTATCAGTATCGAGCGATTGGGTTGACTATGAATCCAAGCCTACCATCACCATTGGCATTTGTTGGGGGGATGGCATTGGAGAATTCATATCAAATCAAGCCGAACGAGTCCTTCGGCATGTGCTTGCCAAGGACATTGAAAACCATCGGGTTATTATCAAACATATCAAAGGATTAACAATCGAGAACAGAGCCAAGCATAAGATGGCCATTCCAGATGATGTTTTAGCTGACATTAAATCCTGTGATGTTATCTTAAAGGGGCCAACAACAACGCCTCAAAAGGGAGATGCATGGCCAAACATTGAATCTGCCAATGTTGCGATGCGCCGAGAGCTCGATTTATTTGCATGTGTTCGACCGGTTCGAGTTCCACACCTTGGCATTGATTGGACATTTTTTCGTGAAAATACCGAAGGGGCGTATATGCTTGGCTCAAAGGGGATTGATTTGGATGGCATGAGCATTGATTTTAAAGTAATTTCTGATGCCGGTGCCCGACGTATTATTGAATTGGCGTTTGAGTATGCAGCGTCCAATAATAAAAAGAAAGTAACGGTTGTAACTAAATCAAATGTTGTGAAAGCCACCGATGGTCGTTTTTCTGAAATGGCCATGTCCATTGCCAAGGATTATGCTGGTCGGGGCATTACCTGTGATGAATGGTACATTGACATTATGGCTGCCAAATTAATTGATGAAAGCCGACAACGTGATTTTGATGTTTTTGTATTGCCCAATTTATATGGGGACATTTTAACAGACCAAGCCAGTCAAATTCAAGGTGGCGTAGGCACTGCTGGCAGTGCGAATATTGGAAAACAATATGCGATGTTTGAAGCCGTTCATGGGTCGGCCCCCCGAATGGTCAATGAGGGGCGCGCCATTTATGCTGATCCGTCATCCATGATTAAAGCATCAGCCATGTTGGTTCGGCATATTGGCTATTCAACTGAAGCAGATCAAATTGAACAATCATTGGATGCGATTGGTAATAATCAGGAGTTCGCCATTACTGGGCACCCCAATGGCGTTACATCTGAGCAATTTACAGATCAACTCATTCAGCAATTATCATTATAAGCGTCGTTTTTTATCATTAATTCCCATGGTTTTAATTCAAGTATTACACCCTTGGCGCAACCTATTTGAGCAATTTAATTGCTATTAAATACCGTAGGTTTCCATAATTTTTTGTAAATTTAATGCAAACTTATTGAAATTATTGTTACAACCAATTATAAAAAATGTAATTCACATAATTTTATTAAAATTCTTAGGTGGTGATTGACTGTAATGAGATTGCATCTTCAGCTTGCCAATAATACAAAGGAGAAAATAATGCAAGCAAATCGGTTCCCTCACAGAATGTATCCAGACCGTGACACATTAAAAACCTCGACAGATGATTTTCCCGTGAATCTTGAAAAGTACGTGAGACCAAACCTTGGTAAAGTTGATAGGATTAAGTTCCATCAATTACTAAAAATGCGTTAAAACTTCACTGAAGATTTCCCACTTATATCCACTCATTGAGCACACTACTTACTTAGTGCTTATTGCTTATCATCACATTCATCACTAATGATTGGAGATTAACCTGAATGTTATGATTGGATGTTTTAACAACTACAACCGATTAACATTCAATGCGCTACACCATTGGATCAATAAAACCTTAGTGCTCATTCATCAAAGGCGATCTAAAAAAATATACTGAATACAAAGCCACTTACCGTATTTATTGAATGGGTGTCTCTAAACACCTACTGCCCTTATTAACGGTGATGTTATTATGGGCCAAACTAATTGGTAATATCTGGCACGGGTTGTTTTTTGGTCTCCGGCAATGAAATGTTCTTTTTTTCAAGATCTTTTCTTGTGACGCGTCTTGCACGCCTGATTAATACTGGCTCATCCGGTACATTTTGATATTGATCAAAATTACTGACGGATACGGCTTTGATTGTCTGAACAACTGAAATGCCTTCAACCACACGCCCAAATACGCAATACCCTGGTTGTGATTCAGACGTGTAATTTAGGAACGTGTTGTTAGCGACATTAATATAAAATTGACTGGTTGCACTGTGAGGGTCATTTGTTCTTGCCATGGCGATGGTCCCTACAACATTGCTTAACCCGTTATTGGATTCGTTCATGATTGGCTTTTTGGTGGTTCTTTTGGTCATATTCTCGTTAAAGCCACCACCTTGAATCATAAAATTATCGATCACACGGTGAAAAATGGTGCCATCATAAAATCCCTCATCCACATACGTTAAAAAGTTTTTTACTGTATTGGGAGCTTTATCTCGGTTTAACTCAATAATGATGCTGCCATAATTGGTCACCAACTCCACCAAATGATCATCGCTTGCATTGCTTGAACAAGATAAACTCAACCCACACATCATTAATACTATTAATCGCTTCATGTTAACCCTCGCTCATTGATGTTGATATTTTTAATATATCAGAAAACACATCCGATTTTAAACTGGCCCCCCCAATTAAGGCGCCATTAATATTGGGCATGGACAACAACTGTTTGGCATTTGTTTCATTCACCGATCCCCCGTAAAGTATTGGGATATCGTTACCCACGCATTCCTTAATGAATGCATGAGCATCATCTGCAAGCTCAGGGGTGGCGGTTTCTCCAGTTCCAATGGCCCATACAGGCTCATAGGCAATAACAACGGAGCCCTCAATGCCATCCAACACGGATAATTGATCCTGAATAACGGCTTTGTATTGGCCAGCATTTCGCTCATCCAACGTTTCGCCCACACATAATATTGGAATTAGTGACTCTTGCTTGCATAGAGATAATTTTTTTCGGATCTGTTCATTGATTTCTCCGAATAAGTGGCGCCGTTCCGAATGCCCTAATATCACGTAAGAAGCGCCGCAACTTTTAACCATGGATGCTGAATGCTCTCCAGTATACGCCCCCATATCATGCTCCGAAATATTTTGAGCGCCAACCGAACCTTGAGTGAGTTGAGACCTCACTAAATCCAAATAACAGTGGGATGGGCATACAATTAATTCAACGGCTTCATAGTCGTTAGATATCTGATTTATGGTGTCCAATAAATGGAGCACCTCATTCTTTTTTAAGTTCATTTTCCAATTGGCTGCAATAATCGGGGTCATCATCGGCTCCTAACGTAGTGAAAGTAATAATGCTATCATACCAACAAACTTCATAATTATCACCCCATTTGGGGCCAAAACCCACTGAAAATAATGGGCATATAAAAATGATTGCGATAATGATTCAAAAACATGGGTACTGCTTCCCCCATATCGGCCAGACTTCATCAGATTGTACGCCGCCGCCACAGAATCACCAAATAACGACCAAAAAAAACTTTGGATGCAGACCGTAAGAAACATGCCCATTAAGGCCCCATAAAATCCTTGCAATGAGGTAAAAAAATAAATTAAGGTTAAACTTGACAATACCCAAATGCCTGGGACAGTAATTGCTTTTAATGCATTTAATGCATGACGATCCGCCAATGTAAACACATTTGGATGCGCTTTATTTTCTTCATTTATGGTTGGAATATCGGCCATTTGCCGTTTGATTTCACGAGATGATTCCATTAATCCTTGATAAGTTCCACTGATGGATACCGCATAAAATACCACCATAGACACAACACCCAGGCCAAGTCCAAAAATGATATCCATTGAAGAAATGTTTTCCCACCATCTGGTTAAGGCAAACGCAATAAATATGACTGCACTACTGGATAGAAAGCCAGCGGCACATGAAAATGAATTTCCAATGGCGACCAAGGTGTATGATAAGTTTTTTAATCGTGGTATCTGTGATGCACGCGTTGAATTATTATCATACGTTAAAATATCCGTGATCTGATTTGAAATCATTGAGAATACCTTAATACTACACCCAACAACCGCAATAGAAAGTGCATAAATAATGATCATTAAAATGCCAATCACTCCCAGAGATTTGTAAATATAAGTCAAGGCAACCAACATTGACATAATAAACACGGCGTTCCCAACCAAGCCATTAAAAAACGATAATATCAACGCATTCGACCCGCCATATTGGGCCTGTCGACAAATTAATTGAATCGGACCATGGTTTGATGACATTAGATAATTTGTAAAAAATGCAATTCCAAGCATCAATATCAGTGAAATTCCCATGGCAACATTTAATTTTTGTCCGTCAACAATATACAGCCGTGTTGTTAACAGGAACAACATCGCAAAGGATCCCCCAACAATAAAATACCCAATATCCAAAAAAACATTCGATGAATTCTTTCGACATTTTGCAAATAGAAGCGACCCAATGATTGATACCCCTGTACACGTGATTACCCCCAACACCCACTGCACCTCTGGAATTTCAAGCAACTGAATCAATGAAGTTACCCCCAATGTTGATTGCAAATAAATAAAAAAGGTTAAAATAGCAATAAACCACGAACCAAAAATATCCAGGTAAAATCCAGCCATGCTAGCAATGATGACGCCAGATTTAGTTAATAAATTCGAAGGATGAGTTAACACCTGTTTTTTCTGTTCAGATTCAATCCCATGATGCTCTGCCGCGGCCTTATACGCACCACCCGCTGATCGATAATAAAACGACACCGTTAAAACGCCAAATGCCGCGGCCAATAACGCCTTGGAATCACAAAACAAAACACAAAAAAACATCACCGATGTAAATGTCCCAAAAAACATAAATGTCTGACCAAACCCTGCCATTAAAATATGATGGACCAAATTATTTATGCTGGCTTGGCCGTTTGATAAAATGGCCGATATTAGATGCGGCAAGCACTTGAGCATTATGGCAATTGTAAGCCCAAATGTAATTAATGCCAGGTCAAATGCAATAAACACCGTCGGATCTATGGCTTGTTTTTTTGCAATAAGCAGTAATAATAGCATGGCATTTGCAACGACAATAACCTGGATAAAAATCACTAAAATTCGCCGATTAAAACCTTGAATAGATTGTGATAATAACTGAACAAAGGATTCAATCAATGCATCCCCCAATTGGCTTTTCAATGCGTTCTTCAATATGACTAACGAGGCAACAAGCATTATCCCGCCAGTAGCCCCCATGAACATTAACATCATCATAATATGTCCTTTAAATTCAAACTTGTATATGATTCTATCATTTTTATGTAATTTTTTTCATTATCCTTTTCATCATTCGAAAGAATGCCTTCAATGGATAACATCTGCTGATAAAATTCAGATTTATTGGCATTGGCGACTGATTCTATGGTGTTTAATTTATGCAAATGATCACATAGGACCGAGTACATCTCGCTATTTTCTTGATTTATTTGAGTCATTGAACGAATGACATGTAAAAACTGATACGCAACCTGCATTTTTTGATACGACTTCTTAATCTCATTAAACGACGAAATAACCCGAATCTCGCCCAAGGACGTTGACCTCCCACGCTGATTAATGCTCGCCTGGACCATATTAAGGGTATGTAATCGTCCTCCAAATCGAGGTTTTTTAGATTGGGCAAATTTTGCAAATACACAAATGCGACCCATGTCTCTGGAAAATAATTCAACCAATATATCGTTCTCCATTATGGGTCGAGTATGCATTATTATCGCTGGGGTTTTCATATGAGCCAACCCAGCATTACCAATGCAATACTGAAATATATGACCTGCCCAACAATATCGAGGGTGGTTGAAATAAACGGTGCAGAAGCAACCGCTGGATCGATATTAAACACCTTTAAAATGACAGGAAGCGCCGCACCAAGCAATGAAGCAACACTCATATTAATGATAATGGTCAATGCTATGCAAAGGCCCATTAATTGGTTTGAGGATACCCAATAGACGTATCCACCAACCAAGGTTCCTATGCATGCACCGAGAATGCCCCCCAAAAAAAATTCTCGAAAAATGGTCATGACTTGTTTTGATGAATTAATTTGATTCATTGCCAAAGCTCGAACCAATATTGTTGCCGATTGATTACCGACATTACCCCCGAGCCCCATCAGCAATGGAACAAAGCTTAAAATAAACGGCAATGATACCCACCGGCCATCAAGTTTTCCAGCATAATAAATCATGATTAGTGATGCAATAATTCCGCCAATAATTGTTACAAATAACCATGGCAACCGATGAGCCAGTGCATATACTATCGGGCCTTCAATTAATTTATTACCTTGAAGATCATCACCAGAAGCCCCCGACAACTTCAGCATATCTTCATTGGCTTCTTCCACAACAACATCTACAACATCATCAATGGTGATTACACCAAGAACAACATCCAAATCATCCACCACAGGCAGTATGATGGATCGGTACTTTTGAAATAACGTTGCAACATCTTCCTGATCGGTATTTACATGAACTTTAATGGGGTAATCATTTCGGATATTTTTAACCAAATCATCGGGTGGCGACAGCAATAATTTTCGAAGGCTAATCACCCCTTGAATTTGATGATGTTCATTAACAATAAATAAATAAAATGCAGCATCATTCTCAATGGGTGACTTTTCTTTATATAGACTTAAGGCCGCGCTTACAGATAATTTTTCAGGAATGGACACGAACTCTGTTGTCATTAATGTTCCGGCTGAATCATTTTTATAATTCAGCAATCGATTTAATTCAATTTGATCCTCAATATCCATTTTATCTAGAATTTGCTGTGCTTTATTTTTATCTTCATCCAATAATGCTTCCAATAAATCTACACCATCGTCTTTATCCATTTTCTCAATTAATTCAGCGGCATTTTCAACTTTAAAGTTTTGAATGACTTCAATTTGAAAATTAACATCCATTTCTTCAAATACATCCACTGTTTTGTTGGTTAATATCCGATTAAAAAACCGTAGTTTCTTTTCTGTTGGCAATAGTTCCAAAGCTTCCGCAATATCTGCTTCATGATATTTGTGGAACAGCAAGTTTAGCTGGTGTTGATTCCCTCGCTCCACCAATCGCTCTAGCAAATGCAACAGCCGTTTGTTTTGGATCATAACTCTTTAATAGTAGCGAAGCTTAATTTTTTGAGTCAATTAATTTCAATGTGCTAAGGGACAATTGCAAACTTTGTTCGACCAATTAACTGATATTTATTGTCAAATACATATAACATGTATACCCCTGCTGAAACGTCGTAGTAATTAAATACTGAAGCATCAAATGACAAGGTATTACTCCCATCTCTTGCCCCCTCGCCGCCTTCAATCAAATGCCTCGTAAATATCAAATGCCCAAACATATCATAAATTTGAATAATAATATTTGATGGTTTATTCAAAACATATTGAAGGACTGCTCCTTGTTTTAACCGTAAGGGATTGGGATAGAAAAGAATATCACTATACATTTTTCCTTCCTCTTCATGAAGAAGCGTCAATTTATTATCCAAACTTAATTGAGACGACGTATTAATGTATGGGTTTGAATATTGTCTAAACCCAACCCGCATCACAGACAAAAAACTTGACTTGTTTGCTTCATTGACCCCAAGCCGCCCAATTGTTTTTTGTTTGGCATTTATATTGGTATACGTGCTTGTTGAATATCGTTGCAACTTAATCCCCGCCGTGATGTTACATCCAAGACCAACCATCAAAAAAATGCTGACTAAAATTTTTGATTTCATCCCTTTATTATTCCCAATTTTCAATCGAATTAAACAAAAACTCTATTTTCATTTTTTTGGATTTTGTGTAGACTTTACAATTATGGTGAACGTAGCTCAGTTGGTAGAGCCCCGGATTGTGGTTCCGGTTGTCGTGGGTTCGAGCCCCATCGTTCACCCCATGCGCTAATGTTAATCGTTATTTCAGGCCCATCTGGTGTAGGAAAAGGCACCCTCATTACTCAACTGTTATCAAGCAACAAACAATTATCACTGGCCATATCAGCAACCACTCGACACCCTCGTGAGAGTGAACATCATGGTCATGATTATTACTTTTTATCTAATCGTGAATTTGATGACCATATTTCGTCTGATAATTTTCTTGAATGGTGCACGGTGCATCACCATCGTTATGGCACATTAAAATCGGAAATCTTATCTAAGCTAACAACATATGATGCCATCATCATAGAAATTGATGTTCAAGGGGCTCATAAAATTCGACAACAGACGAAATTCCCACAGTGCCACATTTTTATTGCCCCCCCCTCAACCGAAGTGCTTGAAAATCGACTTAAACAACGAAATACTGAAAGCGATGCAATGATTAAAGAACGACTAGCTAAAGCAACCCATGAGCTTAGCCAACAACATCAATACGATAAAATAATTATAAACAATGAGTTGACACAATCCCTAGTTGAATTGAATAATGTAGTACAACGTATTTTGACCAAAGGAGTCAGTGAACAATGAGTAAATCAATCCGACACGAAATAAATCTAGCCTTATTATTTGAAAAGGTTCCAAATCGTTTTTTACTAACTGTGGCTGCATCCAAAAGAGCTCGTCAATTGGATGATGGTGCAACCCCACTCATTGATGCATCATTATCAAATAATTTATCCCTTGATATAGCCTTAATGGAAATTCAACTTGGTAAAATTATTGTTTCATTGGAAGACGCCTCAGATGAAGAATCCATTTTAGATGAAATTTCGGATTATTTGGACGGTGACATCTCTACCGATGAGCCAAGTGAACCAAGCAAAGATCCCAAAAAAAAACGTAAACAAACGGCTTAATTAATGTCACCCACACCCGAGGTGGTT
>Ga0181568_10002745_pt1 | contig 16001 bp, 13 predicted proteins | sample 101ome_20_FD_133758 | JGI IMG/M metagenome (GOLD analysis project Ga0181568, IMG submission 133758) | Coastal salt marsh microbial communities from the Groves Creek Marsh, Skidaway Island, Georgia - 101404AT metaG (megahit assembly) | ecosystem: Environmental > Aquatic > Marine > Intertidal... | reverse complement strand
TCTGGAGGAAGACAAGTATATAATGATATGGATAAGTATGGAAATATTTACGATCATTTTGCAGTCGTTTACCAATGGGAAAATGGATCACGGGGATATCACTTTTCTCGTCAACAAAACGGAACAGCTGGGAGTTACGAACTTGAACTTTTTGGAAACAAAGGATTTTGTTCTGCCAAAAACAGGCATCTAATTGATGCAGGCGAAAATTCATGGAGGTATCGTGGAGAAAATAACGACATGTACCAGGCAGAACACAATACATTATTTCAGTCGATTCGCGAAGGTAATCCATTTAATGATGGAGAAAGGGCGGCTCATAGCACAATGGTGGCTATTCTTGGTAGGATGGTTGCCTACAGTGGTCAGAAAATTACCTACGAAGACGCACTCAATTCGAAAGAGGCTCTAGTTCCATCAAATATGAGTTGGGACATGGATCTACCAGTGCCTCCACCACCAACTCCAGGAGTAAGCCGATTTATTTAAATTAGTTAAATTGGATATGTGAAATTAAAAAAGTTATAATCATAATTTAACCAGAAAAATTATAACTTTAACTTAATTTAACGGAGAATCTTCTAAAGCCCGCAGGGAATTATAGTACCTGTAAAAAAGTGGATCTTTCAATTTTACTTGTTCAAGCACACTTTTATCCATCTCCTCAAATTTTAATCCTAATTTTAAAATAATATCTCGATTACTAACCTTATCTAGATCAGAATTTTTTGAATTCATTTCTCTATACTCCCGAACAATTTCACAATCATATTTTGGTTTAATACTAGGCTTATCTATTTCATCCGACCCTAGAATTTTTACCATTTCTGACTTCATATCTTGATAATCAAAAGAAGTGCTATTTACACTAGGTTGATTTTTCTCAAAAGAACCTAAATGTGTTAAACCAATTTTATCATGTATAATTTCAGTCATGAATTTTTGGGCATAAATTATATAACTAGCAAAGATAGAAGGCATACCAATGAACGAAGAATCAGATTTTTCATTTTTTATTAAACCAGATAATCGATTCTCATATATATTTTTGGATAAGCGTATTGTTTCAATCCATTTGTAGATAATTGACAACTTTTGCTCTTCAAATTTTATTTCTTCTCCAACATCAAAAAACACCCATGGCAAATTCTTTACTTCATTTGAAACAGGAGTAAATTCCACAGGCTCGGTTAAGATTATACCATTCCATAATCCATTTTGTAATTCACAAGACTTCATTAAAAAAGTTGCTGCTTTCCCAGCCCCCCAAGCAAAAAGATATTTCGCTAATTCGGGTTCTGCGTTCTTAAATCTAGATACTTTATCGACTAAATCCTCCGCGGAAAAGACTGGCAGAACAGTGCAGGCAAAGCCCTTTTTTGCTAAATAAGCAAAGTTAGATTCTAATATTTTAGATTCATTTTCTTTTAAATCAGCATCGTTTTGCTCAATAACTTTTATGAAAATTGCTTTTGCTGTTTCAATTGGGTCTCCTACTCTCCGAGCTAGGCTATTCGATACATCCGCTTCTGTGGCATATTTTTTTAAGTTAGGTAAAATTAATCCATTAATTTCACCATAATCAGAAATTTTAACACCATTTAAAGGGTCAACTTTATTTATAATAAAATCTTTATAGTTATCCTGTAAAGGTCTACTAAAACTAAATATTTTTTTTGAATAGTTATATTCTTTTTCAAGCCAATAACCCAAATGGCTCGGTTTTGACTCATTTGTTGGACATTCGTAAAAATGATCAAGGGGCAACTTTCGTAAAAGCTTGTTTTCTTGGGGTCTATTAGGTTTGCCCCAGGCTAGTGACAATCTCCATGTTGCATATCTATCAATAAGTCTAAAGCAAGCTCCTTCAATGAGATAAGCACTAAAAATTAAAATAAGAAAAAATCCGGGTATTTTGAAAATGTTATTAGGCTTTTTCATTATCAACCTCATTCATGTCTGAATTTTTTTGTATACCTTCTGCTTCTATGTCCTCCGAATCTTCAACTTTTGATTTTGGTTTTTCAATTTCATCAGTACCTAATGGCTGTTCATCTGCTTCGCTTTGAATACTCTCATCAGATATGATTTGATTTTCTTCTTCGGACCTTTCCTCTTCAGCAGATTCAGGTTTTAGAATCTCTTCCAAAGGAGGCAATTCTTCGAGATGACTTTCGCTTACTGGTTTTGATTCGCTGCTCTGGACAATCATATTTGGCTCTTTATTCTTTGGCGGGGCACCCTTAACAGCTGGCCTTATCCCAGAAATATCTTTTTGCCTACGCGAAATTTTATTCTTCTCACTTGAAATTCTCTTACTTGGGCGTTTTGACAACAATAATAAAAATATAGAAAGCAAAAGAGGTACGACAGTGCCAAGAAACAACTCTCTTTTTTCAATTGAATCAACAATGTGATTTTCGTTTATAAATTTCAGCCAAAACAGAACTACTGCAACAAGAACAGGTATAGAAATACCCACAAAAAGTAATCTTATTCTTATAACTCCTTCATCAATCGAAAATAACCAAAGAGAAAATATTGCATAGCTGAATATTAATATGGAAAAGAATAATTTAAGTCTTAAAACTTGTTCCCCAAGAACATCACCCTTATCTGCACCAATTAATTCAGGAATGCTATATCCAACAAACTTTGATTCTGACAATTTAACTAATACATTATCTAATCCTGTAAATTCAAAAGCAAAAGCTATCCAAATTAAGATAAGGAAAAGTACGCTAATGCTTCCAAAATAAAGATAAATAAGCCGGTTTAAACTATGCACAATTCATTTACACTTTTGTTTGACTACCTTGCAAGATTTTCCTCTGGCTGATTAAGCATCTAATATCATACATCAATCAATAAAACATTTTTAATATTTATAACTTCAACTAATTGATCTGTTCATAAATTTATTTACTGAAAACAAAGGATTTAATTAATGTTTTGGAATAGATAATATTGATAATCGAATAGTAAATACTTACCATCAATCAAATTGAAATTTCCTGGTTTTTAATTCGATTTAATTTTAATATCATCAAAATATATTGGTGTACTTGAATAAGGGAAGCCCCACAAAGCACATTTACCACCTACGTATTCTAAAGTAAATTCTTCACTTAATTGCCAACCTTTTGGTTCTTTTTCTTGCCTAGGCCAAAGATTGAACTGCAACCTAGTCGACTGACTTGAGTTAGCAGCTATTGCCCGAAAACGAACATTCCACCATTGGTCTCCTTTCCACAAGAAGGGAATTTCCGTAAGTACGGTATCATCTTTAAAAAGAATAATCTTTTTTGCAGCTGGATTGAGCCTCAAACGATATCCACGAATGCCTCCAATACTTGCAGCAATGGATGGCATGCGACGCCCTTTTTTACTCGCGAAAAAAGAGAAACTTAGCTCTAAATTTTTTTCTTTTTCTCGCGGACCGAAAAGTAACCCAAAATCTCCCATTGGCGTGCCCGGCAGTCTAAGGATTCTTTGATCGGATTCACCTTTTTGAACTGTGTACAATCCATCAAGAATAAATAAGTTTTCTGGTTCTTCTCCAATTTCTACATTAGAAAAATCCTCACTATATTCTAAGTTCCAATCTCTTTCAGTTCTTACATTTGCCACATGAACTGGAGACTCTTCGCTCGATTTTTGACTTGGTCGATTAATGATTTGTCGGTCTAAACATCCAGACAAGGCTATGAGCAAAAAAGCACATACAGGAATTCGTATGCAAGAAATCATGTGAAAAAAAGGTTGGTTCTTATTCATTCTTTAACAAATGAAGCTGGCTTTTCCGCAAGGTCAAGAAAACGGCGAGGTAAACCCACAAAAAAGCAAGGGCAGTAAGGGCAACAAAAAACCAAACGAAACTCATACTTGGTTTATCCAGAACATTCCCAAACAAGGCAGGAGCAATTCCAAGAAGAGCAGAAGAGGAACCTATGAAAACTCCCCAAAATGCCAATTGTAGATGTTCATTGAGGGCTAACTTTCTAATCAAATCTAATTGAAACCCAAGAGCTTCGAATAAAGCGATCTCCTGGCTTCTTTCAATAAGATTTCGAGCTACTACTAGCCCCAATCCACAGGTTCCTATAAGCATTCCAAGCCCACCCAGTCCCTGAAAAATTGAAAGGTATGTATTTTCAACCTCTTGCAATTCAGACAACTTTTCCGTGGACTCACGAAATTCAATTCCGTGTTGCTGCAGTCTATTCTCTAAGTGCTTCGCTAGTCTACTGGCATCATCAAATTTTCCTGAAATCATAAAACTACGATAACCACCTTGTTGAATGAATTTATTAAGAAAATTTTCTTCATTAATAATAAGTGCTCCCTGCAACATCGAACCCTTCAATGCCCCAACTAATTCAATTTCAAATGGTCTGCCCTCACTATCCGTATATTGAATTCGATCTCCTAGTCCCATTTTCAAAGCCCACATCAATGTATTCTGGTCAACCAAAGCAGGCACGGCATTTCCATCCAAAACTTTATTTAAACTAGCCCAATTTCCCTCAGCAAAATCAAACCTATTTGTGAAATCACTTATTTTAACTCCGTAAATTCTTGGACGTAATGCTTTATTCAAATTCAGGCAACTTGCATCATCCCCTTCTCGAACTCGAAGTGGAATAACACAGGAAGTTGACAAAAGACTTTCATTTAAGTCAAAAAGTTCACTAGCTTCTCTACTATTTAAATCATCGTAAATTGGCGATGTAGATTCTCCCCAAAAAGAAAATCCGCCAGTTCCTGAGTTTTTATCCTCAGGAGCAATTTCTGCGGATTTACGAAATGCACCCGTACTCACAACCAAAAAAGCTCCAGCTGCCATCGACCCAACTGTAACAATTGCACGGCCAGATCTTCTCCCAAGATTTCTCCTTTCAAGCTGTCGCATATTAGTGATAACAGTTTCCTCGCTAACTCCTATTCCAACCCATCTACGAAAAAGAAAAAGACCACCAATTAATAGCAAGCCTCCAGCACCAAAGAAAGCCATGGATGCCTCGGAACTAGTCAAACCAACTAACCAAGCTAAACCAAAAGATGCCGTAACACATCCAAGGCCAGACCATTTATGCCATTTTCGTGAAATGGAAAATGTGTAATTATCCTGTATCCCATAGTTCCCGGTTTGTAGAAGTTCTCGAGGTTCTCGCTTAAATAATTTTCGGGTCGACCAGATCATAGAAAGAAAACAAATGAGAGACGAACATACCCCTCCAATAATTATGGATGTTAATGTCGCGTTGTAATCAAAACTTGCCCCTGAGACCGCACCACTCCAATCACCAGAAAGTAATTCTAGAATGCCTTTCCCGTAGAAAGATGCTAGAAGCACCCCGATAACAGATCCGATTATCCCGACAGACAAACCTTCACTCCAGAATACAAATTTAATTTTGTGAGATTTCCACCCCAACGCACGAAACAAACCAATTTGTCTGCTTCGCTGTTCAATCGAAAAAGTAAACAGCAAACCAGTAATCGCTAGGATTGCTACAATCACAAAAAAACTAAAACCCATAAACAATTGTCCAAAGTCAACCGGGGATTCAACTGATTCTTTCGCATCCGCGCGGAGGCTGTGAAGAACTAGACCCGCATCATCGGCTTTTAAATTTTGCCTTAATTGAATAGCGAGTTCATTTTTTGTAAATTCTTTTTTATTAAACCTTAATCCTGTGATCGATCCCCATCGGTTTCCCCACATTTCATGTCCCGCATTTAGGGAAACAAATCCTTTGGGCGTACCACGATACTTATCCCAATAATCTTCATCCCGGTCCCTAACTTCATGCACAATTGGTATACCTGTGTCCCATTCTCCGCACGAATCCGCATCCGACAGCCCAGGAAATCGAGGTGTCCAATCACTTTCCTCTCCCTCAACAACAGGGGAAGGTAAAGGCAAAATCTTTTTCAAGACAAAATCCTTGGTTTTTTCAATTAGCTTACGTCTTTCTCCTACCGTGTAAAAACTCAATCTTACATCATCACCCAATGTTACATTTAAATCGCTTGCAGCCCATTTGTTTAAAGCAATTTCATTATCCTTCCATCCTTCACCCAAAAATTCTACTTTGCCAGGCTCAACTGCACTCATCATTGAATAAGGAATCAATGAAGTCTTATTATCTTCGGTTCTTGCTTGAATCGCATTCACCAGGTAGGTCAAAACTCCTTTAGATTTCCCTGATAAACCTTTTGCTTTTTCGACTAAACCATCAGATAGAAATACCTGTCGTGTACGAATACTCCATTCGTCCGTATTTTTGAGATCCTTAATTTCTACTCCTGCATCAGCAAGAGTCCAACTACTATTCATGGCTTTTTTCGCTTTCTTCAAATCAATCTCCCCCTTTCCGCTATCACCGATTAACAAGAAATTTGCAAAATTCTTGTTACCAGATGCCTGATCGAAAGAACGAAATAACTTCCTTTGTAAAGATTCCAAAGCAACAAATATTGTCAGTGGTTCCCGTTGATTTCCCTGTAAACCAAAGTGCCCAAACCCTTCAGCTGGAATGACCCCACCCAGCTCTTGGTTCATTGTAACAAATTTATTATCACGCTCTCCAGAAAGAGGTGCATCCCTTGAAAATAAACTGGGTTCCTCCATCCTTAAGATCAAACGGTCGCCTATTTCTTTTTTTAATCGTTGGTTCAATCTTTCATTTACGAAAAATACTTGTGGACCCCACTCACGAAATTCTTTTTTCATCGACCAGATACCCTGAGGAGTGTGCGAAAAATCAGGTGCGAGCTTCCAGAATCTCTCATCTACTCCGAGAACCTGAACATTTGAAACACGCACAGATCCGTCAGGCGATGTAATCGTTCCCCTAGAAAGAGCAATAGGTGCAACTATGCTATTATTATCCTCTAACTTTGAATAAATACGTTTTGCCAAATCCTCTTCAAAAAATCCATCTGGGGAAAGCATGGCAACATCACCTTTTCCAATTCTTTTTTCAGCTAAAACTCTCAAGGTATAGCGAACCGAATCACCAACAGTCAATGCCCCGGTGAGCACAACTGAGCAAATGGTAGCCGATAGAATAATACCTAGGTTGTGCCGACGGAAAAAAAGAAGGTTTCTCCCAATTATTTTCCAGACGCTCATTATCTTTGCTTCTCTAAAGTTCCCTCGTTTAAATGATATGATTCCTTCATCCTTTTAGCACAATCCAAGGAATGCGTTACCATGACCAAAGTAAGGTGTTTCTCGGTGTTTAATTGCTCTAGTAAATCCATCAAATGATCTGAATTATTACGATCCAACGCTCCTGTTGGCTCATCTGCCAACAAAACGGATGGTTGATTGATCAGTGCACGTACAACCGCCACCCGTTGGCGTTCTCCTCCAGATATCTGACTTGGGAGATGGTTTTTACGATGGACCAGGCCGACCTCATTTAGAAGTTGCTCGGCTCTGCCTGCTAAATCCTGTCCTTCTGATTTATTGAATCCTGCCAATCCTGGGAGCATAACATTTTCAAGAACCGTACAAGATGGCAACAAATGATGAGACTGAAAGACAAAACCTACCGTTTGGTTACGATATTCAGACACTTGCATTTCCGATAGACTAGAGTGATCTTTTCGATCGACAACAACCTTGCCCTTAGTTGGCTTATCTAAAAGACCAATCACATTAAGCAATGTGCTTTTTCCAGACCCGGATGGACCCACAATTGAAACTGAACTACCTTCCTCTACCGCAAAATTAACCTCATTAAATATATGTACTATTTCCTCACCGTCTGGAGAAGGAAAGGATTTTGAAAGGTTGGAAACTTCAATCATATTTTTCATATTTAAAATTCAATTCTAATTAATCCTAAGCCATCGTTTGGCTTTCATTTCAAACCTTGGAAGCGTCCCGGCTTCCACAGATATCACAGGGATACGTAACGAAAATGACTCCTGTAATGCCACCTCGAGTAAAGTCTGAATCTCTTGCTTACACTCTACTTTTATCTTAACTTCAAGCATCGAATTTCGGCTTTCGATTTCCACTTGATATTCCTTAATTTCAGGAAAACGGGCCACAATTGCATCCACAGCTGAGGGGTATAAATTAACTCCACGCACGACCACCATGTCATCTGTACGTCCCAAAATACCACCCATTAAGTCAAACGTTGGCAATCCTGTTTCATCAAACCCAGATATGGCTCTAACAAGGTCTCCCGTTCTGTAGCGGAATACCGGGCAACCCGCTCGACCGAGCGTTGTCAGGACTAACTCGCCCTCTTCCTCATCATTTACTTGTTGAAAGGTTTGTGGATCGATCACCTCAGGGAAATAACTATCGAGAATGAGGCGCAATCCACCCTGTCCTCCAGGAGTTTCATAAGCTACCGGCCCAACCTCTGTCATGCCATAGTGGTCATGAACTTGAATGTTATTACCCCATCCCGAGCTGACCCGTTCCCTAACTGCCGGTAAACTTCCGCCAATTTCTCCTGCAACGATTACAGTTTTAAGTCCATTTCCGGCTAGATCGATTCCAGTATCAGCGGCATAGTTTGTGAGACGTAATGCATAAGTGGGTGTACAAAACAAATGTTGAGCTTGATGATTTAAAATTTCATGTAAACGCTGCTCTGTGCTCTGGCCCCCTGCCGGTATACATACGCATCCCCGTTGAGTCGCCGATTCATAGGCAGTCCAAAAACCAAGAAAAGGTCCAAACGAAAAAGCGAAAAAACAACGGTCTCCAGGATCAACTTGTGCAGCATCCAACACTCGGTTCCAATTTCCCAAAAGCCAATCCCAATCTTCCATGGTATCGAGCCAAGTCATCGGTATTCCTTTTGTACCACTCGTCTGATTGAACTTTTTATATTCTAGGAGTGGGTAAGTCAGGTTTGTTCCATAGGGTGGGTTCTGATTGCGGTCACTTGCTAAATCATTTTTTGTTGTAAAAGGGCAATTTGAAAGAAAATCTGTAAACCCATTCCAATTATCAAACAAATTTAGATTCGGAAAATGATTCCTTTGAAAAGTATTTGATTTGCAGACTTTACCAAGGTTATTTTTGAATTTTAACCAACGCCTATGCTCCCATTCTTCGGCCACATTTCGGTCACCGGAGGAAACTTTCATCTTTTATTAAAATTAATTTAAGATTTAGATTCTACTGCCGAAGGCGGTGCCTTCGGCGGCTTTGGCGCATGCTTAGTAGCGAGATATCCACCAATTGCAGCCAAACCAATTCCCAATAAAAAAGGTAATTTTACTTGTGACCAGTTTCCCTCTTTGGTGGTACTGACAATTGCATTAACAATTGGTGCCCCAGCAAAAATCACGGACATAATTACCGGAACATAAGCAGGTGATGGCATCTTTCCAAAAGCAAGCAAAACACCCAATGCACCGAGCGCACCCAATGTACCTGCAATCAATGACCATTGCCACCCTTTGGTTGGAAATGTCCAGAAAGCCACATTACCACCTTTCAACTTGAGTATGATCAAAGGTGCCACCACTGCTGTTAAAAAATAAGCCAACCCAACCCAAAGAAAAGCCATAATGCGACCATTTTCCTTGTCTCCCATATTGCTTGAACCAATGTGCATACAGACACCATAGGTCCCCCAACATAAAACTGTTAAGAAAGCGAATTGTAAGTACTGCATAATTACCTTATATTGAATTTAAAGTTGTTGAATTTTCGTTAAAACGATCTCTGGTATCATAATAGGTGCCATTGATCCACTTGATTGATCAAAACGAACGCATGCTGCAATTACCTCTCCAACAGCAGCTTTAATTCGCTCACCATTTTCATCTTTCCAAAATTGAAATGCATAAGCAATAGATCTATCTCTTATTTCTTTTACTATTAGCTTTATTTCGACTTCTTCCTCAAATCTTAAAGGTCTTTTGAATCGACAAGATGTTTTAACTCGTGGCCATCCAAATCTTCCGTTGTCGTCTTCCATATCAACAGACAATCCTAGGCTTCGAAGATATTCATGTTCGCAAATCTCCATCCATCTATAAAAATTTGTGAAGTGCATAATACCAGCTAGATCCGTTTCGCTAAACTCAACTCTTCGAATAATGGAAAATTCTTTAGGCATGATAATTTTTTAAGTTTTGATTCAATTTTGAGCGAGAATAATATCAATCAATGACTTCGCTAATTTTTCATTACAATATTTTTCAACTACCGCTTTCCTTCCATTCAATCCCATTTCTTTAACATCATCCAAATTCTCAAGTAAATATTGTAATGTATTTGATAATTTACCTTGCTCATAAATTAATCCGCCCTTTGTCGTTGATACAATCTCTGGAAATGCACCTGTATCGGGAAGTATAACTGGTGTTCCAACAAGCATAGCCTCTACGACATAGAGTCCAAAAGCTTCTGGATAACGAGCGGGAACAGAAAAAATCGTGAGATTTTTAAGAAACTTAATTTTTTCAGCCCTACTAATATTTGGTGATATTGTAAAAAATTCATTCAAACCAGCTTTATGTAGTTTAGTTTCTTGCTCTTTTACAAAAGGCACATCTTCATCGGTCATACCACCTGCAATTCGGAGATATAAATCTTCATGATTGCCAGACTTTTTGAGCTCAATGAATGCATCCACCAAAATATCTAATCCTTTTACCGGGCATAACCTAGCCAAGAATCCCAAAGTGGGTGAACCTGGTAATTTATCTTTGGGCTTTATTCCTTCTGTGGTGATACCGTTTGAATGAAACTTTACTTTCTCTGAAGGTAAGGAAAGTCGCTCAGCCATGTACTTTCCAAAGTATTTGCTTGGGGCCAGACAAGCATCTAATTTAGCTATATCATTAGATAAAAGTTTCCAGGCTTCCACCCTATATTCAGGTAGTAAGGAATCTAGAAATGAATCTTCTCCTTGCAAAAAGCCATAGACAGGTATCTTCAACTCCCTTTTTAAAACCTTTCCAATACCGGCAAGCATAATAGTGGAAAGAAAGAGAACATCAGGGGTGCCATTTGATTTGAACCAATCTAAGACTTTTCTTACCTCCTTAACTAATGGGCCATCCTCCCCGCGAAAAGTCGAAAGGGTAATCTCCCCCAAATCCTTACTCGATGTCATCCCGCTTCGAGAGGCTGCTTTGCGAAGTAGCCACTTGTTATCAAAGGCCTTATCTACCCAATTAGGTGTTCGTCGAAAAAGAGAAAATTTGTGTTGTAAGTAAACATTAATACCTCCAAAAAAGATTGGTTGTTCAGGATTGGCATCTGCCTCATCCAAAAAATGAGGCAAATAAGTGGGAAGCATAGTAACATCATGGCCAAGAGAAATAAGATAGCGAGCGAGTGAGTTGTCCCGCATGCATACGCCGCAGTAATAATTTCCCGTACCGGGCGTTAAGAAAGCAAGCTTCACGAAGAAGCGTGTGCAAGTCCGTGTTCGACGGGTTCAGGTAAGTCTGCCAAATCAGACATAGCATCAAAAAGTTCTCGAAAATCTTGGTCGTCAACATTACCCACAAGACAGTCAGTTAGTGCGGATCGTAGATGGTCTCCCCTTTTGACTAAATCCCCAAAACTAAATTCCTTGTCGTAAAATGCATACACAATTTTTCTCATCGTTTCGATGGATGACTGCATCCGCTTACCATAATTTTCGAAAGAGGAGGATTTGATAGGTTGTCCCTGCTGTATTACATTATCAATCTCATCTGCCAGCATGACTCCACTTTTCAGAGCAAGAAAAACTCCTGACGAAAAAACAGGATCAAGAAAGCCGAGGGCATCTCCAGCAAGTACAAGTCCGTCAATTGAGCAGTATTTATTTCGATACGAATATTCGCCGGTGGTTCTATATCCACCGGTCTGTTCACCCTCCGCAAGATGTTCTTTAATCCACTGGTTATTTTGTACTTCCCGTTGGAAAATTTCCGCATGATCTTTGGTAGAACCATTGAAAAGATAATCACGCTCAGCCACAATTCCCACACTCACCATATCTCCACTTAGAGGTATGTACCAAAACCAACCCTTTTCTGGTAAATATGCTACAGTTGTTGCTCCCTCATCCAAACCAGGGTCTCGTTTTGCACCTTTATAATATGTCCACAGTGCAACTTTCTTAAGTTCAGGATCCCTAACCATCCAATTTTCCTTATGAGCCGCAAAGCAGTCTCTACCGGACGCATCGACTACAATTGGTGCCTTAAGCTCTAATTCTCCGAACTCCTTGGAAACAACTTTTACTCCTTCAACTCGATTATTGTCTGATTTAATAAGTTTTTTTGCCTTGGTTTCTTCCATTACTGATGCACCGTTAGACCTTGCCTTATCCAAAATCATTTTATCAAACTCTGATCGCCAAACCTGCCATGTCGTTGAAGAAGGATGATCAAAGTGCTGAAAAAAATAAAAGGGTTGGGAAAGATAACCATCCTGCCTAACAAATTGAACACAGTATTTGCGGGGATTGGCTGATTTCATTAACCTATTAACCAAACCAAGTCTTTCTAAAGGAAAATAACAAAATGGCATTAAAGATTCACCCACATGATATCGTGGAAACTTTTCTTTTTCGACCACAACTACATCATGACCTTTTTCCGCAAGTAAAGCTGCTGTAGTTGAACCGGCAGGTCCTCCGCCAACCACAATTGCATCATAGTTCTTTTTAAAGGATATCATAACTTATTTATTCAATTTAAATCATAATCAATGGCAAACAATACATAGCTATATTGTAGGTAAAATTTCTACAATTCTTGCAATGGTGTCACCACTATAAGAGGATATTTCATTACTTCTTCCAAATAAATAATCGGATTCAACAGATCCAAACACATCAATAATCTGATTGTCAGGAACAACTTTTAAAAAAGCTCGAGGAGTACTTGAATAGGGAACTTTTGAATCATTCAAAATTGCACCCAATGGTTTTCTAGCTTGAATTACCGACGATCGTGATTCTTCGTCTAAGTTTTCTAGCTTTATTTCAATTGCTCCGTATTCAGTGATTTTCTGAGTGTCCAATGTCTCAAGGATTACTTCTCTAAAATAAGACTTCCCATCGTTTGATGAGCTTAATTTTCGCACAGTAATCTCACCTTCGTGATACGCTTCAAGCCTCGATGTCATATCACCTTCATGAACCAACAACGAGTAATACGGATCCGGTATTTCGCTTGGGTCAACCTCTTCAAAGACTAACATTGGAATTCCTCGAACGCTTCGAATTAAGCTTAATGGATAAAGACTATTAGAAAAAACTTGAGCTGACTTATCCATAATAATTAAACGAATCTAGTTGCCTCCCTGTGTTCAGCCAAGAAAAAGCCGTGCAGTAACGAGTCTATTTGTAATAATGCAGACCGAGAGAGAACATAATTCTCACCATCAAAAGTAATATCTCCCCTGGCTTCCCAAAGATTAAGAATCGAGGCGTACCTGTCAGAAATAGAAACTCCAAATTTATTTTCAAAATACTGTTTATTTACTTGCCCAAGCTTCCACTGTAAAATGAGTTCACGAATGAATCGCTCGTCATCATTAGTTAGCAATGCTCGTCGAATTGGTACTTTTTCACTTTCAACGGAATTACAATATTTATCAATGTTTGTCATGTTCTGATAATGAATCCCACCTAAATGCCCAAAGGAAGAAACGCCCACTCCCAACATATCAGCTCCAGCCCATAAGCGATCACGATAAATAAACTTTGTATTTTCAGGATCCTTTACAGCCGTATATGCACTGGTAACTTTGTAACCTACATTTTCAAGCTTTTCGAATGCTTGGTTCACCCACTTTCTTTTAGTCGGCCAATCTGCAACAGGTGCAGTTAACCTACCTTCGTCTTTCATGGATTTGAATATTCCAGTGTTGAATGGAACTTCCATTTGATAAATTGTAACACAGTCAGGAGATAGGTCTATGACTTGATTGACACATTCTAGCCAATTCTCATCCGTCTCATCTAACATTCCTGATATGAGATCTATATTTATATTATCAAATCCAAGACCTCTGGCATAATTATAAGCTCTAAAAACTTCTTTTGATCGATGTGCACGACCATTAATTTCTAAAATATGATCACTGAAATTCTCAACCCCTAAACTTAAACGAGTTACGCCAAAGTTCTTAATTACCTCAAGTTTTTTTTCTGAAAGGGTTCCAGGTTCACATTCGAATGTTACTTCCTCTGCTTCGTCCCAAGGCAAAATTAGTTTCATTTTATCTGTAAGATCAGTTAATTGCTGAGCTGATAGATAGGACGGTGTACCGCCGCCGAAATATACGAATTTTGGTTTTCTACCTTTTATGTAACTTGAATTTTTATAATTTTCTAATTCTTTCAATGTTGCCCCCAAATACTTGCGAACATCGTTAGAATTTTTATCTGTATAAACCTTGAAATAACAAAAGTGACATCTTTTTCGACAAAACGGTACATGATAGTAAATACCCAATGGAGTATTTCCTGGAGTCGGACTATTTAAAAGACTTGATACACATGGAATATCTTTTTCATTCCAGAAAGAAAAAGGTGGATAATTAGAGACAAAATAATTACCTGCTTTTGTTTCATTTTTTGTCTCGTAATCGGGCTGTATAGAAGTCTTTTTCATTAGTTTAAAACAGTAGTAAAAGAGTAAACTTTTCCATCTTCACAACCAACTAAAATTCTATCATTAAAAATTGCTGGTGTTGATGAAATGGGCTCGCCCAATTCGTAGTTTATAATTTCCTTTCCATCCTTTAAAGAAATTACATAGAGCTTTCCATCCATAGAGCCAAAGACCACTTTATCGTTACAAACCACAGGTGAGCTGTCAATTCGACCACGGGCAGAAAATCTCCAAGTTTGCTTACCTGATATTCGATTTATGCAGTGTAATCCCTTATCCCGACCTCCAATCAAAACTTGATCAGGTGTAACTGCCGGTGATGAGAAATAAGGGAAATTTTTGTGACGGTAATTCCAAACTACATTACCCGTTTTAAGGTCAAAGGCCATAACAGCTCTTTCCATATTTCCTACATATCCAACACCGTCAGAAACAGACACAGAACCAGCGATAGGAGCTTCCACTTCAACAGAACGAACAAGTTTTCCATTTTCTAAATCTACAATATACAAAACTGAATCACATCCACCAAACACAACATATTTTTGGTTATATATCGTGGGTACACCATTCACATAATTCTGCGTTTCAAACTTCCATATTTTCTCTCCTGTCTCTGCGTTTACACAATGAACGAAGTTATCATAACTTCCTATTATAATTACAGAATCATTGGAATCAGGTCGATCTGCCTGATTTGCAGCACCCATAATTTCTCCACCTGTTTCATATTTCCAAAATAATTTTCCTGAGTTCTTATCTAATGCATATAGGAAGCCATCTGTAGATCCAATGTATACAACTCCATTATGCACAAGGGGAGGTGCTTCTATCTCCATGGTTGTTTTAAATTTCCATATTTCTTTGCCTTGTGAAACTGAAATGGCAAAAATATTTCCAGACTCTGATCCGACAAAAGCTAAATCCTCAGATACAACTGGAGATGATTTTAAAAATTCTCCTGTATTGAAAGTCCAGTCCAGGTTTAGAATATTCCCTATATTAGCATGTGAAATTCCTTTTAACTCTGCATCACCACGGTGTCTGGGCCATTCATTAATAAGAGAATTTTGGGCTGTGAAAATATTTGGTAAGACAGTTAGAAAAATAATGAATATTTTGGTAACCACTAAAGTCTTCATAAATTTAAGCTCTAACATGACAATTAATTTAGCAAGAAACCTTATTAAATAGTGACAAATAAATATTCTCGAAATCTTTTAGTTCAATTGGTCTAGGATTAAAACGTGCAGTCCATTGTTCTGACGCCTGTTTTGCGAGAGACGGAATATCCCCTTCAACAAACCCTAACTCATTCAAAGAGCTAGGAAAGCCAGCTTGTAAAATTATTTTTGATATTTCATCAGTTAGTAGTTTTGTGGCCT
>Ga0181568_10002742_pt1 | contig 16008 bp, 15 predicted proteins | sample 101ome_20_FD_133758 | JGI IMG/M metagenome (GOLD analysis project Ga0181568, IMG submission 133758) | Coastal salt marsh microbial communities from the Groves Creek Marsh, Skidaway Island, Georgia - 101404AT metaG (megahit assembly) | ecosystem: Environmental > Aquatic > Marine > Intertidal... | reverse complement strand
TTTTAGCCTGGCAACGTCCTACTCTTCCATGCCTTAAGACAAAGTACCATCGGCGCTGAAGGGCTTAACTTCCGAGTTCGGAATGGTATCGGGTGTTACACCTTCGCAAAAATTACCAGGCAATCCCTTATACAAATTTAAAACTATTTGTAAATTAAAATTTAAATAAATTATTTACTTAAATTAGGTATTTTTTTTACAATTATTTCACTATTTTGCAGCGACCATAAAAGCATCCCAACTGGGTAAAAATATATAGCAGATAACCAATTGTTAAAAAAATTACCGGATGGCGCTAGTGGCCAAAGAGAAATGAATATCCCAATCAAAAGCGAAATTTGAAAGTTGTTTAAAATAATTTTTTTTTTAAAAAATTTAAAATATATTAGTTTAGTAAAAATAAATATAATAGTTGTAAAGATTGTAAAGATAAAAATAAATCCAATTAAGCCTGTTTCACTCAATAATTGCATATAAGTATTATGTGGATGAGTAGAACATGTCTGCTCTGAAATATTATATTTTTTAACTTTGCATATATCTCTAAATTTTTTTACTCCAACTCCAAACAAAGGATTATCCCTAAATATTCTGTAACTTGAAATGAAATGTTCTTCGTATTGTGGTGAGAAAATAAATTTCTCCTCATTTTTACTCAAAAAATTTGTATCACTTAAAGTTAAATCTACAATTCTTTTTTTTGATTCTAAGTTGCTTGTAGTTAAAAAAAGTAAAACAGTGATGCCAAGTATTATAAAAGAAAGTTTTTCTACAAAATATCCATTGACTAATAAAACTAATAAAAATAATGAAAAAATATATATAAATACAGCAGTTCTTTCACCAGTTATAAAAACTACAAAACCTAGGTAAAGTATAAAAAGGACATTTATTAATTTAATTATCAAATTTTGTTTTTTATTATGCACTAAAAATCTCAGTGCAATCAAAATGGGAAATAATCTTGCAAGGTAACTTCCAAGAATTAATTCATCTCCAAATAGACTACTTACTCTTTGTGAAGGATCAATCTTAAATTCTAATAAGTTTACACCATTTAAAAGTTGATATGATGCATCTATCATAAGAAAGATATATGAACTCAACAGAATATAAAATAATTTATTAATTATTTTTGGATTTTTATTAAATAAATACCAAACACCGATAGAAAATAACGTAAATCTAATATAAAAAATTGAGTTTTTTATTGAGCTAAATATTTTTGTATCATTTAAATTTATAATTGATGTAAAGGTAATATATAAACTGAAAGCAAGTAAATAAATAAAAAATAAATTTTTAAAATATCTTTTATCTTCTATAAATATAGAAAATGAATAAATTGAAATTAAAAAAACCACTAAGTCTGTTAAAAAAGGTCCGGATATTAAAAGGATTGGAAAAAAAATTATCAAAAATGAAAAAAAATAAATAGAAATTTTTTTTTTTTCAATTAACATAACTTAAAATTTAAATCATTTTTTTTTTCCAAGATACTGGTGTTGTTTTATTTATGATTTCTAATTCGTAATTATATTTAAAATCTTTAGAACCATTTTTATTTATATAATTAACTAATTTATCGATAGATTCTTCTAGACTAACATTAGTTTTATATTTTAAATATTTTCTAGCTTTTTCTGATGAGCAAGTTGCATATTTCACCTCGTTTGGCCTATCTTTTTGATAGATAGGGTTTTCATTAAAACCCATTTTATTTGATAGTATTTTAAACAGATCATTTATACTTATATATTCCTCGTCTGGTCCAATATTAAATATTTCACCTACTATATTTTTATCAGTAATTAACTTTTCTAAACAAAATAAACAGTCGTCTATATCTGAAAAGCACCTTTTTTGCTCACCATCGCCGTAAATAATAGGACGTTTTTTTTGTAAAATCCGATTTATCCAAATTGATATTACATTTCTAAATGGGTCATCATATTTTTGTTTTGGGCCAATTATATTATGTGGAACTGCTATATTATACTCAATTCCATGTGTTCTGCTTAAAATTTTTAAAATATTCTCAGCTGCAACTTTTGATACTCCATACGGATCTACAGGGTTGATTTGATCTGTCTCTTTGAATGGCGTTGAAATATCACCATATCGAGCCATTGATGAGCAAAAAACAATTCTTTTTAAATTATTTCTGATAGCTGCAGTAAAAACCGATACACTTCCAACCACATTATTTGTAGATATTAACGTAGGTGAAATACTAGATAAACCTTCATGTGCAAGTGCTGCTGTGTGGCAAACAACATCAGCCCCCCGCATAACCTTCGTCATAAATTTTAGATCTTCACAATTACCAAGATAAAATTTAGCCTTTGGATTAATATTTTTTTTTTCACCACCGATTAAATTATCGCATCCAGATACATCAAAGCCCTTATTAATAAAATAGTCTGAGAGATTTGATCCTAAAAAACCTGCAATACCAGTGATAAATAAATGCATAATTCAAATTATAATTATAAAAATTAATACTTCTTCACAAGAAAAAAATATTTATTTTTTATATGATAGTAGAAATAACTTTTAAGATGTATATAGAGATAGAAAATATTTTTGTGACTTGCTCTTTGAGAGTTATGAATAACCTTTATTTTTTTTGAATTTAAGGCTACAACTTTTTTAAATTTTTTTTTTAATTTCAGACAGATATCAACATCTTCGTAATAAAGTAAAAAATTAGGATCAAAAAAATTTACCTTTTTAAAGTCATTTGATCTAAAAATCATGAACATGCCAGCGACCCAATCTACATAGTTTATTTTTTTATTTAATTTATAATTAGTTTTAAATTTGAGTATTTTTCTTAAAAAGGGGGTCAGTATATTTGGAAAATATCTAGCAAAATCCTCTTTTTCATAATTTTTATTAAGAATTATAGGAGAAATTAAACCGATTTTTTTATGATTTGTGAAAATATTTAAAATTTCAATAATTTCAAAGTTTAATATTCTAATATCAGGATTTAATACAATAAAAATGTCAGAATTAAATTTATTAAATACATTATTATGATTTTCAGCAAAGCCAACCTTATTTTTTTTATGTATAAAGCATAAAGGTAATTTTTTTTTGTATGCATATATCATATTATTATTTTTACACTCACCATTTAAGGTTATAACAATTTTATAAAAAAATTTAAATTTAGTTAGATCCTTTAATAATTTATTAAGTAGCTTATTTTGATTTGTAGAGATAATGGATATCAATATTTTTTTCATAAAGTATTTTTTTTGTTTTGATAAATGAGATTATAAATAAAATTAAAGATAAAAAGAAATGCAGGATTAGGTTTTCATTTATATTGTTATCCAATACAAAAAAGTATATCAAAAAATAAATTATTGACACTAAGATTATATTTTTATGTATAATTTCTTTTTGAAAGGCTCTACAAAAAAAAGTAAAAAGATTTGAATAGTATAGAAAAAATACAGATATAAAAATTAACATATTTTGTTCAATATTTAAAAACCTATCACTTAATTTTAAACTTAAAATTAAATAGTTTAATGATATTAAACATATCAGCGCTGATGCTGATAAATATAAACTTAGAATTAATTTATCTTTAAATTTCTTTATTGATTTGTTAAATTTATTTTTAATTATACTCTTTGTATATTTTGGAATTATTGAAATTACTGGGGAAATGCTTAACGAAAGGATAACATTTGATATAATAAATATTAACCCTATTTTTCCTGCAACAGTCACACCAAAAATATGATAAGAAATTAGCGTCGGTAAATTGAAAATTAAATAATAACCAATAAAAAATAAAGATACTTTTTTTTGATAAGGAAATATTTCTTTTTTCCAATTAATTAATTTTTTTTGAAAAAATAAATTTCTATAAAATTTTTTATAATAAATTAATAAATATGACCCAGAGATTATAAAACCTAGAGGTAGAGATATTAAAGATAATAAACCAAAACCAACTGTAAACAGATAAAAAGATAATAAAATTCCAAAAATGTGCGCAAAGATTCTTACTTTGTAAGCTTGGATTAAATTTTTGGCCTCAATTACTTGAATTAATGCTTGAAATATAAAACTTATTGCAACTACTAAGACGGAAATTATCCAATATTGGTAATGGTTTATTACAAAAGTTTTTTCAAAGTAAAAAAAACCAAATGGCACAAGTAGCAAAATAAGAAAAGTCAGTTTTATATAGGTTTTTATACACCAAGTAAAAAAAAGCCAGTAACTGCGAATATTTTTAGCATGAAAAATAGATGATTTTTGAACAAGCAAAGATGAAAAGCCTAAATCAAATAGAACATGTGATGCTAATAAACTACTCATTGTGTAATAATATCCTTGTGTTTGCTCATCAAAAAAAAAAATAACAAAAAATATTAATATTACACCGGTAAAAGCATGAATAATTTTTTGCAACACTATGAATAATGTTTTTTTGTCCAGAATATCTTCGGTAATATAAGAGATCATTTAAACTTTAAATCTGAAAAATCTTAGACGTTTAAACAATATTTTTAAAAAATTTATGGGTCCAAAATAAATTAAGGAATTAATTAAAAATATCAAATAACTTGTAAAAAAATAATTTACTTTTGATAAATCATGGAACTTTTGATATTTAACTTTTTTTACAAGAAATTGGGTTCTGTCTATTAATTTTTTCAATTCTTTTTTATTATCATTTTCGATTTTACTTAGATTATTAAGAATTAAGTTTTTATTTATGTAGACTATTTTCTTTTTTTTTAAAAATGGTTTTATTTGTTTTAAGGTTAAATACTTAAATCTAAGTTTTGATAATTCATTTTCAAGGATGGTCTTTTTCATAATTTTATTTTTAATAAAAATTACACTACAACCACACATCATTGCTTCTAATGCAAGAGCTGTGTCCTCAAAACATAAAAAAACTTCATGATTATAAAAAATTTTTTTTATCTCATTTTTAGTTTGAGAATTAATCCTGTCTCTTGTTATTTTAGTAAATTTTTTAAAATAGTTTGGAACTTTAAAATTGAAATTTTCTTCGTATTTGCCTGAGTAATATACAACTCCCTTTCTATTATTATTTTTTTTGTATTTAAAAAAATTTTTATCAGAAATTAATAATGGGAGTGTTGCGAGATTTTTTTTTTTTGATGAATTATTTAAATTTTTAAAAATTACTCTCGAATATGAAATAAAAAATTCATCTTTTTGTAAATTTAAATTCCTATAATTTAAAAGATAATTAATTTTAAAGCCATTTAATCTATCTGATTTTTTAAATGTTTCAGGATAAATAATTATTGGAGATATTTTCTTTAAATTATAATAACTTATTATTTTTTTAGTGAGTGTTGGTGCCATAAAATTTGTGTTTAAGGATAACTCATTAGAAATACTTGGATAGTTTGATATGTAAGCTTTATACCCGTGTAAAATTATTTCCTCACATAATTTGTACATTACTTTTATGCCTGCTGAACTTTCTCTATACGGCGGTGAAAAGATATAATATGGACTTTTCATTTCCAATTCTTAAAAATTTATTCTCTTTTCCTCAATAACTCTTGGAAGTTTTCTATTATATTCAAGTAACTTTATTAAGTATTCGCCTATTAAACCTAGCATTAGTAAAATTAATGAAAGCATTCCAAAAACTCCAACTAAAAGAGGCGCTGTACCAGCTGAGAAAGTATACCAAAAAAGAATTTTATTAATTAAATAATATAATGAAATAATTAAGCATGTTAAACTCCCAAGTAAACCAATAAAAGAAAAAAATCTTATTGGTAGATTTGAGTGTTTAATTATTCCATCTATTCCCATATCAAAAAGAGTAAAAATATTATTTTTTGTATAACCGCTAAGCCTTTTTTGTTGAATAAATCTAATGGTGTCTACTTTATATCCCAATTGATGTACCAAACCTCTGGTAAATGGCGATGGATCATTTATATTTTTCAGATGTTTAATTACAGATGAGTCGTACAATCCATCTCCTGTTGTATTAGGAATTATCTTAACGCGAGATATAAGGTTTAAAAAAAAATAATATAAATTTCTTAACTTTTTTTTAAAGTAATTTTCTTTACTATCTATTTTTTGTCCAAGTATAACTTTGGATCCCATTTTCCATTTTTTTATATATTCTTCTATAAGTTTTGGAGGGTGCTGAAAATCCGAACACATTATTATTGTTGCATCACCAGATGAATTAATCAAACCATGAAAGGGTGATCTTATGTGGCCAAAATTACTTTGATTTAAAATTACTTTAAAATTTTTATCGTTTTTTGCAATTTTTTTTAGAATTTCAACTGTTCCGTCGGTTGAACAATTATCTATAACTATATGTTCGTAGTCTAAATTTATTTTTTTGAAAATATTTTTTATTTCTATATATAGAGGCTCGATATTATCACATTCGTTATAAGTGGGAGTTACAACGCTTATTAACAATCAGATACCTCGATCTTGAATAATTTTTTTTAGATTACTTGAACTAGAATATGGTCCATCAATATCCTCGATCATCAGAGGTGAATCTTTTTCAATATCTTTTGTTAATTTTTCGCCATTTAGCAGTTCTCGACAAGATAATTGACCTTTTTTAAGTGGTATCGCTAAATAAAAATCTTTTTCTAATTTTTCACTTGAAAATTCATAACCTTTTTTTAAATCTCTTTTTAAATAAACGCCTCTAACAAGTTTATCTAAATATTCAATTTCCTCTTTTTTTATTATTCTTCTTTGATTGCTAAATTGACCACACATCTCTATTGCTTTTTTAAATGATTTGAACCATTCATCTACTTGATCTGGAAGAGAACAATATTTTGATACTGGAACATCGTTATAATCTATATCTACGTGTCTCTCCCAAGTTCTTGCGCCTTTTGCATAAGAAATCATTACAGATGAACTCCAATCATGATATTCGTGTGTAGAAAATCCTATAATATTATTTGGATATCTTTTGATCATATAATCAATTTGATTCAAATTTAAATCTTCATCCTCAGATGGATAAAGTGATACACAATGATTTATTGCCAAAGGAATATTTCTATTTTCAAAAAACTTTACAACATCATCAAGGTCTTTCTCAGATGTTCCTCCCGTTGAAATTATTGTGGGTTTTTTTGTGCTTGCTATTCTTTCTATTAAGGGCCAATCATTTGAGTCAGAACTTGCAATTTTTATAATTGGCAAATCCATATCAACACACATTTCTACAGATACTTCATCGAACGGAGTTGCCATTGGTATACACCCAACTTTAATAATCTCATTTATCATTGTTTGAAAATTTTCTTTTGATAATTTTGTCGCTTCAGTTTTTTTAATATATCTCTCTTCTTTATTTCCTTTAAAATCTTTATGTATAAAATTTTCAACATCTCTAAACTGAAGTTTAATTGCCGCCTTTATGTTATTAAATCTTACTACTTGAGCATGATCTCGAATAATTTTCATACCTCTTTCTAAGGATCCCCAATGATTATTTGCAAGTTCAAGCACAAACAAGTTATTAAATATATCTGATTTCATAAGAATGTATTTATACTAAATTTTTTTTGCTTCAAGTCTTATATTTTTTAATTCTGACCTATCTAAAAATGGAAACATATCATCAAGCTCTGGAGTAAAAATTTTATTATTTTCTTTTCTTGATTTTAGTCTTGGTTCAAACTCTTGTTCAAGAGCTAATTTTACCTCAATAAACGAAAAATTTCTATTTGCCATAATTTTATTTAAATTTTTTTTCCAATTAGAGTTATTTTTTCTTAAAAGAATACTTTTGAAACCAAAACTAGAAGCTAATTTTTTGAAATTAGGAAAAGTTAACCCTGACTTTGAAGAAGATCCGTACTCTTTGCCAAAAAAGTTTTTTTGAGTTTGTTTTATAGAAAGATAACCGTCATTATTTAATACAAATATTTTTAATCTGCTTTGAAAATTTTTAAGTATAGCAAGTTCTTGGATATTCATCATTATACTTCCATCTCCTGCTAAACAAATAACTCTTGTATTTTTATCTGTCATTAATGCACCCAATGTACCAGGCAAATCATATCCCATAGATGCACAACCAGAGTTACTAATCATTGTTATATTTTTATTTGTGTATCCTATTTGAAATGGAACTATTGTAGCTGTTGCATCAGCACAAATTAAAATATCATCATTTTTTAAGTTTTTAAATAAAGTCGAAATGAAATGGTAGGGATTGATTTCTTTAAAATCTTTATAATTTGATTCAACAGGTGTATAATTTAATTTTAATTTATTACACCATTCTAACCACTTAATATTTTCTTTTATTTTTTTTCTTTTAAGTAATTTTATTGTTTTTTTTATAAAAAAATTTAAGTCACAATTAATTTTTAAATCAATTTTTTTAACAAATTTTTTTTTAAACTCTGCTTTATCAATATCTACCCATATTAACTTTGCATTTTTTGCAAAGCATTTATAATTATAACTTATTTGTCTGATGTTTAATCTCGAACCAAGAACAATAATTAAGTCTGATGCTTGTGTTGCAAAGTTACCTGCTCTTGTTCCAATTGTTCCTTGTCTTCCAATAAAATATTTATTTTCAAAATTTATAATGTCATGTGTCCATGCTGTAACAACTGGAAATTTTAATTTATTTACAAGTTTTAAAAAGATTTTTTCAGATTTACTAATTTTTATACCAGTTCCAGCAAGTATAAGTGGTTTCTTTGAATTCTCTATCAAATTAAAAAATTTTTTGTAATTTATCTTATAATTAAAGGTTTTTTTTGATGTTTTGAATTTTCTAACTTTTTCGTTTGTATATTTCCCTTGTATATCTATTGGCACATCTATCCAAACTGGGCCTGGCCTTCCATATATGCACTCCTCAAAGGCTTTATCTAAAATTTTATTTAAGTTCTTCTCATTACGTAGGACATATGATTTTTTAACAATAGTTTTTACTATACTCTCAGTCTTTAACTCTTGGTCTCCAAGTTGTCTCAAACCAGAAATTTTATTAAATTGAAGTGAAGTTTGTCGTTTTGCTTGACCAGATAAAATAATCATAGGTATGGAGTCGGTATATGCTCCAAAAACTCCATTGAGAGCATTTAAGGTTCCCGGTCCAGCTGTCACGTTCAAAATAGCTGGTTTTTTTTTAATTCTTGCATAGACTTCCGCTGCCATGGATGCAGATTGCTCATGATGACAATACATTTTTTTAAATTTTTTTGATTTACCCAAATAATTATTTAAAAACATCGATGCCCCACCCGTAACCATAAATACAGTTTCTAAATTAAGTTTTTCTAATTTTTTCGTAATAAATTCTGCAACTATCATATTTAAATTTAAATGAATTATTTTATATAAACAAACTTTGTGTTTAATATATAATTTAACACAAAAATTGTAATAATAATTAAAAATTGTGAAATAAATATATTAAACTTAAACATTTCAATTAACATCCATAACAATATGATACCAATAACTCCAGTTAAACCATAACTCAAAAGAGATTTAAAATATTCACCAAAAAAATTCTTTTTTTTTGTTTTAAAAAAAAAGATCTTAAAATTTAAAAAAGTAAATGTAATAGCAAGAAAATTGCTTACTATGCCCACAAAAATAATACCAAATTTTTCATAAAAGATTATATAGGTTATAACTCCTATAAAATAACCGAATATAGTATTTAAAATTCCTAAAAAAACATATCTGATATTTAGCTTCTCAAACATAATCACTTATAAGAGTTGATAATTTTTTTAATTGAGTAAATTAGTTTTTTTTTTGGATTAAAATCATAGACATTTTTAAGTTTGTTGATGTTAGGTATATAAAAATCTATATCAGAATTAATTTTATCTTGAAAAGTAATAAATTTTCCAAATATTTTATTTAATTTAATTGATAATATTTTTAGAGAGTAAATTTCATCTGAACCTACGTTTATGATATCCACACGTTTCTTTTTATTCACTGTTAAAATTTTCAAAAAACAGTGTACTAAATCATTGGTATTCATAAATGAACGATATATTTCAGAGGAATTTAAAGAATTTAAAGTGATTTTTTTTTTTTTGATTATTGATTGAATTATATTTCCGATTACAAAGTGCTGATTTAAATATAGTGATTTTCCAATGAATGCAAAACATCTGCAAATAAAAACCTGGTTTTTAAATTTATTAGAAAAATTAATAAATTTTTTTTCAGCTTTTATTTTTGAAGTTGCATAAAAAAATTTTTCTAGAGATAGTTTTTTTAAATTTTTACTTAAAATTTTAGTTTCTTCATTCAATTTTTTTTTGTGATTGTTTTTTCCATATACAGCACCTGAGCTAGTAAAAATTATTTTTGTATCTCTAAATTTTTTTTGTTTTAAAATTTTTAATAAATTAATAACTCCTCTGTTAGAATTTTCAATTTCTCTACTAAGATTATTAGTATATTTTTTTTTTAAAGAGCTTGTTGCCGAATAAATAATATAATCTGAAAATGGTAATTCTTCACAAGAAGTAATATCTAACTTTAAAAAACGGAAAATTATTTTTTTTTTTTGTAAGTATAATTTGGTCTCTTTTTTTATTTTTTTAAAGTTTCTTGCAGATAATATTAATTCATTAATTTTAAATTTGTATAATAGATCTATACCTTCTTTTTCAATAAAAGAAGATCCAAAAAAACCACTTCCTCCAATTATATGAAGTTTTTTCATTTTTATTATGTTCTTAATTTTACAAAAATTCTTTAATTTGTTTTTGAGTTATATCTTTTTTATTTTTTGAAAGGTACCATTCCGATGTTAGTTTAATTGTTTTTGAAAAATTTATAATTGGTCTCCATTTTAATTTTTCTTTAGATTTCTTTATACTTAGACCTAACAATTTTGATTCTTTTAGATTACTTCTTTTAATCGAAAAATTAATTTTACCTAAACTTTTTTCAGTCTCGCTCAATAATTGTAAAACATTTTTTATATTTGATTTATTAGGACCAAAATTCCAAGCTCCGATATAACTTTTATTACTATAAAGATTTTGACATAAAATAATATATCCTCTCAAAAGATCAATTATATGCTGCCAAGGTCTAATAGATTTAGGATTCCTCAGTAATAATTTTTTTTTTGTATTTAATGACTTAATGATATCTACAAATATTCTATTATCTGCAAAATCTCCTCCACCAAGTACATTTCCTGCTCTCACTGTTGCTAAATTCACTTTGTTTTTAAAAAAAAAGGACTTTTGATAAATTGTAGAAATTAATTCCGCTGCTGCTTTACTTCCACTATATGGATCATAACCACCTAGTGGATCACTTTCATTGAAAAATTTTAGTTTTTTATCAATATTTAAATAACATTTATCAGATGTAACTATTATAACGCATTTTAATGATTTAACATTTCTTAACGCTTCCAATATGTTTGCAGTACCCAAGATATTAGTATTCAATGTATATAAAGGGTTTTCATAAGAGTCTATAACCAAGGGTTGGGCTGCAAAATGAAAAGCTATTTGAGGGTTGATTTTTTTTATGTATTTTTTGCATAAAATTAAATTATTAATATCCAAAAATTTTTCTGAAATAATGCATTTACCCACATTTAATTTATGATAAAAACTTTCATAATTTTTATTCCTTAATGACAATCCATGAACTTTAGATTTTAAATCGCTAAGAATGTATGATAGCCATGAACCTTTAAAACCTGTATGGCCTGTAACTAGAACTTTTTTGTTTTCCCAAAATTTTTTATTTACCAAATTTTCCATGGCGCTTTATTTTTTGAAATAAGTTCTTCAAGATAATTTCTATCATTTAGTGTGTCCATTGCTTTCCAAAATCCATTGTGCTTATATGCAATTAATTGTTTTTTCTTAGCAAGATTTTCTAAAGGTTTTTTTTCAAATATTTCTTTGTCTCCATTGATAAAATTCATAACTTTTTTATTTAGTATAAAAAAACCACCATTAATCCAGTTTCTATCACCTTTTGGTTTTTCAAAAAAACTATTTACTGTATTATTTTTCACTATTTCAAGCGATCCATATCTTCCAACTGGTTGCACTGCAGTTATGGTAGCAATTTTTTTATGTTTTTTATGAAATTTCAATAATTTATTAATATTAACATTAGCCAAACCATCACCATAGGTAAGGAAAAAATCATCATCGTTTTCTAAATATTTTGAAATTCTTTTAATTCTTCCTCCTGTCATTGTATCTAATCCAGTATCAATAAGTGAAATTTTCCAATTTTCAGATACTTTATTATTTTTTAATTGAACAGAATTTTTTGAAATATCTATTGTCAAATCTGAATTATGACTACGATAGTTTAAGAAGTATTCTTTAATCTGATGTCCTTTATATCCACAACAAACTATAAATTCATTATAGCCATAGAAGGAGAAAATTTTCATTATATGCCATAAAATTGGTTTACCACCAATCTCAACCATTGGCTTAGGTTTATTTATTGTTTCCTCACTTATTCTGGTTCCTAGTCCCCCAGCTAATAAAACTACTTTCATAACTAAATTTTACTAATAGAATTATCATCGATAAAATCAACAAAAAAGATCTCAAAATTTGAAATATACCTATAATATTTTTTGTTTGAACCGTTTCATTAAAAAAAAATGAAATATCCAATCTCGAACTATACTCGGTAATTATATAATCGGTGGGTACTATAGCTAACAAAATAAGAACGATTACAATAGTAATTACTTTTTTTTCACTTCTAATTTTAATGTCTTCTTTATACTCTAGTAAGTAAAGTAATATAGGTAAATTTAAAATTCCAATATATCCACCTGCTTCTGTAAAAATAATTTGTATGGCAAGATATGAGATACACAAAGAGTGTGAAAATATAAAATTTCTTGAAAGAAAAATAATAGAACTTAAAAAAATTAATTTAAAGAATAATGTATTATAGAATTCAATAAAGTAAGAAAAATTTCCAAAAGTTGAAATAAAATCATAATAAAGTTTACTATTTAATTCAGAAGATTTGACCAATCCCATAACAAATGCTGAATAATTTAAAGATAAAACTCCAGATAGTGAATTTTTCTGAAATGAACTAAAGTTAGTTAAAGATGATAGATATTCTATCATATTAAAATTATCACTTAAAAATAATAATGATAAAATATTTAAAAAAACTATATAAAATAAAGTATCTGTAAGCTTAAATTCCTTTGTTTTAAAAATAAAAAAAATAATTAAAATAAAATATAACTTTAAGGATATTAAGGTAGCTAATAATAAATTTATATTTTTTTTCTTAAATAAAAGGAAAACTAATGGAATAGCTAAAAACAATAAGTTTCCTCTCTCAATTAAATACAAAGTAGGTAAAGAAAGACAAAAAATGATAAATAAATAGTTTTTATTGCTTTTTAAAGAGTTGCTAATTTTAATAAAATAGTAAAAATTTAAAAAAATAAAGAAAACATAAAAATATAAGACAAATTGAAAATATTTATTTCTAAACTCTGTAGCATCAATATTATTTAACTGTACAATCTGAAAGATCTCTAAAATTAAAAAATTAAATGGCGTATAAACCGATCTCCATGACGAATAATAGTTATTATTTTGAACATGAAAAAAAGTATTAAAAAAATCCATCATGAAATCATTTTGATGAGAATGTAAGAAAAATAATTGTTTGCTAATTACAAGTAGAGAAATAAGAAATATAAAAAGTAATAAAAAGTAATATGAAATTAATCTCAATTTTTATCTTCTCTTAAAGAAAAATAGAAAAAAAATAGAACACTAAAAAAAAATAAAATTGGTCTAGGATCATTTACATTTTTAGAAGGAACGTTGAATGAAAATTTGTTTATTACTTTTAGTTTAATATCAAGGTCAGATCTATATTTGTTTTCATCCGAAATTGATTTAAGAAGTTTAATGTCACTTAGTAATCGATTATTTATTTCTGTTGATAAAATATTTAAATAATTTTGATCTTTTTGGTCAAAGCAAAATTTATTATTTTTTTTTTTCATTAAATTTTCATTATAATAATAAGTTAAGATAATTTTTGAGGACTTATGTGTTACTTGTGGATATTTTAGTTCGCTATTTTCACTACAAACTGAAAACATTTTTGACAAAGATATAGTATAAAAACTTTCATTAAAAATAGAATAAACTGCGTTTGTAGGAACAATTTCTAAAGTTACCCTCTTAGTATTTTTAAATGTTTTAGGAAAATCAATAAATGCAGATAAAAGAATTACCAAACTTAAAACTAAAAAAATAATTTTTATTTTTTTTTTCATTATAAATTATAATATTGATATAAATTAATTATTCTCAAATACAAATAACTTTTATGATTGTTATCCTATTTATATTTTTAACTTCTATATCTCTGTTTTTTTTATTAAATAAAACATCTTATATATTTGATTTACTTGATTATCCTAATGAAAGAAAATTACATGATAAGCCAACACCATTCGTTGGCGGAATTGGTATATCTCTAAGTTTTTTGTTTGTGGTCGCAGTAACTAATTTTCCAAATATTAACCAAAATTTTTTATTAATAAATGGATTTTTTATTTCTATCGTAGGTCTTATAGATGATAAATTAAAACTAAATGTAGGTGGTAAAATTTCATTACAAGTCTTAGTTATATTCCTAATGTTATATCAATCAGGTTTATTTCTTGAAGATCTGGGAAATTATTATTTTTTGGGAACTATAGAGCTCGGGTCATTCTATTTGTTGTTTACGATATTGTGCATTCTCTTATTAATAAACTCTTTTAATTATATAGATGGGATTGATGGATGTGCAACAATTATATTTTTATCCTTCATGATATATATAATTATATTTTCATTTATCTTGGACATAAGAATATTAAATTATTTATTTTATATTTCTATACCTGCACTGATCTTTTTATTTTTTAATTGTAGTTTTTTTGGTTTACCAAAAATCTTTCTTGGTGATTCGGGAAGTTTGTTGCTAGGATTTATAATGTCTTTTTTATTAATAATGCTTTATAAAAACTATAATTTACACCCCTCGATTTTAATATGGTCTGTAGCTTTTGTAATTTATGAATTTTTGTCTACAAATCTTAGCAGGCTACTTCTTAAAAAAAAAATTTTTAGTCCTGGCAAAGATCATATACATTACTTAATTAATGAGAAAACTAATTCTACTCTAAGAACTAATTTTATCATAGTGCTTATAAATATATTTTTTTATACAATAGGAGCAGTCATTTATTTTTTTCTACAGGATCTACTTTCGCTCATAATGTTTTTTATTTTTTTCTTTATGTTTTTTTATTTAAGATTTAAATTATTAATAAAGAAGTAAAATGAAAATTAATAAGCTCAATACTTTGAAGTATTACAGAATTTTCTACAAATTGGTTTTTGTTGTCTCAATTTTTTTGATTGGAATGATATTTAAACATTATAATCAATTTCCCTCTAAATATATTATTGATTTAGACAAATTTATAAAAGGGCATCCTGAGGAAGATAAATCATTAGAGGAAAAGTTATTTCATGAATTAAATTTTGTGCCAGTAAGAGGAATTTATGATAACGAAAGTTTAAAACTTCCAAAAAAATATAAAAAACTAAAAATTGATAAAATTAAAAAAAGAAGATTTTTACCTGAATATTTTATTGAGGAAAATTCTTTACTTGAAAATGGATATATTATTTCCTCGGGAAACTTTGATTTAAAATATAATTATAATGATTTTTTGTTAGTAGGTAAAAACTTTAATCACACTTGGAATGTGAATAATAATGAATTAAAAAGGTTTTTTTATGAACAGGGGAAAAAAGATATTTATGCCGATACTTATTTCAGGGGACCTCCTTTTTTTGATATATTAAGCGATGGATCTATCATATTCAGTGGTGGTTTTTTTGCAGGAAGAGTAGATTTTTGTGGTGAATGGAAATGGATAAAAGAAGGATCGTT
>Ga0181568_10002729_pt1 | contig 16038 bp, 11 predicted proteins | sample 101ome_20_FD_133758 | JGI IMG/M metagenome (GOLD analysis project Ga0181568, IMG submission 133758) | Coastal salt marsh microbial communities from the Groves Creek Marsh, Skidaway Island, Georgia - 101404AT metaG (megahit assembly) | ecosystem: Environmental > Aquatic > Marine > Intertidal... | reverse complement strand
TGGAATGCGGCACGCGCCGCAATCTCAAAGGCCATGACGCTAGAGTCCACATCGTGGAAGGCGCCATCATGTAAAGTTACGCGAAAGTCAATCATCGGGAAGCCGGCCAGAACGCCGTTTTCGCGCACGCTCCCAATACCTTTTTCAACGCCCGGAATATATTCCTTCGGAATGGCACCACCGACAATTTTGTTTTCAAATTCGTAACCGCCACCCGGCTCCATCGGCTCGATGGTCATTTTTACGCGGGCAAATTGACCCGAACCACCCGACTGCTTCTTGTGGGTGTAGTCAACATCGGTCACTTTGGTGAAGGTTTCGCGATAAGCCACTTGCGGCGCGCCAACATTGGCTTCCACTTTAAACTCACGCTTCATGCGGTCGACAATAATGTCGAGGTGAAGCTCGCCCATACCGGCAATCACCGTCTGGCCACTTTCTTCATCTGATTTGACGCGGAATGACGGGTCTTCCTGTGCCAAACGGCTCAGCGCCAGACCCATTTTCTCTTGGTCACCTTTGGTTTTCGGCTCAACCGCAACCTCGATAACCGGATCGGGGAATTCCATCCGCTCAAGAATAACCGGCGCATCTTGCTCACACAGCGTGTCACCGGTTGTCGTATCTTTCAAACCGACCAGCGCAACAATGTCACCGGCATAAGCTTCTTTAATCTCTTCGCGCGAATTGGCGTGCATTTGCAGCATACGACCGATACGCTCGCGCTTGTCTTTCACCGTATTGACCAAAGTCGCACCGCTTTCCAGCTTACCGGAATAAATACGGGCAAAAGTCAGCGAGCCGACAAACGGGTCATTGGCGATTTTAAAAGCGAGCATGGAAAGCGGCACATCGTCCGAGCTTTCGCGTACCACTTCCTCATCCGTTTTGGCATCGACACCTTGAATGGCTTCGACATCAAGCGGCGATGGCATGTAATCGACAACTGCGTCTAGCAAAGGCTGCACGCCCTTATTTTTAAAGGCCGTGCCGTTCAGTACCGGCACGAAATTTTGGTCAATCGTGCCCTTACGGATAAGGCGGATAAGTGTTTCTTCATCAGGCTCATTGCCCTCGAGATAGGCTTCCATCACGTCATCATCGAGCTCAACAACCGCCTCGACCATGGCCGCGCGATATTTGTCCGCTTGGTCTTTCAGCGTGTCGCGAATATCGATATATTCATATTCAGCACCGAGGTCTTCAGCTTTCCAAAGAACCTCCTTCATTTTGACGAGGTCAACCAAGCCTTCATAATTGGCTTCCGCGCCAATCGGCAACTGCACAACCAGCGGGTTTGAACCCAGACGGTCTTTAATCATGTCCACACAGCGGAAGAAGTCAGCGCCGATGCGGTCCATTTTATTGACGAAACACATGCGCGGCACGGAATATTTATCAGCCTGACGCCATACGGTCTCTGATTGAGGCTCCACGCCGGCTACGGAATCAAAAACGGCCACAGCGCCGTCAAGAACCCGCAATGACCGTTCAACTTCAATGGTGAAATCCACGTGACCCGGTGTGTCGATAATATTGATGCGCTTTTCGCGCCAGAAACAAGTGGTCGCCGCAGAGGTAATGGTAATACCACGCTCTTGCTCTTGTTCCATCCAATCCATCGTGGCCGCACCATCGTGCACTTCGCCGATTTTATAGCTGACGCCTGTGTAATACAGAATGCGCTCGGTCGTCGTTGTTTTGCCGGCGTCAATATGCGCCATAATGCCGATATTACGATAATCTTTGAGGTCAGTAGAGCGTGCCATGAGAGAGGTCCTTAAGAATAACTACCAACGGTAATGGGAGAAAGCGCGGTTGGCTTCGGCCATGCGATGCGTGTCTTCACGCTTCTTCACTGCCGAGCCGCGATTATTGAGAGCATCCATCAGCTCACCGGCGAGGCGATCAACCATGGTGTTTTCGCCACGACCACGAGCGGCTGAAATGAGCCAGCGAATGGCCAGCGCCTGCTTGCGGTCAGGGCGTACTTCAACCGGCACCTGATAAGTGGCACCGCCGACGCGGCGCGAACGCACTTCAACGGCCGGCATAATGTTTTCAAGCGCTTCATGGAAAACCGCTACCGGCTCCCGTGACAGCTTGCCCTCAATATTGTCGAGTGCGCCATAAAGAATGCGCTCGGCGGTTGATTTTTTGCCGTGCAGCATCAGCGAATTCATAAACTTGCTCAGCACCTCATCGCCATATTTGGCGTCGGGGATAACTTGGCGTTTTTCTGCGCGGTGACGTCGTGACATGAAACAGCTCCCTACTTCGGACGCTTGGCGCCGTATTTCGAACGGCGTTGCTTACGGTCTTTAACGCCCTGAGTGTCAAGGACGCCGCGAACAATGTGATAACGAACACCTGGAAGGTCTTTCACGCGTCCGCCGCGGATCATGACAACCGAGTGTTCTTGCAAATTGTGCCCCTCACCGGGGATGTAGCTGGTGACTTCGAAGCCGTTGGTCAGACGCACACGAGCCACTTTACGAAGCGCCGAGTTCGGCTTTTTCGGTGTGGTTGTGTATACGCGCGTGCAAACGCCACGGCGCTGCGGGCATTGTTCCATGGCCGGCACCTTATTGCGTTTCAACACTTTCTTCCGCGGCTTGCGGATAAGCTGGTTAATGGTCGGCATACTGCCTACTCCCAATCTTCAAACACGAATAGGTCAAGCCGAGCCAAGCCAGTTGATATGAGCGGCAAGCTCTTCAAAACCCATTCACCGTCAACTCCTAGAAGTCTCCGGCGCGTTAAGCAGAGGATCCAGCCAAAGGCGGGATCATGCGTCCAAAATGTTCACTTCAGATCCTCAACAGCGTTTAGGTTCATCGTGACGAGTAAGACCTCGAAACAGCAGAAAACCTACAGTCCTGTCACCAAAGTATGCGTGTCATAGGCGAATCAAAAGCATCGGTCAAGCCCTGATTTGCAAGCTTTTTTCATAGGCAAAAGAAAAATGACGACTTTCGCAGTGGAAAAGCGGCATTTTTTATTATTTTCATAGCCATTTCAATGGCTTATCTGATTATCCGTCAGCTGAAAGCGTTGCTTCATCGCCCTCTTCAGCAGGCAATTCAGGGGTCGGATTAAGCGCTTCGAGCTCGGCATCGCGCTCGGCGGCCTCGCCTTTCAAACGCTGCATCAAAGCGCCGGTACCGGCCGGAATGAGGCGTCCGACAATGACGTTTTCTTTCAAGCCGATTAGCTCGTCATATTTGCCGTTAATCGCCGCTTCGGTCAGCACACGCGTGGTTTCTTGGAACGATGCCGCTGAAATGAAGGAGCGGGTTTGCAGCGATGCTTTGGTGATACCAAGCAAGACCGGCTTGCCGACGGGCGGCTCTTTGCCTTCCGATTTCAGACGCTCGACCTCGGCTTCAAACTCGACCTTATCAATCTGCTCTTCTTTCAGATAAATACTGTCACCCGTCACCTGCACTTCGACTTTTTGCAGCATTTGGCGAACAATCACCTCAATGTGCTTGTCGTTAATGGTCACGCCTTGCAGACGATACACGTCTTGAATCTCATTAATGAGATAGGCCGCCAATTCTTCAACACCGGAAATGGCGAGAATGTCATGCGGTGCAGGGTGGCCATCAATCAGATATTCGCCCTTCTCGATAATGTCGCCTTCTTGAACCGACAAATGCTTGGCTTTCGGCACCAGATATTCGACCGGCTCTTGATCGGCAGATTCCGGCTGAATAACGATGCGGCGCTTGTTCTTATAATCGCGACCAAATTCTACCTTACCCGTGATTTCAGCGATAATGGCGTGGTCTTTCGGACGACGTGCCTCAAACAATTCAGCAACACGCGGCAGACCACCGGTAATGTCACTGGTTGATGCGCCTTCGGTTGGGATACGCGCCAGCGTGTCACCGGCATGCACTTTTGCGCCCGGTTCGACCGACAAAATAGCGTCTGCCGCCAGAATGAAGCGCGCTTCATTGCCGTTAGACAAGGTTTTAATCGCGCCCTTGTCATCCTTAACCACAATAGCGGGTTTCAGATCGCTGCCGCGTGTGCCGCTTGATGAGTCAATGACAACGCGCTGGCTGATGCCGGTCGCTTCGTCCGTGTTTTCCGTCACGGAAACACCTTCAACCAAGTCCTCAAACTCCACGACACCGTCCAATTCGGTCAAAATCGGAATCGCATAGGGTTCCCATTCTGCCAGACGGTCGCCGCGCGCAACCTCTTGGCCTTCTTCAACACGCAGGCGCGCACCATAGGCCAATTTGTGGCTGGCTCGCTCAAGACCGTTATTGTCGACAATTTTGATGACCACATTGCGGCTCATCACCACCGGACGACCAGAGCTGTCTTTGACGATGCTGGCATTTTCAAGCTGCACGACACCATCAGCATTTGATTCAATGAATGACTGGTCAACAACTTGCGCCGTGCCGCCAATGTGGAACGTCCGCATGGTCAGCTGCGTGCCCGGCTCACCGATGGATTGCGCCGCAATCACACCGACCGCCTCACCGATATTGACCGGCGTGCCGCGTGCCAAGTCACGACCATAGCACGTCGCGCAAACACCCGATTTGGTCTCACAGGTCAATGGCGAACGCACTTTAATGCTGACCAAATTGGCATCCTCAATGGCTTGCGAATGCTCTTCGGAAATCAGCGTGCCCTTTTTGATGATTACTTCATCGGTCGCGGGATTAACGACATTTTCAACCGGCACACGGCCCAGCACGCGCTCGGACAATGAGGTAATCACCTCGCCCGCATCAATCACGGCAGCAACGGTAATGCCCTCTTTGGTGCCGCAATCGGTTTCATTGACAATGCAATCTTGCGCCACATCAACCAAACGGCGCGTCAGATAGCCTGAGTTCGCCGTTTTCAACGCCGTATCGGCCAAGCCTTTACGCGCGCCGTGGGTTGAGTTGAAGTATTCCAGAACCGACAGCCCTTCTTTGAAGTTTGAGATAATCGGTGTTTCGATAATTTCGCCCGACGGCTTGGCCATCAGACCCCGCATACCGGCCAGCTGCTTCATTTGCGCAGGCGACCCACGCGCACCGGAATGCGACATCATATAGATGGAGTTGATGAAGCTATCATCATCGGCTTCACCGGCATCGACAGTTGAAATCTTGCCCATCATTGCATCGGCCACACGATCCGTGCAACGCGCCCAGGCATCAACCACTTTGTTATATTTCTCGCCTTGCGTAATCAGGCCGTCAATATATTGCTGCTCATATTCCTTCACCAGTCCGGCCGTCTCATCAATCAGGCCGAGCTTGTCTTCCGGAATAACCATATCGTCTTTACCAAAGGAGATACCGGCTTTGCAGGCTTCGCGGAAACCGACCTTCATAATGTGGTCACAGAAAATAACCGTCTCTTTTTGACCGCAATGGCGATACACCGCATCAATGACTTTTGAAATTTCTTTCTTGGTCATCAGCTTGTTAATGGTCTCGTAAGGCAGATTGGCTTGTTTGGGCAACTCTTGACCCAGCATATAGCGACCGGCCGTCGTATCGACCACGCGCGACACGACATTGCCCTCAGCGTCCATTTCTTCAATGCGCGCCTTGATTTTGGTGTGCAAGGTCAGAGCGTGATTATCCAGAGCCAATTCCAATTCCGCCAGATCGCCAATCATCATGCCTTCGCCCGGCAATCCGTCGCGCTGTAAGGTCATGTAATAGAGACCCAGCACGATATCTTGCGACGGCACGATAATTGGTGCGCCATTGGCCGGATGCAGAATATTATTGGTCGACATCATCAAGACGCGCGCTTCCAATTGCGCTTCCAAAGAAAGCGGCACATGGACAGCCATTTGGTCGCCGTCAAAGTCAGCGTTAAAGGCGGCGCAAACCAGCGGGTGCAATTGAATGGCTTTGCCTTCAATCAATACAGGTTCAAATGCCTGAATGCCCAAACGGTGCAAGGTCGGAGCGCGGTTCAGCATCACCGGATGCTCGCGAATGACCTCATCGAGAATATCCCATACTTCGGGGCGCTCTTTCTCGACCATTTTCTTCGATTGCTTGACCGTGGCCGAGAGGCCTTTCGCCTCAAGCCGTGAATAAATAAACGGCTTGAACAATTCCAGTGCCATTTTCTTCGGCAGACCGCATTGATGCAGCTTCAGTTCCGGCCCGACAACAATCACCGAGCGGCCGGAATAATCGACGCGCTTGCCGAGCAAGTTTTGGCGGAAGCGGCCTTGCTTGCCTTTCAGCATGTCGGACAATGATTTCAGCGGACGCTTATTGCCGCCTGTAATGACGCGGCCACGACGGCCATTGTCAAACAACGCATCGACAGATTCTTGCAGCATGCGCTTTTCATTGCGGACAATAATATCCGGCGCGCGCAATTCTATCAGGCGCTTCAGACGGTTGTTCCGGTTGATGACGCGACGATATAAATCGTTCAAGTCGGAGGTCGCAAAACGACCGCCATCCAGCGGCACGAGCGGACGCAGTTCCGGCGGGATAACCGGCACAACGTTCAAAATCATCCATTCAGGACGGCTGCCCGAACGGATAAAGGCTTCAACCACTTTCAAACGCTTGGCCAGTTTCTTCGGCTTCAGCTCAGTCGTCGCCTCGGCAATGCCGACACGCAATTCTTCGCGCAGTTCTTCGAGGTTCAATTCCTCCAGCATGACACGGACAGCTTCGGCACCGATACCGGCAACGAAATTGTCTTCGCCATGTTCATCTTGCGCGTCGTAATATTCCTCTTCCGTCAGCAATTGGCCTTTTTCAAGTGGCGACAGCATCGGGTCAAGAACGATGAAGTTTTCAAAATAGAGCACGCGCTCCAAATCCTTCAGCGTCATGTCGAGCAACAGCCCGATGCGGCTCGGCAAAGATTTCAAGAACCAAATATGTGCAACCGGCGCGGCCAATTCGATATGGCCCATACGCTCGCGGCGCACTTTGGTCAAAGTCACTTCAACGCCACATTTTTCACAAATGACGCCTTTAAACTTCATCCGCTTATATTTGCCGCACAGACACTCATAATCTTTAATCGGGCCGAAAATACGGGCGCAGAACAGGCCGTCCCGCTCCGGCTTAAAAGTCCGATAATTAATCGTCTCCGGCTTTTTAATCTCACCATATGACCAAGAGAGGATTTTCTCCGGGCTGGCGATGGAAATACGGATTTGATCGAAGGCCTGTTGATTGGCCTGCGGATTGAAAATATTCATGACCTCTTGGTTCATGGTCTTCTCCTGCGTAAGCGGCGCGCCGCTTTATTCCTGATTTTCCTTGCGGCTCTCTGTCAGTTCGACATTGAGACCCAAGGACCGGATTTCTTTCACCAACACATTAAAGCTTTCCGGAATACCGGCTTCGAATGTGTCATCACCTTTAACAATCGCTTCATAGACTTTTGTCCGCCCCGCCACATCATCTGACTTGACGGTCAGCATTTCCTGCAGCGTATAGGCAGCGCCATAAGCGTCCAGCGCCCATACTTCCATTTCACCGAAGCGCTGGCCACCGAACTGTGCCTTACCACCCAGCGGTTGCTGGGTCACAAGGCTGTATGGGCCGATGGAACGGGCGTGAATTTTGTCATCAACCAAATGATGCAATTTCAGCATATAGATGAAGCCGACCGTGACCTTGCGGTCGAACGGCTCACCGGTGCGGCCATCGTGCAATTGCACCTGGCCGGAACTGTCAATGCCGGCTTTACCCAACATATCGACAATGTCGCCTTCAACCGCGCCGTCAAATACCGGCGTTGCCACCGGCACACCGCGCCGTAAGGTCTGGCTCATCTCAATCACTTCGCCATCAGACAATTTGCCGACCGCCGGATCGTCTGAATAGACATCCTTCAGCGTGTCTTTGACTTTTGCCACATCGCCTTCGCGCTCATAAGCGGTCAGAGCGTCATTAATCTGGCGACCAAGACCGGCACATGCCCAGCCCAAATGGGTTTCGAGAATTTGCCCGACATTCATGCGGCTCGGCACGCCAAGCGGGTTGAGCACAATGTCAACCGGCGTGCCGTCATCGTGATAAGGCATATCTTCGACCGGCATGATGCGGCTGATAACACCCTTATTGCCGTGACGACCGGCCATTTTGTCACCGGGTTGCAGCTTACGCTTAACCGCGACATAGACCTTAATCATTTTCATCACGCCCGGTGGCAATTCGTCACCGCGTTGCAATTTGTCGACCTTGTCTTCAAAGCGCGCTTCCAATGCCGCTTTGGCATCGTCAAACTGCTTTTTCATGGCCTCGACTTCGGCCATTGCCGCGTCGTTTTTAAGGGCAATCTGCCACCATTGTGCGCGCGTCAAATCATCAAGCATGGCATTGGTGATTTTGGCATCAGCACCGACACCGGACGGGCCGGAGGCAGCTTGCTTGCCGACCAAGACTTCTTCCAAACGCTTGTAAACATTGCGTTCCAGAATAGCCAATTCGTCATCACGGTCTTTGGCCAGGGCTTCAATTTCTTCCCGCTCAATCGCCAGCGCACGTTCATCTTTATCAATGCCATGGCGGTTAAACACACGCACTTCCACCACCGTGCCGGCCGTGCCGGGCGGCAGTTTCAGCGAGGTATCGCGGACATCAGAGGCTTTCTCACCGAAAATGGCGCGCAGAAGTTTTTCTTCCGGCGTCATCGGGCTTTCACCTTTCGGGGTGATTTTACCGACCAGAATATCGCCCGGATTGACCTCGGCACCGATATAAACAATACCGGCCTCGTCCAAATTACTCAGCGCTTCTTCACCGACATTGGGAATATCACGGGTGATTTCTTCCGGCCCCAATTTGGTGTCACGCGCCATCACCTCAAATTCCTCAATGTGAATGGAGGTAAAGACATCGTCGCGCACAATGCGTTCTGAAATGAGGATGGAGTCCTCAAAATTGTAGCCGTTCCAGGGCATAAAGGCGACCAGCACATTGCGGCCAAGCGCCAATTCGCCAAGCTCGGTTGACGGGCCGTCAGCCACCACATCGCCGACTTCAACACGGTCACCGACACGCACCAACGGACGCTGGTTGATGCAGGTTGACTGGTTGGAGCGTTGGAATTTACGCAGATTGTAAATATCAACGCCGGATTTTGAGGCATCGGTTTCTTCCGTGGCGCGAATAACGATACGCGTCGCGTCCACTTGGTCAACCACACCGGCACGGCGGGCTGAAATGGCGGCACCGCTATCACGCGCCACCACTTCTTCCATGCCCGTGCCGACCAAAGGTGCTTCTGCTTGCAGCAGCGGCACGGCTTGGCGTTGCATGTTTGACCCCATCAAAGCGCGGTTGGCGTCATCATTTTCAAGGAATGGGATAAGCGCGGCCGCGACCGAGACAATCTGCTTCGGTGAAACGTCGAGCAAATCGACCATATCCGGCGGCACCAATTCAAAGTCGCCATTAATGCGGCAGTTAATCAGTTCATCGCTAAGCTTACCGCTGCCATCAATCGCGATATTGGCCTGCGCCACACGGAAGCGCGCTTCCTCCATAGCTGACAGATAGATGACCTCTTTCGTCACCTTGCCGCCTTCGACCTTACGATACGGGCTTTCAATAAAGCCGTATTTATTGACGCGCGCAAAAGTCGCCAGCGAGTTAATCAGGCCAATATTCGGGCCTTCCGGCGTTTCAATCGGGCAGATACGACCATAATGGGTCGGGTGCACGTCACGCACTTCAAAACCCGCACGCTCGCGCGTCAGACCACCCGGGCCAAGCGCCGAGAGACGACGCTTATGGGTGATTTCCGACAGCGGATTGGTTTGGTCCATAAATTGTGACAATTGCGATGACCCGAAGAACTCACGCACAGATGCCGATACCGGCTTGGCGTTAATCAAATCTTGCGGCATCACCGTATCAATATCGATAGAGCTCATGCGCTCTTTAATGGCACGCTCCATGCGCAGCAGGCCGATGCGGTATTGATTTTCCATCAACTCACCGACCGAACGCACACGGCGATTGCCAAGATTGTCAATATCATCAATATCGCCACGTCCGTCGCGCAAATCGACGAGTGTTTTCACAACGCCGACAATATCTTCTTTGCGCAGCACACGAATATCATCAGGGCATTCTTGATTGAGGCGGATATTCATTTTCACCCGACCAACGGCTGACAAATCATAGCGTTCGCCATCAAAGAACAAGCCGTCAAACAGCGCTTGCGCCGTTTCAGGCGTTGGCGGCTCACCCGGACGCATGACGCGGTAAATTTCTTCCAAAGCCGATAGCTTGTCGCTCGACTTATCGGCAAACAACGTGTTGCGGATAAACGGGCCTTTATTGACCGGATCAATATCCAGCACACTCAGCTCGTCATAGCCTTTTTCTTTCAGTTCGGCGAGTAGCTCTTCAGTAATCTCGTCACCCGCTTCAGCAAAAATCTCGCCGGTTTCATAGCTGACCAATTCGTCAGACAGGAAACGGCCGATAAGTTCTTCATCACCGACAAGCAATGATTTCAAGCCTTCTTCGGCCAGCAGGCGCGCCTTGCGCGGCGAGATTTTCTGACCCGCCTCAACCGCGACCTTGCCTGTTTTGGCGTCAATCAAATCATAAATCGGCTTGGTGCCTCGACGTTGTTCGGGCACAAAATCCGTCACCCAACCCTTTTTATCGAGCTTATAGACCACCTTGTCATAGAACATTTCAAGGATGGTATCGGAGGCATAATCCAACGCATGCAAAAGCACGGTGGCCGGCAATTTGCGGCGACGGTCAATGCGGACGTGGAGAATATCTTTGGCATCAAACTCAAAATCGAGCCATGAACCACGATAAGGAATGACGCGCGCGGCGAACAGCAATTTGCCGGATACATGCGTTTTGCCTTTATCATGGTCGAAGAACACACCGGGACTGCGGTGCATTTGCGAGACAATCACCCGCTCCGTGCCATTGACAACAAATGTGCCATTATCGGTCATAAATGGCAGATCGCCCATATAGACTTCCTGCTCTTTAATGTCTTTGACCGACTTGGCGCCGGCTTCTTCATCAATATCAAACACCACCAGACGGAGCGTCACTTTCAGCGGAGCGGCATAAGTCATGCCACGCTGTTGGCACTCTTCGACGTCATATTTGGGTTTTTCAAAATCATAGGAGACGAATTCCAACATGGAAGCGCCGGAGAAATCGCTAATCGGGAAAACCGATTTGAACACAGCCTGCAAACCGTCTTCATCACGACCACCATCAGGCTCTTGCACCTGTAAAAACTGGTCATAGGAATATTTCTGAACTTCAATCAGATTTGGCATTTCCACAACTTGTGGAATGCGACCGAATGAACGGCGAACACGTTTGCGACCTGCGTAAGCTTGCGACATGAGCTATCCTCACTTTTCCCAAGCGGGCCCGGTAAACCGGTAAACGGGTTTCCCCGCTATGCACGCCCCCTACCCGCGATTTGGAGGCATGTGCCTAAAAGGCAAGATGGGGCGGCCGGACTGAAACGCCCGGCCACCCCGTATTTCTAGACGCGAACTATTTCAGTTCGACAGTCGCGCCAACGCCTTCGAGCTTCTCTTTAATCTCGTTAGCTTCGGCGGTCGGAACGTCTTCTTTCAGGTCTTTCGGTGCACCTTCAACGATCTCTTTGGCCTCTTTCAGACCCAGACCGGTGATGGCACGAACTTCCTTAATGACGTTGATTTTCTGGTCGCCTGCTGCGGCGAGAACGACGGTAAATGCGTCTTTCTCTTCAGCAGCAGCACCGCCATCGCCGGCGGCAGGGGCAGCGGCTACTGCAACAGGTGCAGCGGCAGAAACGCCCCATTTGTCTTCCAGAAGTTTAGCAAGCTCAGCCGCTTCAATCACGGACAGGCTTGAGAGATCATCGGCAATTTTTTCAATATCAGCCATTTTCTTTCTCCAATCGGTTGTTCCGGGACCTACCGCTTACGCGGCATCTCCCTCTGCAGCTTTGGCGCCAATTACACGGGCCAGTTGACCGGCCGGAGCCTGCAACACGCCTGCCAATTTGGTAGCAGGTGAGTTGATAAGTCCGACAAGTTGACCGCGCAGCTCGTCCAGAGACGGCAACGACGCCAGATTTTTGACACCATCAGCATCAAGAACGTTGCCGTCCATAATGCCGCCAATGATTTTCAGATTATCATTGGCTTTCGCGAAGTTGGCGGCGACTTTCGGGGCGGCAACCGGATCGTCTGAAAAGGCAATCGCGGTCGGGCCAATGAAAAATTCACCGACAGATTCGTTTGGTGTTCCTGCGAGAGCGAGCTTGACGAGACGGTTTTTGGTCACTTTGACCGTGCCACCGACATCCGCCATTTGGTGCCGAAGCTCATCGAGATCCGGCACGGAAAGCCCCGAATAGTGGGTCACGACAATCACACCGGCATTTTCAAAAATGCCGTTATAGTGTGACACGAGCTCTTCTTTTGCAGCTCTATCCACTGTTCACTCTCCTTTGTATGTCTCACGACATACGCTGGTGGTGCCGCCCCCTTTCGGGTTGTGGCACCGGTTCGGAATTGCCACCGGATACAATAAGCATCTGGTGACGCTCTTCCTGTCCCGGGACCAGCCGATTAAGCGCTTTCGCGCTCTCAAAAACTGTTCTCCCGTCTCATACAGGATATTAAGCATTCCCAATTGAATGCCCCTGTAATCTCGGACAGGCCGAAGGCTTAACCTTCGGTCATCCGCCCGCCGCCCCCATGTATACGCAAAGGGCGGCGGACAAAATTCTTATGCCTCGTTGCCGAGGTCTGCCATATCCAGTTTGACGCCCGGCCCCATTGTGGAGCTGACCGCCAAACGTTTCATATAGGTGCCTTTAGCACCACTTGGCCGTGCCTTTTGTACGGCATTGACCAGCGCGCGGATGTTTCCGGCCAATTGCTCTTCCGAGAAACTGGCTTTACCGACACCGGCTTGCACAATGCCTTCCTTTTCGACACGAAACTCAACCGCGCCGCCTTTAGCTGCGCGCACCGCTTCTGCGACATCTGTCGTCACCGTGCCGACTTTCGGGTTCGGCATTAAATTGCGCGGCCCCAAAACCTTGCCGAGACGACCGACCAGCGGCATCATATCCGGCGTGGCAATGCAGCGGTCAAAATCAATCGTTCCGCCTTGCACGGTTTCCATCAAATCTTCTGCACCGACAATGTCAGCACCGGCCGCTTTCGCTTCCTCGGCTTTTTCATCGCGGGCAAACACGGCAACGCGCTGTGCGCGGCCAGTGCCATTGGGCAGTTCAATCACGCCGCGAACCATTTGGTCGGCATGGCGTGGGTCAACGCCCAGATTGATGGCAATTTCTACTGTTTCGTCAAACTTGGCTGTGGCGTTGGCCTTGACAAGCTTAACGGCTTCATCGAGCGAATAGAGTTTGTTCTTATCAACAGACTCATTGGCTGCTTTTGTTCGTTTTCCGGCCATTAGTCTCTTACCTCAAAACCCATAGACCGCGCAGAACCGGCGATCATTTTTTGCGCTTCGTCCAAATCGGTGGTGTTCAAATCAGCGATTTTCTGCTCGGCAATTTCGCGGCATTGCGCCATCGTCACCGAACCGGCGACTTCACGACCCGGCGTTGAACCGCCCTTATCCAGCTTGGCAGCCTTTTTCAAATAATATGAAGCGGGCGGCGTTTTGATGACAAAATCAAAAGACTTGTCTTCATAAATCGTAACAATGGTCGGTATCGGCATATTGGCTTCCATTTCCTGCGTCTTCGCATTGAAAGCCTTACAAAATTCCATAATGTTCAGACCGCGCTGACCCAAAGCCGGGCCAATCGGCGGTGACGGGCTTGCGCCCCCTGCCGGCACCTGCATTTTCAGGTAGCCTTCAATCTTTTTTGCCATCTCTCGTTCCTTTCCTACCCCTTGCGGGGCTGACGATTATGGGCCGTGGTGCGGCAGTTTGCTCTGCCTGCCACGAACTTTCACGGGGTTCAGCCTTTTTCGACTTGCCCGTACTCCAATTCGACCGGGGTTGCCCGACCGAAAATCGACACGGCTACTTTCAGCCGCGCCTTTTCTTCATCGACCTCTTCAACGAGGCCGCTGAAAGAAGCAAACGGGCCGTCGCATACGCGCACTTCCTCGCCCACTTCAAATATGATTGACGGTTTGGGTCGCTCCGCCCCGTCTTCAACCTGATTAACAATCCGGTCAACTTCCGATTGGGAAATCGGTGCCGGCCTGCTTTGCGATCCCAAAAAGCCAGAGACTTTTGGCGTGTTTTTGACCAGATGATAAGCCTCATCGGTCAAATCCATTTTCACCAACACATAGCCCGGGAAGAATTTTCGCTCACTATTGACGCGACGCCCACGACGCATCTCAACCACTTCTTCAGTCGGCACGAGGATTTCCTCAAATGCGTCCTGCAATCCGGTTTGTGCCGCCTGCTCGCGAATGCTTTCCGCCACTTTGTGCTCAAAGTTCGAATAGGCGTGAACGATATACCAGCGCTTTGCCATATTAATTAGCCAGTCCCAAAAGTAGTGACACCAGCCAGCTTAAAATCTGGTCGGCGATAAAAAAGAAAATAGCGGCAAGCGTAGCCAAAATGAAAACCATGACCGTTGTCACGGCGACTTCATTGCGGGTCGGCCACGTCACTTTGGACGTTTCGCTTCGCACTTCTTGCACAAATTTCAGCGGATTTGCCATCTGCCGATTTTCCTCTTTCCGACAAACCTTGCGGTTTGCATTTTCCCTTCACAAAACCTGCCGCCTCTTCCGAGGCTGGCAGGAGTGGAGGGACTCGAACCCCCAACCCCCGGTTTTGGAGACCGGTGCTCTACCAGTTGAGCTACACTCCTCCGGTTACACTACTCAATAATTGCTGCGACGACGCCGGCGCCGACGGTGCGGCCACCTTCACGGATAGCGAAGCGCAGCTTCTCTTCCATGGCGACCGGCACAATCAGTTCGACTTCCATCTCAACATTATCGCCCGGCATCACCATTTCCGTGCCCGATGGCAGGCTCACAACGCCCGTCACATCAGTGGTACGGAAATAAAACTGCGGACGGTAATTGGTAAAGAACGGCGTATGACGGCCACCCTCTTCCTTGGTCAGAATATAAGCCTCAGCCTTAAACTTGGTGTGCGGGGTAATCGACCCCGGCGCACACAAAACCTGACCGCGCTCAACTTCTTCGCGCTTCGTGCCACGCAGCAATACACCGACATTGTCACCCGCCTCACCGCTATCAAGCAGCTTGCGGAACATTTCAACACCCGTGCAGGTGGTGGTCGCCGTGTCTTTAATGCCGACAATCTCAATATCGTCACCAACATTGATGATACCGCGCTCAACACGACCGGTCACAACCGTACCGCGACCCGAAATCGAGAACACATCTTCAATCGGCATCAAGAAAGGCTGATCCTTCGGACGCTCAGGCTGCGGGATATAAGCATCAACTTCAGCCATCAGCGCCAAAATCGCTTCTTTACCGATATTGTCATCACGACCTTCAAGCGCTGCCAAAGCAGACCCCTTAACAATCGGAATATCATCGCCAGGGAACTCATAAGAAGACAAAAGCTCACGCACTTCCATCTCAACAAGCTCGAGAAGCTCTTCATCGTCAACCTGGTCAACTTTGTTCAAAAACACAACCAGCGCCGGAACACCAACCTGACGCGCCAACAAAATATGCTCGCGCGTTTGCGGCATCGGGCCATCGGCTGCATTCACAACCAAAATAGCGCCATCCATTTGCGCCGCACCGGTAATCATGTTCTTCACATAGTCAGCGTGACCGGGGCAATCAACATGCGCATAATGACGACCATCCGTCTCATACTCAACATGCGCCGTCGAAATCGTGATGCCACGCTCTTTTTCTTCAGGTGCCTTATCAATGTCAGAGTAATCTGAAAACTCAGCACCACCGGCCTCAGCCAGAACCTTCGTAATCGCCGCCGTCAACGTCGTCTTACCATGGTCAACGTGACCAATCGTGCCAATGTTGCAGTGCGGCTTAGTCCGCTCAAACTTCTCTTTCGACATCTTCGTTCCTCT
>Ga0181568_10002727_pt1 | contig 16041 bp, 15 predicted proteins | sample 101ome_20_FD_133758 | JGI IMG/M metagenome (GOLD analysis project Ga0181568, IMG submission 133758) | Coastal salt marsh microbial communities from the Groves Creek Marsh, Skidaway Island, Georgia - 101404AT metaG (megahit assembly) | ecosystem: Environmental > Aquatic > Marine > Intertidal... | reverse complement strand
GTGACATCGTTGATTAGGACGTTGAATTAAATCGTTTCCAGGCATGGACTGAGCCTAGTTGTTCTTTCGATATTGGATATTCGATATTTCTCAGATTTTTACCTTAAAGTGCTGTTTCACAGTCCCTTCATGTTTAAAAACAATACCAAAATGATAGGCGTCAACGGTTAAACTAAATCGCTCGTCTGCTACGATTTTACTCCAAGCATTTTGCATGCCTTCTGACCAATAAATATCATCAAACACAATGCAGGCCTCATGACTTAGACTTGGATAAATCATCTCCAAATAGTCGAGCGTTGGCTGATATTGGTGATGCCCATCAATGAAAACAAAGTCTACGTCCCCAATCTGCTCCAATACACCGGGAAGTACATCTTGAAACCGACCTTGATGTAGAAATGCACGTAAACCTTGTTGTGCAATGTTTTCGTTGGCTTGTTTCCAAAGGTTTTTATCACCTTCAATGCTGTAGTATGTTGTGTTGGGACTTGCAATCATTTGATAGGCAAGACTTAAGCCAACAGAAGTACCTAATTCAAGCGCCGTGCTAGGTTTCAATTCGCGAACAATGGAAGCGAGAACACGTCCATATACAGGAGATTTTGCGGTCAATCGAACTATATCGCGAATAGACCGTTTAATTACTTTTCCGTCCTGACCAAAGTCAACTACGTCAATCTCCTCTTTTTTGTTGAGTAATTGTTTCCTGAGTTCCTCGACCTTTTTAAAGTCGTTACGAAATTGGTTTGACTTGCTCATGCTACGAGCAATACGAAAAACCAACGGACTGTGAATAGATCGCCATGACTGAGCCCGTCTCCTAAAAGACAAGTAAAGCCTTATGCGCTTCAATAGGCCGTATGGCCGATTATCCATTACTCGCTTCTTTCTGACCGGATGAAATGTCTTTGATTACCTTCATTTCATTCTTCAGGCGCTTAATCTGTTCACGAGTCTTTTCAATTTTTGCCGCTATCTCGTCTTTCAGTTTTTGTGCACCTTTAGATCTGCCAAAAAACTCCATGTTGTTCTCAAGTGTTCCGATCTCGTCATTCAAGAACTTAATTTTCTTCTTGAGTTTAAACGTTTCATCCTTCAGCTTTTTATCACCAGACGGCAATTGCATCAAGTTTTCGTAGTGCGACTTCATTTGCCCTTGTTTTAAGCTGTCGCGGTCTAACTTAAATTTGGCAAACACCGCATCAGACGCCTTGCGATAATCTGCATCCACCTTCTTCTTCGCTTTGAAAGGAACAAATCCGGTAGAATTCCACTCTTTCTGGATTGCTTTCAGCTGATCCAAAACCTCTTTCTCTTCAGAGTTTGCCAAGGCTTTCAACTTTTCGATAAGTCCTTTCTTTACTTCCAAGTTTTGCTCTTCTTCCTTGATCTTGTCTGCGAACGACGCCTCTTTTCTCGCAAAGAATTCGTCGCAAGCTGAACGAAAACGTTTCCAAATTGCGTTTGACACGCGATCCGGCACCGGACCAATCTCCTTCCACTCTTTCTGAAGTTTTATCAGCTCAGAAGTACCAAGTTTGAAATCATCAGTGGATTTGATCTCTTCTGCACGCTTGCAGATATCTTCCTTAAGAATAAGATTCGCTTTACGCTCGTTATTGATCTCTTTGAAGAAAGCTGATTTGTTATCGTAAAAAGTATTGAAGGCTTTGCGGAATTTCTTCCAGGTCTCATCGCTTTTTGCTTTAGGGACAGGGCCAATCTTTTTCCAATCGGCCATTAGAGCGTCGAGTTCTTCCGTTTTAGCCTTCCAATCCTTGGTTTTCTTCGGACTAATTGCCGCAACGAGTTCTGCTTTTTCAATCAAAACCGTCTTTAGCTCCAGATTCTTTACGCGTGCGGCTTCAAGTGCTTCAAACACGGCGCGTTTTTGCTCATATATGGTATCACAAGCTTTTCTGAAACGATCCCATATCTCTTGATTAAATTCACGAGGTACAGGTCCTGTATTTCTGAACTCTTCCTGGTATTTGTTTAGCAGGATGAAACTCTTCTTTAATGAGTTCTCCTTACTTAACTCGTCGACTTTTTTGCAAAGTTCAATTTTGACCTCCAAGTTTTTCTTTCGGTCGAGCTCCTTCAGTTCTATATTGATTGAGTGATTATCGTAGAACTTGTCGAGCAAGAAGTGGTAACTGTCCCAAAGCTCTTGAACCTTTTCTGCCGGAACAACACGAATAGCACGCCATTCTTGTTGAAGCGCCTTTACATCGTCAAGACTCTTTTCAGTTTCATCTGTTTCCGTAATCTCTCGGAGTTTTTCCAATAAAGCTTCTTTCTTTTTGAAGTTCTTAAGCTTTTCCTCTTCAATCCGCTTCCGCTCCTCTGCACGAGCATTCTTAGCAAGATTAAAAGCATTTTTAAATCGCTCTCTTAAGTCAGCATCTTCGTGAACAAACTCACTTGGGTCATTCCCGGCTTCTATAAACTCCTGAAGAGCAGCTTTTTTCTCTGAGCGAAGTAAATCGTTGAATACCGGTCGAATTGCTTTGAGACGATTATAAGCCTCTCTTGCTGTCATCTTCTGAGTTGCTTCTAAGGCAAGGTCCAGCAGTTCTTCTTTCGACTTTGATTCAAGATCTAGGTCGACTTCAGCTGAGTCATCGCTTTCGTTTTCCTCATCAGAATCGACATCATCATCATCGTCGTTGGCCGACGCTTCAGCATCAATTGATTCGGTTTCTTGATTTGATTCACTTTCTGGTGTGGAATCTTCAGATGTTTTGGTGGTAGAGTCTTGTGTTTCCGAGGCTTCATTAACTACTTCCTCACTTCCTTCTGTACTCGTGTTTGTTGTGTTCTCAATTGAACTTTCACTCACACTCGCACTCTCACTCACACTCACTTCGGTCTCTGACACCTGAGTCTTTGACTCAAGCTCATTTTGCTGGGACATGTTTCTGTTTCTTTTGTCTTAGAAAGCTGCAAATTTGGTACTTTTGACTCGAAAAGCAAGTTGGTAAGAATACCAGACTTTCCCGTTACAAACCAGAATAACAAAGTAGTCGATCCTTATGGATGTAAAAATCATTGAATGCCCGAGAGATGCCATGCAAGGCATGTCATTGTTCGTTCCCACCAAAACCAAGATTGAATACTTAAATGCTTTGTTAAAAGTTGGTTACCACACGTTAGACTGCGGTAGTTTTGTGTCACCTAAAGCGATACCGCAGATGCGCGATACTCAAGAGGTACTCGATAATTTAGAGGATTCAAGTACTCGATTATCCGTAATCGTTGCGAATAGAAGGGGAGTTAATGATGCTGTGAAACACGATCGAGTGCAATATCTGGGATATCCTTTTTCGATATCCGAGACCTTCCAACAACGAAATACAAATAAGTCCATCGCAGACAGCTTTGATATGGTTAAGTATTTGCTGGATAAATCAACCAAAAATGATAAAGAGGTAGTCATATACATATCCATGGGGTTTGGTAACCCATATGGAGACGACTGGAACGTTTCAATTGTAGAGGACTGGGTAGGGAAGTTAACGGACTTGGGTATAGACTCATTTTCGATTAGCGACACGGTTGGTATCTCCACCCCAAGTGATATATCTAACGTCTTTAACGCATTAATTGGAAACTATGGAAAAGCGGAGTTTGGAGCGCACTTTCACACCCGACCGGATGAATGGCAGGAAAAGATTGATTCCGCATATAAGTCTGGTTGCCGCAGGTTTGACGGAGCGATAAAAGGCTATGGCGGCTGCCCAATGGCGAAAGATGAGTTGGTAGGTAATATGCCAACGGAAAACATGGTGAGTTACTTTGATACAAACGATGTTACTCATGGACTAGATGCTATGGCATTCGACAAAGCTTTACAGATTGCTCAACACATATTTAATTGATTATGAAGAAACTAGCCGGACTTTTATTGCTCACATTGAGTGCATTTTACGGATTTGCCCAGATAGGTGAAGTGACTGAGGTTACAGCAACGATGAGTCAGGGAAACCAAAAAGGTTTTAAGATTCTTATACCTGAATCAAACATAAAAGACGTGGAGCGATCGTGGTCAAACCTCATGCGGGATTACGATGGTAAAACAACCAAAGTAAGTAAGACCGATGACTATCTCACAGAGCAGGTAATCATTCCGTCGATTACCGAAAGCGCCTTAAACGTTTATGTGAATTTCACAGAAACACCGGAGGGTGTTTACATGAAGGCTTTCTACTTCAATGGAGCTGAGTATATATCCGGTGCCGGAAACAGCAAAGCATCAATGTCCATTCGTGGTTTAATGAAACGGTTTGCGAAATCGGTGGTTTTGGAGTCTTTGGCAAACCAGTTGAATGAGGAAGAGAAAAATCTAAAGCGCTTGGAGAAGGATGACAAGAACTTAGAGAAGGACTTAGAGGGGTATCAAGATGATATCAAAAAGGCCAAGGAGTTGATTGAAAAGCGCGAAAAAGACATCGTTAAGAATAAGAAGGATACCGAAACCAAAAAGTCGGAAATAGTTACACAGAAAAACAAGGTAAGTAAACTCAAGGCTAAGTTGGGGAGGTTTAAGTGAGGTAGACTTTCAACACTCGCACTCACACCCAACCTCACACTCACTTCGAGGTCTCGAGCGGATTATTTCACATCCGCATATTGATTTTAATTGGCTACAAGCAAATCCTGTTCGTCTGGCGACGAACTTGTCTTTATTGTTTTACGAGCTCACCGATGCGAGCATCGTTCGCCGTAAAAAAAAATCCCCACCTGACGGTGAGGATTTGCTTGAGGTCTCGAGCGGATTCGAACCGCTGTACAAGCTTTTGCAGAGCTCTGCCTAGCCACTCGGCCACGAGACCTTTTCGATAAACGAACCGCAAAGCTATATCTTTTGTTTTCTTTTTGGAATGAAATGAGAAAAAAGTTTGTCGGTAAAACCCTCTTTCTCATCACGTCGGAAGAACTAAATGGTATGTCCGATTGTATCCACTTACGCCGCTTAGAATGTTTATTTTCGCACGCTAAATAAAAGACTATGTCTGGATTAATTATGGCAGGTCAGCTAATCCTTGCGCTGGCCATTCTAGTTACCTTCCATGAGTTGGGCCACTTTATGGCCGCTCGAGCCTTTGGTATCCGAGTAGAGAAGTTCTATTTGTTCTTTGATGCTTGGGGTAAAAAACTGTTCAGCTTTAAAAAAGGAGATACAGAATATGGCATCGGTTGGTTACCGCTCGGTGGTTATGTGAAGATTTCCGGAATGATCGATGAGTCTGTGGACAAAGAGCAAATGAAACAACCGGCTAAACCCTGGGAGTTCCGCAGTAAACCGGCATGGCAACGTTTCATTGTGATGATTGGCGGTATAGTTATGAATCTTATCCTTGGGTTCTTATTCTATGTTTTGGTTCTGAAGGGTTATGAAAAAGACTTCGTAACCGTAGATACGATAAATCAAGACGGGATTGTTGCGGGAGAGGTAGCAAGAGAGCTTGGTTTCAGAGATGGCGATAAGCTGGTATCACTTAATGGTAAGAAATATGAGCGCTTTACCGATTACATAAGTTACGAAGCCATATTTGGCGGAGAGCTTGTAGTGGAACGAGAAGGTGAGAAACACGCAATCATAATCCCTGACAATATGTTCCGAATGCTGGGCAAGTCAAAGGGATTATTTATTGATTGTGTAAGTGCGGTTTCATTGCGAGAAGACCCACAAGATGGATCAGGTGCCGCTGCAGCGGGACTCCTGAAAGGAGATGTTATTACAGCTGTTGACAGTTTTCAAATCAAAAGCTTCACACATCTTACAAAGACCTTAATGAAGTTTAAGTCGTCAACTGTGGATGTAACCATCCAACGTGATGGGCAGCAACAAATCCTGCCAGTAGCCGTGTCTGAAGATGGGAAACTTGGTTTCCGCCCACAAATCGACCGATACAAAGACCAACGCAAGTCATATACTCTAACGAGCGCTATTGATTACGCTTTCAAAGAGAGTTGGGAGGCTGTTTACTATAATGCACTTGGTTTAGTGAAAATGGCTAAAGGTCAGGTTCCTGCGAAAGAAGTTAAGAGTGTTATCGGTATGGCAACATTCTTCGGTGGAACTTGGGATTGGGGTTGGTTCTGGCGTATGACTGCCATGATTTCTTTGGCACTCGCATTGATGAATGCACTACCAATACCTGCGTTAGACGGCGGTCATATGATGTTCCTTACCTACGAGATGATTGTTGGAAAACCCGCACCGGAGAAAGTCCTATTGGCTGCTCAATATGTTGGTATGGCCATTCTTCTTACGGTAATGGCACTGACTATGGGGAATGATATTTGGCAGCTAATCAATAAGTGATGTCGTCAAACTACTTCGAGTTGTTTGAACTTCCGGTAATTTTCCGACCGGATAAGAAACTGTTGAGAAGGACTTACCTAAAGCTGTCGAGAGAGTTTCACCCGGATTTTCATGCTGACAATTCCGAAGCCTATGATAAAGCCCTTCAAAAAACTTCAGAGATTAACGAAGCATACAAAACGCTCACAGATTATTTTGAGTGTATACGATATGTGCTCTCATTGAATGGAGTGTCTATAACGTCAGAAGATAAGTTGCCTCCGGATTTTCTTATGGACATGATGGATTGGAACGAGCGCTTTATGGAAGCCCAAATGGGTGCAGAACCGGCTGAAATAGAAAAACTTGCATCAGATTTTGCCGCGTTGGAAAATTCGTTTGAGGACCGACTAAACCAACGAATTGAAGCGTTTGAATCCAAAGGGGATAGTGCTTCACTAAATCAAATAAAAGAATCTTACCTTCAGCAAAAATATTTGTTGCGATTGAAGGAGCAACTCAATAAATTTGCAGCCCTCTAAACGGGAGATATCTCCCTGAGAGAATTGCCCAGGTGGCGGAATTGGTAGACGCGTTGGTCTCAAACACCAATGATAGCAATATCGTGCCGGTTCGACCCCGGCCCTGGGTACTAGACAGAGTGAGTTCGAGTTCGAGAGCGAGTCAGTCTAGACATTTATCGTCTAGATTCGAACACTGTTTCTCGAACTCTTACTGTTACTCAGACTTTCCCAACTCTTTTTATCCCAAAGCAATTCATCACACCTTTATTCGTGCATTCGTTGCCGAAGGCATTTGTGCATTCGTGGCTACCAATAAATCAGTAAACCTCAGGGGCCTTGGTTTTTGCTCACATTGTTTAAACTACCTTTGAAGCCAAGTCATGAAAACCACAATCTTTATGTTCATCGGTCTAATCAGCTTTTTGTTTGCAGCCGCGCAAGACTCAAACGCTTCCGACTCATCTGACGTATACAAGTTTTATCATGTTCAACAACGAGCAACCTACAAAGGAGGAGATGCCGCGCTGGATAAGTACATAAGCAAACACATAAAGGTTCCTGAACGCATGTGGGAACTCAAACAAGGGTTTGATAATACGGTTATGGTCGACTTTGTGATTGAAAAGAATGGCTGTGTGTCAAACATCAAGGTTCGCAATAAATCAGCCATACCGTACGATCTACAACTTGCGTGCATTCAAGTTTTCGAAGAGATGAGTTGTAAAAAATGGAAACCTGCGAAGCAACGCGGAAAGCTTGTTCGTATGGCCTTTATAAAACCAATCCACGTACAAATCCCCCCAAAAGAATAGTGCCTAGAATACTTGCAATAGATTACGGTAAAAGACGAGTTGGACTCGCTGTTACAGATCCTCTTCAATTGATAGCTTCACCTTTAGACACCGTTGCGGAATCCGATTCGATTACATTCATAGCCAACTACTGCAGCCGCGAGGAGGTTGAAACAATCGTAGTTGGTCAACCCAGGCGTATGTCTGGAGAACTCTCGGAAGTTGAAAAGGACATAGTCAAGTTCATTAACAAACTCAGCGAAAAACTTTCAGACATTCCAATTGTTCGGTACGATGAACGATTTACCTCCAAAATAGCCATGCAAGGCCTTATAGATAGTGGACTAAAGAAGAATAAGCGACGTGACAAATCTCTGTTGGATTCTTCAAGCGCCAGCCTAATTTTGCAGGATTACTTAGCAGCAAACAAATGATTCTACCCATTCGAGCATATGGAGACCCGGTTTTAAGAAAGAAATGTAAAGACATTGATAGCCAATATCCGGAGTTGTCATCGCTAATCGAAAACATGTTGGAGACCATGGATTCATCAAATGGTGTGGGTTTAGCTGCTCCTCAGATTGGTCTGCCAATCCGACTTTTTGTGATTGACAGCACGCACATGTACGATAACGAAAAAGACGGCATTCGTAAAGTCTTTATCAATCCACAGATGATTGAGGAATACGACGACGAGTGGACGTTTGAAGAAGGTTGCCTCAGTATTCCGCACATCCGAGAAAATGTGGAGCGTAACGCTACCATCACCCTTCAATACCAAGATGAGAACTTCAATACGCACGAAGAAGAGTTTGATGGTATGACGGCTCGTGTAATACAGCATGAATACGATCACATAGAAGGGGTACTTTTCATAGATCACATTTCTGCCTTAAAGCGTCGTCTAATCAAAGGAAAACTGAACGATATCAAGAAGGGAAATATCTCTGTAGACTACCGAATGAAATTCCCGCGTTAAACTCAGGAATGCGTGCACTTAGACCGTTGAACCTCCTTGTTGTAGCTGCACTGCAACTGTTTACGTATTACTTTTTAACTATAGACACGGCTCAACGTAACATAGTAGATCCGCGACTGTGGTTTATGGTGCTTGCATCGGTGCTGCTTACCGCTGCAGGATATATCTTCAACGATTATTGTGATACCAAAGCAGACGAAATAAATCGACCTAATCGCTTGGGTTTACATCAACGATCTATAACGCTATTCTGGCTAACGTATGTCGTGTTCACTTTAATGAGTTTGTTCTTGGCGTGGCTCGTATCAACAGAGTTGCTGCTTATCTATATTGGCCTTACCGGTATACTCGTTGGCTATAGTTTGTGGTTAAAGAGATTACCTGTTATCGGAAATGTTGTTGTTTCCGCCATTGCAGGACTCAGCGTCTACCTGATTTACCGCGTTTTTCAGATTCAATATTATCCATTAGTTGTTTTCTATGCGGCCTTTGCCGCTATTATCACTTACATACGTGAAATGGCCAAAGATTTGGAAGACTATAGTGGAGACAAAGCGGCCGGTTATGCAACGTCGGCCATTGTGATGGGTATTCGCGGCGCTAGACTACTCTTAGTCTACGTTACGGTATTTGTGTTAGTGAGTTTGATACAAATAGCTTTGCAATGGTTTATACCGCAATTCCAGGAACCTTTAAAATGGATTGTTGCAGTCTACTTCGGACTGTGTATGATTGCTCCACTGATATGGATGCTAGTCAAAGCTCATAAATCCACAAGTCAGGGCGATTTTGCACAATTGAGTGCTGTGTTAAAATACGTAATGATTACCGGCGTCTTGTCGATGCTGTTTTTCTAATCATTCAATAGATCGGGTCTGCGCTCCTGTGTTCGCTTCAGCGCCATTTCATCGTTCCATTTCTCAATTTCGGCAAAGTTACCAGAGGTCAGTACATCCGGTACTTTCCAACCTTTATATTCCGCCGGTCTTGTGTATATGGGAGGGGAGAGCAAGTTGTCCTGAAAACTATCAGTGAGAGCCGACGTTTCATCCGAGATTACACCTGGAATTAATCGGACTACAGCATCTGTTACAATGGCGGCCGCTAATTCTCCACCGGTTAGCACATAGTCTCCAATCGAAATCTCTCGTGTTACCATATGCTCTCGTATTCGTTCATCGATGCCTTTGTAATGACCACATAATAAGATTAGGTTTTGCTGAAGGCTAAGTTGGTTGGCAATACCTTGATTAAAGCGTTCACCATCCGGAGTCATGTAAATGATTTCGTCGTATGACCTTTCTTTTTTTAGATTGGTGATGCATTGATCTACGGGTTCAACCATTAAGACCATACCTGCATTTCCACCATATATTTTATCGTCTATCTGACGGTATGCTCCTTGCCCATAATCTCTGAGGTTATGTACGACAATCTCAGCCAACCCTTTGTCTTGAGCTCTCTTTAAAATGCTCTGATTTACAGGTCCTTCAAGCAATTCAGGAACGGCCGTGATAATGTCAATTCGCATATTGCAAAAGTAGTGAAGAGTTGGGAGTGAAGCTTAGGCGGTTTAGTTTAGCGATAGGCATAAAAAAACCCCGGTACCTAGTACCAGGGTTGTGCTGTTGGCTTTCAGACTCGTTTAAAGTCTTATATCAAATGTAAGTCACTACTTCACCAAAATCTGTCATTTAAATATCAGATTTGAAATAATAATTCGATCATTTTCGAATCTGACAAAGCAGTGTGACAATTATGACATAAACGCTTATGCGGATGGGTTATTCAACATCATCGGCATAACAAGCATTAGAAGGTCTTCTCCATCTTCGTTTTCGTCTGGTAGAAAAATACCTGCTCGGCTTGGCTCAGATAGCTCTAATCGGATTGCAGTTGCATCGATGTTGTTAAGCATATCCAATAAGAGCTTTGAGTTGAAACCTATTTCAATGTCTTCACCATTGTATTCACAGGCTAGACGCTCGGTTGCTTCATTCGACATGTCAATGTCTTCTGCTGAAATAACCAACTCGCTTCCTGAAATCTTAAGGCGAATCTGATGTGTAGTTTTATTCGAGAAAATGCTGACACGCTTCACACTGTTGAGGAAGTCCATTCGGTTGATGGTCAACACGTTTGGGTTCTGATCCGGAATTACAGCACTGTATTCAGGGTAACGCTCATCAATAAAACGACAAATCAGTTGTACATCTCCAAAAGTGAAGTATGCATTGTTTGAATTGTAATCAACGCGAACGCTCGATTCATCATCGCTTAGAGTCGATTTCAAAAGGTTTAAAGCTTTCTTCGGTAAGATGAACGAATGTTCTACTCCCGGCTTAACGTCATCACGTTTCAATCGCACCAATCGGTTCGCATCAGTTGCTACGAAGTTTGCTGAATCGTTAAATAACTCAACGTAGACACCTGTAAGATTCAAACGCAGATCATCCGTACCCGTTGCGAAAATGGTTTTCGAGATACTGGATAAAAGCGTCATCGACGGAATTTCGAAAGACGTGTCTGAATCTAAGTCGGGCGTCTTTGGGAAATCCTCACCCGGTTGACCGGTTAACTTATAGCGACCATTCTCCGAACGAAGTTCAATGGCGTGTGTTTTCTCATCTAAGGTAAATGTGATGGGCTGGTTTGGTAACGACTTAAGCGTATCCATGGTAAGTCGGCTTGGTACAGCAACCATGCAATCTTCTTCCGCCTGAACTTCCAAAGAGGTAGACATGCTTGTTTCCAAGTCTGTACTCGTAATGGTTAGAACACCGTCTTTGATGTTGAAAAGGAAGTGATCCAGAATTGGCAGAATTGGTTTTGCGGCGATAGTTCCAATTACAACTTGTAATTTCTGCAACAATGCCGATGTGTTAACAATGAATTTCATTCAGCTTTTCAATTTTTTTGCAAGGCGAAGTTACAGCATTGCCCCGATATATATCAACCGGTGTGCATATATTCCTGACATTCAATGAACACTATTTATCCACCCCAATTCCGGTTTGATAAAAACGTATATTTCGAAAAATTTTAGTTCATGGAAGAGAAGGACGGTTTAAACCAAACACCTGAAAGTGTCAACACAAACGAGACAACAGATATAAACGAAAGTGTACCATCGGACGCTACGCTTGAATCGAGCACCGACCTATCTGCAGGTAGGATAAATGATGTTATTGATATTGCCGACGCAATTAAGGCTCAACTTTCTCGAGTAATTGTTGGTCAGGAAGAACTGATGGATCTAATGATCATCTCAATTCTTACAAAGGGGCACATACTTATCGAGGGAGTGCCCGGAGTTGCTAAAACGCTGACAGCCAGATTATTTGCAAAGACCATAGATGCGGACTTTAGCCGTATTCAGTTCACACCTGATTTAATGCCCAGTGATATTCTGGGTACCAATATATTCAACGCCAAAACACACGATTTTGAGTTTAAACAAGGGCCTATTTTCGCAGATATCGTCGTAGCAGATGAGATAAATCGGGCACCGGCTAAGACACAGGCTGCTATGTTTGAAGTGATGCAAGAAGCACAAGTTTCGGTAGACGGAACTACCCGAGAAATGGGTGAGGCATTCATGGTGCTAGCAACACAAAACCCGATAGATAACGAAGGGACTTACAACCTTCCGGAGGCCCAATTAGACCGATTCATTTTTAAGGTTGTTGTGGACTATCCAAGTCTAGCTGAGGACATAGATATCTTAAAGCGATTCCGAAGTGATTTCGATATGAAAGAGGTGGAAAACGTTCAAAAGGTTGTGTCGCTCAAACAACTTCTGAAGCTCAGAGGAATAGTTGAATCCGTTTCGATCAGCGATCAGCTTTTGGAGTACATCGCCAGAATTATTCAAGAAACACGCACAACCGGTGATTTATTCCTTGGAGCGTCATCACGTGCCGCTCTTTGGATGATGAAGGCATCTAAAGCCGCAGCAGCATTAAGAGGACGCAATTTTGTAACACCGGACGATATTCGTTGGGTAACCAAACCCGTATTAAACCACCGGATTATTCTCTCTCCACAACGTGAGATGGAAGGTGTTCCGGCAGCCGTAATTCTGCAACAGATCATTGAGAAGGTAGAAGTTCCTCGCTAGTTGAAGGCATTTCTGAGACATATCAAGTCGATCTACTTTAGTCGCAACACGTTCATCATTTTTGGCGTGTTGGTGGGCTTCATGGTAATATCCATGATTCATCCGATTCTCTATTATTTGGGAGTTTTGGCGGTTGCTGCATTTCTGATTTTGTTGTTGGTGGATTACGTACTCCTTTTCTGGAGAGGTGGAGATGTCGCAGCGCGCCGAAGAATGGCGGATGTTCTGTCGATTGGGAGCGACAATACCATTTACATAGACGTCACCAGCCTTTATGGTTTAAAGGTTGATGTTAGCCTTGTGGACGATATCCCGTATCAATTCAATTGGCGCGATTTTAAAAAGAACTTTGTCCTGACTCCTGCAGAGGAAAAAGTAATCACCTATACAGTTAGGCCGACGGTTCGAGGCAATCATGAGTTTGGTGATTTGAACTTTTTCATTCGAACCGACTTGCTCGGTCTCATCGAGCGGAAGCTAGCGATTTCTCAGACGCACACTGCAAAGGTTTACCCGTCTTTACTCCACATGGAAGAAATTGAACTCAAGTCCATTTCAAAGATTGCACTCAATCAAGGTGTAAAGAAGATGAGGCGACTTGGCCATAGTTATGAATTTGAGCAAATCAAAACCTATGTCCAAGGTGACGATTATCGATCGATTAACTGGAATGCGACGGCTCGGCATCAGTCATTGATGATTAACCAGTACGAAGACGAAAAATCTCAACCGATATACTTCGCAGTTGATAAAGGTCGTAACATGTTGATGCCTTTCAACGGTTTGAGCTTGATGGATTATGCCGTAAATACAACGCTTGCCATTAGCAACATAGCGTTGAAGAAAAGCGATCGGTGTGGTTTAATCACCTTCGACAAAGATTTCGATGGTTTTGTAAAAGCCGAGCATAGGAGGGGACAGCTTTCCAACATACTCGAGACCCTTTACCAAACGGAACAAACCGATGTGGAGTCGAACTTCAATGCCTTATACCAGGTGATAAAGCAACAAGTGCGACAACGGAGTCTAATATTCCTTTTTACAAACTGTAACACACTTCACACACTTGAGCGCATCAAGCCTGTATTGCATTTAATTTCAAAGCAACACCTATTAGTTACAGTGATGTTTGAAAATTCCGAGATCTCAGACTTTGCAGGTCAACGAAGTATTACCTTGGAGGATGTATACGAACACACCATTGCCGAAAAGTTCATCTACGAGCAGCGCAGGATTGCCACAGAATTAAATGCTGTTGGTATCCAAACCATTGTGTCTAAGCCGGAAGAACTATCGATTCAAACGATCAATAAATATCTGGAGCTGAAGGCAAAGGGTAAAATCTAGCTATAGATTTTTATAGAAGTTCAACAACCGCTTTATCACGGCAGCATTGGAGTAATTCTCAACAATGTTACGTCGAGCTTCTTTGCGAATAGATTCCGCTTTTTTAGGGTCTGATTTTATAAGATTTAATGCAGCTAAAAACTCAGCTCGGTTGTCGGCAATGATTAAATCTTTACCGTTTGTATAGGATATTCCTTGAGCCCCAATGGTCGTACTAATCACAATCTTTCCGGCACTCATTGCTTCCAATATCTTTAGGCGTATACCACTCCCAGATTTCAGTGGAACTACCGTTATCGATTTGTCTTGTACAAATTCGGGCGCGCTATCAATTTCACCTACCATTTCAACTCCTTGGATTTTACGTTCCTTGAGAGAATCAGGCATGGCCTTACCGGCTATGTACAATTTGGCTTCCGGATGTTCATTGTAAATGCCATCCCAAATATCATCCAAGAACCACTCCACAGCTTCTAAGTTTGGCATCCATTCAAGACTACCGATATGAAATATCGACATGGGCAGAATAGACGCAGAAGGCGCCCATTTATTGATATCGATACCCGCCGGAGAATCCTGAATGGGTATGGTGCATCCCATTGCTTTGAACAAGTTCCCATCATCCACTGTAACAGGCACCAATGCATCATAGTGATTTAAATGCTTGCGCTCGAAGCGCTTTAAACGTTTAGACAGCAGAGACAAATACCACTTTTTGATCGGATTTGAGGTGTTTCGTGCAAGGCGCTCCCAGATTTGATACTCCACATTGTGTTGCCTCAATACAACTTTGGCGTTGCTGCGGTGTTTCAAAACAGTGGGAGTGAAGACAGCCGGAAAAGTTCCTTCAATTTGGATTACATCATAGTCCTCTTCTTGCAGATGCTTGGCAAGCGCTTCGCGAAATATGAAGTCGTTAAAACGCTCAATATTGTATGATTTGGAGGTGAGTAGATTAAGTAGGGCAGGAATGGGTTTTACATCCGTGTCTACAGGAAACATGAAAAGCCTACAATAGGGCTCGAGGGCTTCCCTTACCTCCGATTCATTGATTTGATGTTTGCGCGGGGATTGTGCGAAAAGCGTTACCTCGCATCCTGCTTCTGCATACCCACGTGTGTAGTTGTAGATACCGATGGTACCACCTTCGTTCAACGGATAAGGAACGCGATTAGATACCTGAAGAATTTTCATTTTTTAAACCTCCCAAATAATCGTTTTACAAAGCGCGAATATGCATCGGGATTGAATAAAGCGGATTCCGAATTACTTTTTTGGGTGAGGAATATAGCAAGCGGGGTAAATATCGCTGAAGCGAACCAAGCACCTGCAGGAACCATTAAAACGCCTTCACGGGCAAGTTTCTCACCTACAGTTTGAAGAATAAAGTATAGGATGAACAGTAGGATGGAAATAATCATCGGCGTACCAAAACCACCTTTTCGGATAATCGCTCCAAGCGGCGCTCCAATAAAAAACAACATCAGACAACTAAAAGCCAGCGTAAACTTCTTGTGCCATTGTATCGCAAACCTGCGCTGGCGCTCTTGCAGGCGCCTAATTTCCTTGCTTGCATTATTCACTATGCGATGATAATTCCGAGTAGATTGTATTGCACTCTCTACTACCTCATTCATGGTAACCGTTTCTTTCTTTGGTTTGGGTCGTTGTTCACGTTTCCGTTTAACGATACTACCCATCTGGTTGGGCAGAGGGTCGTCGCTTATCTCGACACGCTCAGCAGAGAACGAGTCGATACTGCTCTGTAAAATATCTCGATATGAATCAGATTTGATTCCGGTCATATCATATTTCTTACCATTAGAGTCCAGAGGAATCTGAAAATAGCTTTTCAGGTACTCTTTCAAAAAAGCCGTCTTCTGTTGGATCAACACATCAAACGAGTCAACACGCACATCAATTTCTTTGAGGTTTAACATGTCGTAGTTGTCCTTAAACATCTCCGG